>Ga0315296_10000440_pt1 | contig 38073 bp, 58 predicted proteins | sample YL17G14_18_MG_FD_203921 | JGI IMG/M metagenome (GOLD analysis project Ga0315296, IMG submission 203921) | Sediment microbial communities from Yellowstone Lake, YNP, Wyoming, USA - YL17G14_18 | ecosystem: Environmental > Aquatic > Freshwater > Lake > Sediment | place: USA: Wyoming | collected... | reverse complement strand
ACCTTATGGCACTTGCTACAATGTCCTGTCATCGCTTAACCCCCTTTCATTATTTGCCTTGAGGTCAAGCGTTCAGTTCGGCTTTATCTCTATTCAATTGTTAAGGTGCTTTTTGATACTAGCATATTTTCAGCTCAATGTCAATACATTCTTTAGAGATTATTTAGGATATATGCTTATGAGCAAAAAACTTTATTTTTGAGTCCGGAAATTGAAATTGATGGGTCTATGAAAATTTTATAGGAAAAACAAAGGGGGGAGTCGCTCCCTTGACTAGCAACTCCCCTCCCGCCGCTAGGTCTTTCCTTGACCTACTGGCTCGCCCAGCAAATCTGTTGCCCATACTGGCGGGCTCGCCCCTTAAGTCTGTTGCCCCTTTTTTCCGGCTCGCCCCACAGAGCTGTTACCCTTCTACTCTGGCTCGCCCTTAATAGCTGTTACCCTTCTACTCTGGCTCGCCCTTAATAGCTGTTACCCCTTCATTCTGGCTCGCCCATGATCGCTGTTACCCTGACTCTCTGGCTCGCCCGCCACAACTGTTACCCAAAATAACTGGCTCGCCCCACGGAGCTGTTACCCTTTTACTCTGGCTCGCCCGCACACGCTGTTGCCCTAAGATGCCGGCTCTATTTCTCGCTCTCGGAAAAATCAGAGATGTCAATAAGGTGACCATCTGAATGCTTGAGAATGTCAAACACGTAGGGATATGGAGCTGGCAATCCATAGGCCTCCCGCCAGCATTTCCAGAGACAGGAGTAAAACACCTTCTGCGATATTCTCTGCCCGTGCTTATGAGCAAACATCAATGGCTTATCTGGGTACCGTGCCAGATAATCCGCCTTGTGCATTAAATACAGCTCGTGAAAAAAAGGGTTCTGCATTAGCATCTGCTGGCGTATTTGCTCACCAACCCTCGTTACGTGTGGAAAGGCGGGAATCTTCCTTATTACATCCCTTTTCCCCCTGATCCGTCTCGGTGCTTTGCCGTCAACAATGTCGAGCCCCATGCCATACCAGAAGCCGGAGGAAGTGGGGCAGCGGTCAATGTCCCCGCCAGCGGCGATAAATTTGCCACACGTGAGAAGCCCGAAGGATTTAATGCGCGGGAGAGAAAGCCAGAGCGGATGCGAGGCAGTCAGCTCTTCCAGATCGGTCTGCTTTTTCTCCTCGCCTGCCAACATCTTCTGGTAGAACTCCTCACCAAAGCCGATTTTGCCAAGCTCCTCCACCTTTATTTTCTTTGTCTCCGAAATAGGTGGCAGTTTGTCCAGCTTCTTCAACTCGAGTAGCTCAGGGTGCAGCAACCGCTCAAAGCGGAGCCGATGCATCTGATACTCCTCATACTGAAAGAAAGCCCGTAAGATTTCCTCGTCAAGTTTCCGCATTGTAACCTCCTTTCGCCCTTTGTTTCTGTTTCCCCAATGTGTCGGCTCGCCCCCGCTATCTGTTTCCCTTTATACCTGGCTCGCCCATGATAGCTGTTACCCTTAGCATCTGGCTCGCCCGTATACTCTGTTGCCCTCGGAGTCTGGCTCATCATCCTTAATTGCCGTCGCCGTTATTTCAGGTTTTCTCTCACCTCCTTTTCACCTCATTTTCCTACGTATATCCCGCTTGAGCTTCCGCCCCACCATGTACCCGTGCAGGAAGCCCATCATGACGAAGCCTCCGTTGTCTGGGTTACTTTCTTCGCCTATCCCGTCCATGATGAACCGGGCGATCGCCCGCCGGACCCGGTCATCAACCTCTTCGACATCGAGCGGGGGTATTTCCCTCATCTTCTCGTAGAACTTATGGTCGTAGTTACCGAGACTCCTGCTGTCCATACTGGCAAGTAGAATCGTCTTTTCTTCTGATGTCAACTCATCTGTCATTTTCTCTCTCCTGCAGGATTTCTAAGATTTTAAGGCACTGCTGCCTGATTTGAGATTTAAGCTCCGGGGGCAGCTCCCCCAGCTTGCGACTGTCCACCAATTCAATTTTAGCGTCCTTACTGCCCCTGCCCGCACCTCTGAGGGACTCAAGCCGCCACATAGGGGCGGTCTCCAGGTCTACCTTGTCAAAGCGCACTTCTCTTAGCTCACCGGTGCGCTGGCTGACCCCGAAGTTTACTGTCCGCCACCAACCGCAAAGGGGGCAGGCTATTCGCTCTGTTTGGTTTGTTCGCTTTTCGCTTCTATCGTTCACGATGTCCTCCACCTTTTCCTTTTCCGCCCTCCAGTACCTCAATTCTTAAACTTTCAACCATAGGTAGACCTTCTTTCCCCAATGGTTGGCCACATATACAGTTCGGCTCTCCTAACTTTGTGACATCTATAAAATATTCTTTGTCTCCCATACGCAATTTAATACCATCAATTCTGGGTACGGATACCGTATTTACAAGATATACCCTTCCGCATCCGGGGCATACCCAAATCCGGCTCTTTTGTTTAACCATTGAAACCTTCTTTAGTTAACACTTCTCTGGCCCACCAACCAGTCTATCTCAGCACTAAGGCTGATTACTGGGAGACAGGCCTCCCTTTCTCGTATCTCGGCTGCCATTGTCTCAATTTCCTTTCGGGTCAGCCCACTAGATTTAAATAGGTCGATACAAATCACATTGATAACTTCTGCTGCGAAAGCTTCACGGTCGTGCTTCTCAAGGGTCTTATCCACAATGCCAGGAAGAAGCAAGGCCATGCTAGCCCCGTGGCTCCAGCACGCCTTCAGAACCCATTCCAAGGTCTTCTGTTTGAAACCATCCCGCCTTAGAATCCGGATAGCCTGCTTAATAAACTCGTCTTTAGGGCCTGCCATGTTTACTCGCCCGCAATCTTAAAATTAGGTTTCCACATCGCCAAAAACGGATGCTTCTCGAATATGTCCTCATCTCCCTTAGCCTCCTCCAGCACCGGTTTGGTTCCCTTCAACCCGACTATGACATTGCCGTAGTACCGGGCCGGCATTGCCATGTCCCCGGTGGCGGCTTTCCATCGGAGAAAGGCCCTAGCGGCTAACGGATTTACCCCGCTATTGATTAAGCCGTCGAACATGGCGCGGCGGATGGAATGCCAACCCAGACGCTGCGACTTTAATCCGCCTAGACCGGACTTAGTGAGGATTCTCTTAAACATCTGTGACACGGTAGCGAGACCGTAGGATCGCGAGAAGTCATGCCCCGCCAGATACGGATGTATCTCCGGTGGTATTAAGTGGTAGCGCTGCCGCCCGAATTTAACGGTGCTAACATAGATAGAGCTGTTAGCCAGGTCAACATCTTCTGGGTAGAGGTTGACCATCTCCTCCCGACGCAACCCGTAGATAGTGGACAGCGAAAGAAAGCAGCTTTCAGCCGGGTAGAGTTTGCCGCTTTGGGCTGTCTCGATCATGGCCAGGATAACGTCGGCGGAGAGCTGGGGGCGATACTCATCTCGCTGCCCGATGGCCGGCGCCTCACCTCGGTGGTATTCCCAGGCCAGTCCGTTGACGGTAAACAGGCGTCTTATAACCCGGAAGGTAAAATTAACCGTGCCTGGTTTCCGTCCCTTCCCGCGCAGGGTGTTCAGATAGCGGTCTATCGAGGCCCGGTCGAGGCCGTCGGTATGGTCGAGAAAGTCCCGGGCATAACTCAAGTAATAGGTCTTATTGCTGGAGTTAGATAGGTTTTCGGCGTATTTCTCTAGCAGTGTGTCCTGCATGCTCTCCCCCTTTTAGGCTTCAAGTTCTTAGATGCGTGGCCAGGTATAAAATGAACGGACAATATCAGCGCATCTCTTTAAGATTGATAATCGGGCGGCGGCGGAGTAGGCGGCGGAGTAGGCGGCGGCGGCGGCGGTCTTCACATCTTTCAGGGTAATACCCCCCTCGCCCCGTGCCCACGCCTCAGTCGTTTCGATTACTTTCAGAGGGATAGATTCCCCTTTTTTGACAAAGGGTAACGCCAGACGAGCACACTGGCAGGTTGCCAAAACCAACTTCTTGCGACTATCGGACTCGGGGGCACCTGCTAGCCTGCCCAATAGCCATAGCATCCAGTCGCCACGCTCACATTTCGCCCACGCCTCGGCAAGTGAGTCGTAACTTTCCGCCCATACTAACGCCTCCTCACAGGCTTCTAGTTCCTTGATTGGTTCGATCCAGGTCTTCACGATTTACCTCCTTTTCCCAGTCCTTGTCTCCCTTCGGCAGACATCTCATTCTAACAAGAATGCATCACTTATAACTTTACCACAGGTATTGACAATTGTCAAGGGCTATGCTAGAATAATCTTATAAAAACGCCTGAGAAAACCCCGCATTTTAATGCTGGGGATGAATCAGGCTATTGACATATACAATTAGTCGTGGTATATTGTAAGTATGTGGCACAAAAGTAAGTTAGATTTAGAACAACTACGGAAGGAAATCAGCGCAATGTCTGTAAGGAGTAAACTCTACAAATTACTTGAAGAAGAATTAAATCAGTTAGGACATTGGAAACAATTACGGCGAGGTAAAGCAGGTTTTAAAAACAATGAGAAAGACTTTTAAGTATCGGCTACTAGGTAATAGACAGACCTTTGCCAATGCAGAGAAGTGGCTGATACTTTGCCAGCGATTATACAATGCTGGTCTTGAGCAACGAATCAGCATCTACCACCAGAGTAAGAAAGCGATTTCCTGCTACGACCAGATTCACCAGCTTCCTGAATTAAGAGAGGCTTTCCCTGAATATCAAGAGGTAGGCTCTCAGGTTCTCCAGGATGTGATTGAGCGATTGGACAAAGCCTACAAAGCGTTCTTTCGTAGGGTCAAGAGTGGAAGTGGTAAGGCTGGATTTCCACGCTTCAGAAGCAGAGACCGCTACGATTCGTTCACTCTTAAACAGACTGGGTGGAAACTCGATGGTAGGTATCTCTCTATTCGCAATGTGGGGAGATTTAAGCTCCGACTATCCAGACCCATCGAAGGTAATATCAAGACAGTTTCTATCCGTAGGGAAGTTGGGAAGTGGTACGTCTGTTTCTCCTGCGATAAAGTACCAGAACGCAAATTGGAACCCCGCACGGAGTCAGTTGGCATTGACGTGGGCATTAAATCTTTCTGTGTGGATTCTGACGAAGGACATGAAGATAGTCCTTCATACTTCAGAAACGCCGAGAAACAGTTGAGGGTTCGCCAGCGCAGACTTAGTAAACGGGTCAAAGGTTCTCAAGGTAGAAAGGATGCTCGGTTGCTGGTTGCCAAAGCCCACGAGAAGGTTGTTAATCAGCGCAACCACTTTCTGCATAGGGTCGCCAATCACTATATCACCAACTACGGCGTGATTTACATCGAGGACTTAAACATTAAAGGTATGAGCAAGAATCATCACCTTGCCAAGTCAATCAGCGATGCAAGCTGGGGGAAATTCTTTGAGATGCTGAACTACAAAGCGGAAGAGGCTGGTAGAACGGTAATCAAAGTCCCTCGGTTTGAACCAACCAGTAAAACTTGTAGTGCCTGTGGCGCAATCAATCAGGAGCTAACCCTCAGCGATAGGCAATGGGTATGTAAATCCTGTGGAGTGTTGCACGATAGGGACTTCAATGCGGCCAAAAATATACGTAGGGTCGGGCAGACCCTTCAGGAGTTAACGTATGCCAGTGGGTAAAGCGTATCCTGAGAATCCCCGCACTTTAGTGCTGGGGAGTGTCAAGCAGGAAAGGAAATCACAGATGCTCAAGCTACGCATAGATAAAAATTTAACCTATTCTCAGATAGGCAGGCTATTTGGGGTTAGCAGACAGCGCATTTATCAAATTCTTGGGCCTGACCTTGAGAAAATTGAATTTAAGAGGAATCAATTACTCAACCGGGCTTTTGAGAGAATAAATATAGGCTATTCGGCAAAGAGTGAGGAAAGAGTGACTACTCCCCAGCCCTAAAGGGCGGGGCTTTCTGAGGTGTTTCTGTAATATTCTTAAGAGGGCTTTGGGGTATATCCCCTCTGCCGGGGCACCTCTGACCGTGCCCATAACTCAATCTCTGAATTGAGAACCCCCGGACTTTAGTCCTGGGGAGTGTCAGGGAATGAAAACGGAGCGTATTTGCTGGAGGAACTATGAAAGGTATTCTATTCCAGCCCTGGAAAATTAAGGCTATATCTGCTAACCCTGATAAGGAGTGGCAGACAAGACGAGCAGGCGGGCTAGATGTCCTCAATCGTAAGACTGATTCTGCTGACCAGCCTAATTCACCAGATGAGTACAGTTTTTTAGGATTCGATGGTAAGGTGGCTGACTTTTCACGATATGCGGGTAACCATAGAGGTATGAGTGTGGGAATAATCTACCATCTTAAGCCACGTTATCTACTTGGTGAGGTAGTCTATATCAAAGAGGCGTGGTGTCTTGGGGCATACACCTATAAGAAAGGGGCAGACATTATTTACAAACTCGGTAGTAAATCCGAAGAGGTTTCTGTCAGAACTATACCTTGGAATGACTGGCTAGAGACTCATTCGCCTTATGGTAGCTCCAATGTCGTTGAAGCAAAGTGGCGTTCCCCGAGGTTCATGCCGGCATGGGCAGCCCGTTACTTTGTAAAGATAATAGGCGTAAGGGAGGAACGAACAAAAGACATCACGCCTGAAGATTGTCTAGCAGAAGGAATTGAGCGTCACGAAGATTCAGGGCATAACATCTTCTGGTTTGAACCAATCGGGGATTATCACGGTAAATTTCAGGGAGTCACCGCCCATGAATCATACTTCGCTCTGTATGACTCGATAAACGGTGATGGTGCGCATAAGCGCAACTGGAACTGGAAGTATTCCTGTGTCAAAGTTGATAAACCTGAAATTCCACACTCTCCGTAATTTAGAAAAGGAGCTAAAGAGGGAATGATTACACGTTATATGCCGGATAGCCTAAACAAGGGAGGGAGAGATGCCACTGAGGATTAACGCAAAACAATTGCGCGATTGGATAGAAGAAATCGAGGCCAATGGCGGAGATGCGACTGTGCTCAGTCGCGAACTGGAATCACTGAAACCTGAAGCTAAGCGTGTACCTCCGACGCGGAGAGACTTAAGGTTTAGGGATGAGGAGGAAGAGAGCTGCGAGGAATATCTTACCAGAAAGGTGGGCGACCTCTTCCCGGATGGTCTTCCCTACGAAGAGATACTGGACTATGACCGCCGCTTTAATAAGATAGAACTGGTAGCGCAATGTCGTAGGGCAGGGGTTAGCGTAAGTGGCGATAAAAAGGTACTGGCTGCCAAGCTGATAGCCAAAAGACCTCCTGAAGGGATTTACATTGCCCGGGAATCAACAGGTTATATGGAAGAGGAAAGTCAACACCCAGCTTTACCCCGAGGAGTCACTTATCCAATCTTGTATTGGGAAGTGCTGGCAGTTATCGACAATGTTGGGCATATAACCTATACTTATTACCCATCAGTCAAAATTGGGCACATTGAATTAGTTGTTGTCGACCCGGGCTATCGAAGGCGGGGGTTCGGCAGTAAGTTCGTGCAGTTTGCCATTGATGATATGAAAAAGAAGGGCATCGCTAAGGTTTCGGCCAGTATTTTGAGTAAAGAGGGGGCAAGCCTCTTAAAGACGCTCGGTTTTGCCTTCGTGAATGATTTGATGGAGAGGTCAATATGACAGAAGAGATGGTAAACCTTAACCAGTCAAGAGAATGGATTGGCAAACCGGGACAATTCCCCGATGACCTGGCTTTACCTGAGGTATATCTAAAGCCCCTACGCTACGAGATAATAGTCTTTGCCAGAAAGGAGAGGGGCGGCAGCGATTTTACCTTCCGTTGCCAGGAGTATTCGCGGACTCCCGAGGGACTCTGGTTCTTCAGAGGTGTCGTCATTGACACCTCTATCAAGAACGCGAATGGTGGGGTTGAAATAGCTAGGCTAACTTACCACCCCGAGGTTATGCTGGCAGATATCGGCTTCATGGTTATTCCGGCTCCCGAAGTCGCCGAGACATCCACGCGTTCATAGCCACGACCTTCGCAGCACCCCTGAGTCTTGAATCCTTGAATGCGTCTCGGCATTCCTTCGCCGCCCGGGTAAACTTCTCCCGTTGCAGGTCCAGCCATGGGGTAGACTCACGCCCAGTCGGGGTCTCCCTGAGAATGAGTTTCAACTCTTTTGCCATATACCTTCACTAAAGAAGAAGGGGGAGCAACTCCCCCTTCTTCTTTTTTCGCTTCCTCAGCTATTTCCGGCGCTTTCTGAGTTTCGAAACACACGCATTCATAGCGTGGATTCGCGTGGCGCCTTTCTTGTCCGCTGTCTCGCGGGCGCAGGCTGCCGGATCGCCGCCCTTCTCGAACAGGAACCCGAGTAGGTGAGAAGGTACCGCGCCCTTGGGGAAGGACTGGGTCTTGAGGGACACGATACGGTGCGACCAGGGCACGCTGTTGTAGAGGATAGCGTTGCCAGCTTGGGTTAGTGGAATTCCAGCCATCTTCTATCTCCTTTAAGAGTTTTACCCGTTTATAGGGTTTTGGCCAGAAAAGAAAGGACATAGTTAGTGACTACACCCCTTTTCTGGATCGACCTACCTAAAGCATACCACTGTTGACCGTCTATGTCAAGCCCTCGAGTATTGTCGTGGCCACCTTCTGTATTGCCCCCAGGTTTTGCTCCAGCACCTTCTTGTCCTTAGCCCAGAGAGCGACATAGGGAAAGGACCTGACTCCCGTGTCGAAACCATAGTGGGCGCAAACGACATAAGCCGCACTCTCGGCGATGGTCTCTGCGTCTACTCTCGGTATGCGGAACACGCCTTCGGAGTAGTAGTGAGCAATCTCATGGGCTAGGCTCTTGAGTTGCTGGGCCCTAGGTTCCTCGGGCCTGACCCAGATGCCGGTTGCAGGGGAGTACTGCCCCTTTCTGCCCGGGTCCAGATGAGGCTGTGACTCAAAGCTTATCGGTATGTTTTTGGCTTTCATCAGTGCCAGTAGCTTACTGAAAAGTTCCTCATTTACCGCTCCGGTGAGCACCGGCACCTCAAACTCAGGGAGAGGCTTGCCATCGGTCTGGCTGATGTCAAAGACAGACACTACCTTAAAGTAGCGTACTTCTACCTTTTCTTCTACCTCGACTGGCTCTCCGCACTTCGGGCAGTATTTAGTACCTTTTGATATTTTGGTGCCACACTTTGGGCAGGTAGCCCTAGGTGGGAAAATCGGCGCCAGGATAGCGATGCCCTGCTCACCAGCCCTTACCCATCTCCCTAAGTCTTTCCAGGTGACGAAGCCAGCGACATGAGTGGCGTTTGGCTTCTGAATCATGATGAGTATCATATTGCTGATTGAGTAGTCGTGGAATTTGGACATGGTAGTGAGATAAAGGCGGAACTGTGTACTATCCTGGATGCTCTCAACACCATCCGCTAAACGCCTGAGGACAGCGTCAATCTTGCGTTCACCTTCTGCAACCTCGACTGCCGGTAGCAATAGATTAGCTTCTTGAGGCAGCGGCTCATTACCGATATAAGGTATAAGCCACCTGTATTTGTCGGGTATCGGCTCCCCGCCTACTATGGTCTGGGGATGCAGGTCTGGGTATGCCTTATAGACTATCCATCCCTTTGGGTAGTTGAATGCCTTTTGAAGTTCGACTTTAACAATCAACCCCTGCTTCCGCAATTTCTCCGCCCTAAAATCTGCATCCCCCTTGAAGAGCCACCTACTATCATTCTGCCACTTTGGCTCATCCCCATCTTCGGTAGTTTGGGGCAACTGTGTTTCTGGCTCTGTGCCTCTTGGCGCGTGCGGAAACAGTGGTTCCTTCTTCTTTGGAGTATGCGGATACAGCGGCTTTTTCGACATTTCCCTCACCTCCTAAGCTGTCTCTTTGGGTGACTACTCCCCAGGACTAAAGTCCGGGGCTTCTAGGGATTTTACCCAAGCTCTGTAGCCCCAGAGCTAGAATATTAAAAGAGGGGTAAAGGCTCTTCGCCGATGAAGGGTATAAGCCACCTGTATTTGTCGGGTACCGGCCCACCGCCTTCAATAATAACTTGCGGTAGTAGCTGTCTCTTCCCCCAAATACCCGGGTGTGTGGCCTTATAGTGGCTTCGGAGCCAGGCTATCCTGTCGGGGAACTTGCCTTCCTCTAGGAGTTCTGGGGGTGCACACTCTCCACACTGTCGGCAGCAAAACTTCCTTAAGGGGTCGCCTTCGGTGCTAGCTAGAAGTTCAATAGTCGCCGGCAGTTCCTCTTTGAAGTGGCCCTCAGTAGTCACCACCACAACATTGCCCTTCACGAGCTCACGGAATGGCACAGACCATGTCTTGCCCTTGGGCGGCATCAGAAGCTGAAGAGTGAGGTCACCATCATCATGATACTCAATAAACTCGTAGGGATAGAGTCTCTTCAGGGTTTCCTGCTGCTTAGGGAACTTCTCCTGTGGGGATGGGACTAACCCTAGCTCCCAAATGCCCTCACCGATCTCTTTCTCTTGTTGGATAGCTTCCTCCTTTGTGTTAAATGGACTACGGACAGTGCCGCCTGGCCAAGCTTCAACGATAGCCCAGGTGTCGTCGGGGAGATTTTTTTCTACCCAGAAGTATTTTAGTTTGGCAGATGCATTTCCTGTCTGCGGAAGTACAACCTGTCGGCCTTTGGGCACATGAGGAAATAGTGGTTGCTTGCTTCTCGGTACATGCGGATATAACGGCTCTTTAGGCATTTTCCTCCTCCTTGTAGAATTACGTGAAACTACTATGATTTCTTTCATTTCTACCTCTCCTATGGATTTAATTTGAGGGGAGGTTCTCCCTCAAGTGCATACCCATTCACCCAACCGTTGCGCCACTGGAGATCAGTTTCGGGCCATTGCCGAAACATAAATATTATCCTAAGGTCATCTTGTGCAATGGCCTTTGCTCCGCATGCTTCACATAAACGAAACCACCGAATTTTGTTTAATCCCAACTGTGGGCCAAAGTCTACATCAGCATAAAAAACTGATTCGAACCGTCTGACATTGCTATTACAGACATCACACTCCAATTTTTCTTGAAAACTACTAAGATGCTGCTCGGCCTCTTCAACAACATCTCTAGACAATCGGATTTCAAATAAATCCTCAAAGGATTCTAGTGCTTCTGTCCAGGAGCGAAACGATGGCTCACGTAGAGCCTTCAGTTCTAGGACATCCACAATACTCGTAGTCATTCTCTCATCACCACTCCACCTCTTTTAGCTCTTCATCAAATCGTTTGGCGGCAGTGTAAGCCATAACCTTGGCCGCCACCTCAGACATGGCCTCGCTGTGTGCCGGCTGTAAGTCCTCGGCAAGTTTAATATCTCCGGTTGTCTTGTACGCCCTGTGGTGACCGAGTTCGTGTACCATGGCGTCAACGGTATGCCTAGCGTTCTCCAGTGTCTCCAGGTGGAGAACGATCTCCTCCATAACATGGTCGTAGAAGCCGGCGGTGCGTGTGCGGTCTGAGGCGGGTGGGATAATGGCGCCCTGGACGCTCTTGACGCCGAATGGGTCAGCTATCGCCCTAGCCAACTTCAGGTGAGCACGGGCGACTGCCGTCAGTCTGTCGTCAGGCAGGACCTTAGTTTCCCTCAACTTCTCCTGGGACTCCTGAATCAGCGCACGGTCAGTCATAATCGCTTTGGACAAAGCTTCCCTCACTCCCCACTGCAGACTGACCGAAATGTAATTCAGATGCTTCACCATTCCATCCCGGCGGGAGTCGGTCCTGATAACGGCCCCGGGGCCGGCGACCCTACTCCACGCCGTTCGCCAGGCGCCACCATTGTCCGTGACTAGGTCGATATAGCGCTTATTCGTCACCGGCTCGCTGCCCATGGAGTAACCGTCCATATTGATATTGCGGGTCTCATCCGCCTGCTCTCGAGGCGGGTCCGTCACCATCCACAGGAACTTCTCCAATAACAACGGATTGCTAACGCCGCACCAGAGCCTGCCCATATCCACCCAGAGGTCGTGTTCTTCCTTTGGTCCGTGGCGGTCGGGCGCCATGGCGAAACCCCAGAGGTTGTATGAGAATTTGCTAGCGATATCCTTCATGTAGATATCGCGGGCGTAAATGACCCCGCCGATACCGCTAGCCGCCTGCCTTTCTGCCGCGATGAGCTGGTTGTAGCGCACTTTGGGCTCAGTTATAGGGCTGGGGGTCTCGGCCAGGATAAGGCTCCGGGGAAGATTGACAGCAAAGCGCCCTTCGTAGTTCGGCCCTGTATAGCCGATGATGTGAAATGTGGTGCCTACCCTTGAGCCATTGACGCGCCAGAGGGCCTGCAGTTGCTCATCATACTCGTCAGGCCCCGTCTTGACCCGGACAAAGACCGCCCACAACTCGCGTCCCACTGTGAGCACCTGTACTGAGTAGCCTAGCCTGAGGAAGGTAAGTAGGGCGAGCTTCATGCCTTCGCCGAACCTGCCCCGCGCCCATTCTGGCTTGACCTTGCCTGGGCCTAGCAAGAAAGCGCGAACCGACACCCCGGCGCCCCTGTCGGCGATCCACAAGCCCCTGGCATCATAACCATAGGTGTAGCGCTCGGTCTCATCAAGGGAATTCTGAACGATGTCCCTGATTGCTTCCCACTCTCCCCACTCTTCCCTCCGCCAGGTGGCAGTCGGCCCGATGGGAAGAAGCTCCCATCCCCTGGGCTTCCAGTCTCGCTCGTACTCCTCCATAGAGAGGACTCTTGATGGCGCAATGGTTACTACTGCCATCACCTTCCCTTCGCCCTGGCGATTGCCTGCTGGAAGACGCTGTCCAGCTTTTCCCGGCAGCCGATGCAGGTGATAGTCTCAGCAAGGAACTCAGGGCTATCGGGAAGAAACCGCAGCTCATCATCCTGGCTGAGATTTATTGCAGCTGTTTTCCCCTTCGGCATGTGTGGATACAACGGTTCTCGTTTAGGCATTTGTCTCCTCCTCGTTCAGTGCTTTTAGAAACGGGCTATTCCGCCTCTCGAGGTAATCGGTTAGCTCGGTGATAGCCCCGACCATCTCCTCCTTCGCCTCCCCCTGTGCCTTTTCCGCGGTCTGCACCATCGCCTTCAGCCAGTCAACAGGTTCGGTATTCTCGTCCGCGAGGCTTTTGCCTATCACCTCACAGCCGCCAGCTTCCTCGGGCTTCTCGGCGCAGATGTCTGCAAACTTGGAAGCGGCTACGGCCACGTGACAAGGCTCACACGTTTCAAACAACTCTTCATCGGTCTTTCCCGGCTGAGGTTCCACCGTAGTGGGCTGCTCGGGTTGCGCGGTCTGCTCGGGCTGTTGTGGCTTCTGGTCTATCGGCTCTGTCATGTACTCCTCCAATCCTTCAAGGCTAGTATCGTCCAGCGGCAGGCTGACCGTATCGTGCACCTTGTCTCTGGCCCCTTTGATTGCCTGCTCACAGACCTTCTTGTTATCCTTATTGGCAAGGCAGGTGCGCGCTGCCTCCTCTATCCATTGATGATGCTCTTCCAGTCCCTTAACCTCGCTGAGAGACAGCGCCTTCTTGAGCTGCTTCTCGTCCAGGCTTTTTACAACCTCATCCAGCCGACGAGTTATTCCCCCTTTCATAGATTTACCTCCTAGATGTATAAACGGTTAGCAGATTTCAGTATATCTTTCAGCTCATCAAGGGTGAGTTCTGGCATTGTTTTCTGGACTCCTCTCTCCCGTTCTTTAATGGCTTGCTCGATTATTCTCTTTCGAAGGGAAAACTCGTCCGGGTCTGTCCGGTACACTTCTTCCAACCTGCGCTTAATCCCACTTACCTTTGACTCCCAGATAGGCTTGGTCTGGGGAAGTTTGGCGACTCCCCCATATAACTCCTCTATCCCACACTCTTCTAAGTTTTCGTCCTTTTGCTGAACCATTCTAGACCTCCTTAGATAATGTTACACTACCGCACTTTGGACATTCCTTGTGAAGTGGGGGAAAGGTGTCAACCCACTCCCGGCACTTTGGGCAGTAGCGTCTCACCAAAGAGACGCCCTCGGAGTCCCGCGCCTTCTTCTGGTATTGCTCCGGTATCGGTTGCTCCAGCTCCTTCATCTTGCGTCGCCAGGCATCATCATGGTAATGATCTGGCGTTAGGATATGAGAATATTCATGCCAGAGCAGGCGCGAGGGTTTGACTATTGTCTTCCCTTGAATTTCCCCCACCCGCTTCAGGCTTCTGACGCATATCCAGCCGAAGAACTTATCCGTTTTCCAGTTGTGTGCATGGGCCTTGGCCCTGAAAGAACTGCCGACACCCCTCTTAACACAGCCACCAACGAAGACTCCCTTTACCTCTGGCCAATTTGGAACATTATAAATAGCTTCAGATGGCTTCTCGTAGTAGGGCTTCATTACAGCAACTACTGGTTCGACACCAGCCTCATACAGTTCCGCGCAGAGATCCTTCTTATCGCCCGAGGTGGATAATCCCACCTCAAGGCACATACGACGAAGCTCCCTACCTAAAAAGGCTTTGTCGCAGGCTATCAGTGCCGGGTGAGACTCTGGCGATGGCTCCAACTCCAGCTCCCACTCGATCTTGGCCATTAGCTTGCCGAGTTCAGTATTTATCCAGGGGGTAAGACCGTAAACTTGTAAGTCAAAAATTAAGCCCGCGAGCTTCTCAAACTCCTCGGGGGATAGCTGCTTTTTGCCCGCCGCCAAAATCTTCTGTATCTTGTCGCCACCTATTTTAGTCGTCATCGCTAACCTTGGGAAATACTTTTTTTGACACTCGGGGCAGATGCCATGAGTAACACCCTTATCCTCATAAGGGGGTTTCTCTCCCATGTCCTTTTGGCACCAAGCGCAAACCACCTTCATCTTAGCTCTTCCCTACCCTCTGTGCTATCGCGTCAGCCTTTCCGGAGCCCAAATGGCTGAACCGCCCCTTATACCATTGTCGGTTAAGCTTTATGTAGTAACGCTTGGTGTCGGCGGCGGCTTTCTCCAGTTCGTCTACGCTTTGGATACTCTCCAGCTTGTGTCGGAGCTGCCGGCTCTGTGAGAGTGCCTCCTCGGCTATCGGCATCTCCCACTCTGGAAGACTCTGTATCTTGACCGGCGACAGGTCATCTCTCTCTAAGGCGTTCTGTTCCTCCAGGGCACCGGCGATCCTGTCCAAGATATTATTGCTGGTCATACCTTCACCTTTAAACCTCACCGCTTCATTAAGCAAGCCGGAGCTCGTGGAAAAATGGCCCAGGGCGCATGGTAAACAACCGGTGGCGATTTGAGCCGTTGGAGTTTCTTCTGAGACGCCGCGGAGGGATGTTTCCGTTTTGGCGGGTTGTTTTGTCGTGGTAAGTAATGGACTACCCTCGTTGCCGAGTGCGTCGGCCACCTTGTCAACGCCTGACCCGACGATTTCCACTAGCTTTGAGGCATAGTCGATTCCCTTAGTTATGCGGTCGAAGATCCCAGGGATTTGTTCGGGGTTTGGCAATTTTGGCAGTTTAGGCATAGCCCCTCCTTTAGCCTAATTCTAGCCCCCAGCATCAATTGTGTCAACCTTCTTTGCTAAAAAAGAGTCTATCCTCCATCTCTCGCGACTTTTTCTGCCTCTCTATTGCCTGCTCCATACCCTGGTCGAAGCTGGCTTTCTGCTCTGGAGTGCGGGCCGCCTTTTCGCGCCGCTGTACAAAGGTCGGGACAATCTCCTTGATGTCGCGTCTTGCCCCGCCGATTTCGCCTAATATTCCTTTTAACCCCTCCGACATTAGCCCGTACTTACTGTCTACCGACTTTCCCATCATAGATGCCTGCACCTCTTTCTCTAGCTGGCTAAATTTGTTTGTCAGCAGGTTCGTCGCCGCCTCGTGCTGCTCCTTGATGCGCTCTAGTTGCTGCGCATGAAGCTCTTCCCGCAGGGTCTCTATGACCTGCGTTAGTGCTTGTATCTGCGCGTCAGCCTCTGGTGGTCGCTGTGTGGCCCGCATCTCGGCCCTCACGGCGTCGATTTGCGCCTTATTCCGCTCGTCAGCGAGCTGCTCAATGCGCGTCTGGAGCGATTGAAAGAGTGTAGTGTCCTGCTGGGGCGGCGGAGGCGTCTCCTTGGTGAGGATGGGCATTAGGGCGGTGATCAGAGCGGCAGTGTCAGTGGATGGAGGCGACTCCTTGGTTAGAAGGGGCATTATGGCGGTGATCAGAGCGGCAGGGTCAGTGGATGGGGGTGGCTCCTTGGTGAGGATGGGCATTATGGCGGTGATCAGAGCGGCAGGGTCAGCGGTAGCTTTTTCCGCCGACACCTTCTGGACCGCCTTGGCAAAGGTATACTCACCATCGGGTTCGGGGTATATTCTGCCTTCGATAACATTGTACATCGGCTGTGGCTTTGCTCTTCCCTCTTCCTCTTCGAGCCCAAGCCTCACCTTGAGCTCAGGCGATATTTTTGCTTTTTTTGCGGGTAGTGTCAGAGCATACAGCCTTAACCACCTTTTTCTAATATCTGGAGAAAGCCCAAATTCGGTAAGCACACTCTCTACTGAGTCCAGGTCATCCATGTTAGCCAAGCGCCGGACATACTCGACCACGGATTCGAGGGAAGGTTTCTTTTGGTCGCCCACGCCTTTTTCAAATCCGAGCGTCTCCCCAATGGAGCTGAAGGTGGCGGCCTGAGAAGGGAAGACCACCTTCAGCTTGTCCTCAGGCGTCTCTGGTGTCGTCGCCGATGGTGTCGTCGATGGTGTCGCCGATGGTGTCGCCGATGGTGCTGCCGATGGTGTCGCCGATGGTGCTGCCGATGGTGTCGTCGATGGTGTCGTCGATGGTGTCGTCGATGGTTTCTCTCTTTTAATCTCCTCGGGTGGAGGTGGGTTCACCAGGAACTTCTCTCCCTTCTGAGTAATTCTATATCGGTTCTCTTTCTCGTCTGGCTTTTCAACTAGCTGCCTCCCTGGCATTCCCATGATTAAAAACAGGTGTCCCGCCTGAAATGCGGATATCCCGAGGCGATCTCCAACTTCCACCGGTATCATTAGCGCTCCCTGTTTCTTAGCCTCGACCAGGACGCTTAACGCCGCCTTTATCAATTCTATAGTTTCCTTTTTCATTTTGCTCCCCTTCAAAATCCCCTTTTCTTCAGGGCGTGTTGCTGTAGTATTTCCTCCCCCATTTCTATGCACCAGTTGACGAAGCTTGTTATGTTGCCCCGGGGGTGGCCAGTGATTAGTCCCTCGAGGACGGCATAGTCGGCAAGTTGCCTCAGCCTATCATATTTGTCAGCGTCGACGTCGAAGTTCAGCCTTTTCTGTTTCGCTGTCTCCTCCATCATCTGAGTTGCCGCCTCTGCTACTTGCTTCGTCGGCTCTTCTTCCATGACGCCCTCCACGAAACGAGTAATACCATTCAAGTCAATAATAAATCCTCTACTCATCAGATGTCAAGTCCTTGCCTGGGCTATTACTTAATGACTTGACAGGGGTGAGTTGTAATAGTAGAATAGCGATTATGGCTAAAACTGTGGTAGTAGCAAGTTTGAAAGGTGGCACAGGAAAGTCGACCGTCACCGCAAACTTCGGCAGAGCATTTCGTAGAAAAGAATATCAGGTAGGATTACTTGATGTGGACGCGGTTGCCCCCACACTCCATAAGGCGCTTGGTCTGGCTGAGGCACCTCGCTGGGAGGTGGATGCTGCCGAGCAGTTGATTATCCCTCATCAGGTTGACGGCCTCTATGTAGTAACCATGGCCAGCCACTACGGTGAGAACCCGGCGGTGCTCTGGGACGAGCCAACGCTAATTAGGGCTATGCGAGAGCTAAATACCCTGGTGAAGTGGCCGCAACTGGATTTTCTCTTTCTGGATTCGCCTCCCTCTTCATCGAAATTCATGCAGGAGCTTTACGATTGTTTGCCCGACCTTTATGGGATTGTCCTCGTTTTCCAGCCGAGCGACATAGCCGTGGCCGACCTTGTAAGGACCATAGACTTCATCAGGATAAAAAAGGCACCGGTAATAGGCTTGGTGTCCAATATGGACATCTGCATCTCCCCAAGGGGGGAAAGATTCTGGCCGTATCTGTCGCCACGGGTTGACATAGGTTCGGCGTGCGAGGAGTACGGCATCCCCCTGCTGGGTGAAGTCCCCCTTACACCCCTACAGGCGAAGGTCGACATTGAGTTCGATAAAATCGCTGACCGGATAGAGAAAACCAAACCAAGAGTGCTGACCGACGACCTGGCGACAAGGCTGTGTAAGGCGATAGCCAGGAAGGGCGTGGAAGCATTTATCAGGAGGCTAGAGTGGCAACAATAACCGAGATGCTTTTTAATTTCATCCTGGAAGATAAAGATATGCACATGGCGACGCTGATAGAGTTGTCCCCCGAGAAAAGGCAGGCGGTTGTTGGCAGGAAGGGGAAGATCATAGTCACCGGCACGCAGGGCGGCGTCTTCATTGTGAGGCTTACTCCGGTGGGCATCTTCCGCGATGAGGACGAAAGTGACCTCCGGAATGAGGTGCTGATGGACTATGATACCCTGCGCGAGATCATAATATGGCTGGCTCAGTTGGGTTTGCCAGAGTCAAAGAAGGACCCAATGTTTCAGGGGATGGACCCGAGGAGTGCCTACGCCAACGGATATATCCGTATCAGCGGCGATAAGGTGCTTTACGACGCGGAGGAGATACTCGCCGCTCTGGAAAAGCACGCGTTTATGAAGATGCAACCCATTGCCAGATACGCTTTGGGATCGATGAGGAAGGAGGAGAAGGGTTGAAAAACTTGATAGCGGAGTTGCCTTACGCACTCTTGATAGCTGGCACGGCACTACTTGGTCTGTACCTTGCCAATCTTTTCCTAGACGTTGGTGTCAAGCAATGGCTGACACGCAAGGTTGGTCATCTAAGTGGTTTTGGTGGTTATCTCCTTTGTGCCTATATGTTTTCTTCGTACCTATGGCCTCTTATTTTATCTGGGGGTTTTACTTTATTACTCGTTATATCCAGATTCCTGAGAGGGCCTACACCTTTCCGTGGGGTGGCTAGAACTGGAACCATAGCCGAATGTTGGTATCCTTTGACTGGAGCTCTTGTACTTGGCGTAGTATGGGGAGTGTTTGATAAACCCTTCGTTGCTGTCGCCTGCATTGGAATGATGGGAGCAGGCGATGCAATCACGGGAATCTGCCGTAGTAGATTTGTAAAAACTCCACAAAAACATTGGTCAGGTTCTATTGCTATGTTTCTTGTTTCTCTCCTTTTGGCATGGTGCTTTATCCACCCATTTTTTATTGGGGCATTAGCTGCCATCGGAGCCACATTGGCAGAATGGCTCTGTGGAGATGTAGGCAAAATACACGCCATAGACGACAATTTAGCAATCCCTATAGTGGCTGCTATGATTGCGTGCGGGGGGTTATATGCCATCGGTTTACTGTAATTATTGTGGAAAAGCCATAGTTAAAAAACTACAAAACAAGCAGAAACGCTATCAGCATCACTTCTGCGATGGTAAGTGCTATGGTCGGTGGAAGAGTGAATATTTGCATAGCATTGGTCATTGGTCAGGAGAGGCCAATCCATACTACGGCAAAAAGTATACTGAAGAAGAGAAGCAACTTATCGGTAAACTTGTAAAACAAGCCCTTAGTAATCCCCAATGGCGAGCCGAGCAGAGTACTAGAGGCAAGCAGAACATGGAAAACCCTGCCTATGTTGCCAAGCTCCGTAGGGCTACTAAAAGACTTTGGCAAAATCCCGAATATAGAGCTAGGGTTATAGCTAAGGTTAAAGAGGCTATGACAGAGGAACAGAAGGAAAAGAGGCGCAAAGCAACAAAGGAGATGTGGCAAAACCCCGAGTATCGAGACAAAGTAATAACCAATGTGATGATTTCGCTTAATAAGAAACCTAATAGACAAGAAAAGCACTTAGCTGGAATCCTAAACAGATACTTCCCCAACACATACGAATATACAGGTGATGGTAAGCTTATTATAGGTGGTATGGTGCCAGACTTTGCTAACATCAATGGCAAGAAAGCTTTAATCGAGCTTTTCGGTGATTACTGGCACTCGCCTGAGGTAAAGGATGGTTGGAAGGATAGTGAATTGGGGAAAGTTATGGCATATAACGCTCTGGGCTATCGCTGTCTAGTCATCTGGGAACACGAACTCAAAGAGGAACAAGCTGTAGTAGCTAAAGTTAAGCAGTTTATAAAAGGAGGACTTAAATGAACAAAAAACTAAAAGCCCATCTCATCACCGCGCCCCGCCCATTTGCTACTCCCTTCTTTGGACTAGCTCTGCTTATCGGTGTTGTTCTAGCCGGCGGCAGTCTTGCCAGCCTCAATACCTGGCTGGCCTTCATTTGCGGCGTGTTATTAATGGCCGGCGGCCATTCCTGGAATACACTTCTTGATTGGCTCACCGGACTGGACCGCCCCGAAGAAGGCAGCGTAGAGAAGGACTATGCCGGCGGGTGCAGGCTTATCGTGGACGGTATCCTCTCCCCCAGGGAGGTATTTGTCAATGCGTCTGCGTGGTATCTCCTGGCGCTGATACCCGCGATAATGCTGGCAATTAGAGTCACGCCCTGGGTAATGGCCCCTGTCATTCTTGGCATGCTGATAACCGTCTGGTACTCTTTTGGAAAATTTAACTGGACTCACGAGATGGCGCTTGCCTCGGGCCCGATTATCGGTGCTGTCCTGGGGGCAATGAGTGCCGGGACAGGGATATTGTGGCCAGCTATTCTCGCCGCTATGCCCATTTCGATTATCTTCTCATTCGCCGGGCTGGCGCTGGACGAGTATCCGGACGCGGAGCAAAACCTCAAGAAGGGCGTTAAGAGCCTGGCTTACAAGGTGTGGGAGTTCAAGATAGACTTAGGAACGTATCTCATCACCTGGTTTATCATCGCGTACGTTATCCAGGTATTGCTCATAAGCATCGGTATCCTGGCGCCATTGACGGCCCTCACCTTTATACTGGTACCACTATTCATGGGCGAGTGCGTGTTCCTGAAGTCGCCTGCTCCGTTCGAGAAGGTGGCTGTTGTCATTGTCGTGACAGCAGCTTTCTATCCGGCCTTATTGCTGGCGGGGCAAATCGTAGGAGGCTAAGATGACAACACTTAGCCAAAGAGACATACCACAGATTTGGACAGAGGGGACTTGGAATAAGATGGATCCCGAGCACTACTATAGAGAGTTCGCGAAGAGAATTAGACCATGGCAGACAGAGACCAAAATTATCAGTCTTGGTTATGCCCTGCCCGAGCATTCGTATAGCCAGGTGCAGATATTTGAAGCATTGGGATACCCCCGTCACTTCTGGCGAATCTTCCGCGATGCCGGCGTCGAGGAGCGCCATTTTTCTATCCCCCTTGAGAGACTCAGGGCTCTCAGCTTTCAGGAGCAGCAGGAGGAATACCAGAGGGCGGCGATCGAGCTCTCCAAAAAAGCCATAACGCAATGCCTTGATGGGCAGGACCCGAAAGGCGTGGGGCTAATTGTCTACGCTAGTTGTACCGGTTTTAGTCCAGGGCCGACAATTGGGCACTATCTCTTGAAAGACATGGGCTTTGGTGACAACACCTATGTTACCAACATAGGCTCTCAGGGCTGCGAAGCGGCCTTCCCCGGCCTTCTGCGTGCTCGCGACTTCACCGTTGCTACCGGCAAGCCCTCCCTGGCGTTAAATTGCGAACTCTGCTCGTTGACGTATTTCCCTGAACCTGATGGTAAGCCGGACGGGGAAAATGACTTCGAGCTTTTGCGGGGAAGCGCGATCTTCGCTGACGGGTGTAGCTGCGCTTTGGTTGGGCATGATACTGACTGGCGACATCCTTTTCTCCTTGACTTCGAGGTCTACACTGACTCGCAATATATTGACGAGCTTGGGTATGTCTGGCGCAATGGCAGGTTAAGGCTGAAACTCAGCAAAAGAGTACCGTACATCGCTCCGATACTCGTAAAAACGGCACTCTCAAGGCTACTCGCCCGCAACCAGCTTGCTGTTGGAGACATAAAGCACTGGGTTCTTCACGCCGCCGGGGTTAAGGTGCTGGAGAACATCAGGGATAGCCTTGGGCTGAAAGAGGAAGACCTTTACCTCTCCAAGAAGGTACTATCTCTTTATGGCAACCTCTCCTCTGCGACGGTAGGGGTAGTGGGCAAGTATTTGATAACTGAAGGCAATCTGACCCAGGGTGACTATGCTGTAATGGCGACTATCGGCCCCGGAATGAGTTCGGGCACTTCGCTCTTACAGTTCGGAGGCGACTGATGTCACTACTTATAACTGGGGCCAGCGGTTTCCTTGGCTCTGCCTTGATACCCAAACTTCTCCAGAAGGGGCATAAAATCTATGGTCTCAGCCGCCACCCGCCAGAAGCCAGGGAGAACCTGATACCCCTTATTGGCGATGTGACAGAGCCTGACCTCGGGCTCAAGGAAGTGCCTGACGATATTTCAGCAGTCCATCATTTAGCCGCTATCCATAAACTGGGAGGAGACCAGGACAACTCAATATGGCAGACCAATGTTCAAGGAACCAAGAATGTGATTGACTTCTGCATCAAGTACGGGATTCCTCACCTCTACTTTACCTCGACCGCGTACACCCAGGGCAGGAATCCGTACGAAAGGTCAAAGGCGCTTTGTGAGACTATGCTCCGGGAATCATCCATCCCGAAGGTAACCATTTTTAAGCCCTCAATAGTAATGGGAACACCCCAGCACTTTTACCCCGGACATTTCTCACTATTTGTGGCGTTGCTGGTTAGGGTACACCAGAGGACGGAGGTTGTGCGCCGCAAGATTGAAGGGACACTGAGGTTACCGGTCATCGAGCCGGTCTTTCGCAAGAGGGCAAACCCCAAAGGCAGATTGAACCTTATCTCCGTAGATGATGTGACTGGCGCCATGGCCGCGATTGACGGAGAGGGAACTTACTGGCTTACCCACCCCGACCCGCCAACTATCGGACAACTTCTCGACTGGGTTAGTGAGTTCATCTTGGTGAAGATTAAGATTGAACCTCTCTTTAAGCCGACACCCATTGAGGTGGCCTTCGAGAAGATGTCAGCAGCGCTTACTCCTTATCTCTGGGGCGATGACTTCCCAAGCGACCTGAAGGACTTACCCCCCATTACTAAAGAGTTCATCCAGGATACCATCAAACAGACCCTCCTTTCTTAACTTCTTGACAATTCTTCCGTCATAATATAAAGTTAGCTTAGCGGAGGTGTTATTTATGGTCAGCGGCCTAAAAAAGATGTTTGACCAGACTTTCGGGACCCCTGCGGAAGGCCTCAAAACCCTGCGCGAACTCACCGGCGGCGAGACTGGCAAGCAGCTTAACCTCCTTCTCGCCCGTGTAGAGAGGTTAAGCAAGGACTCCAGCGCCCTTCCTCAAGTGCTGGAACTTTTCAAGCTAATAGAGAGGTGCGGGCAGGCTGGTTACCTTAAAGACCTGAACGGCGTCCTTCAAAATATCCCCAAGGGTAAGTCAGGGCAGACGATGGTGGCCGAGCTGAGAAAAATGATAGACGAGATCATCCCGCGCATCGACAAGTTCGCATCTCTCGCCAAAGTGCTGATGGAGGAGAAGTGAACATTTCAGTGCCTGGGCTCCTGCTCAAATCAATATCCTTAGCGGCAGCCAATGCCACAGTGGCCCCAGGAAAATTACAACCATGGATAGATGAAATAGAGCAGACTGTAGCTAGACAAGGGAAATTCTCAAAGCAGGCAGCAGCTTATTTACCCCTCTCTCCGCCACCGGTCTTCTGGGATTATAAATGCCGCAAATGCCGATTCTGGCAGACCCCCGATTCCTGTAAGGTTGTGGATGAAAAGATATCGCCTATAGGCTGGTGCGCCATCTGGCTGCCCCCCGATGATAAGCCGGCTTTCTCCTGGGTGAGAGAGTTTTTAAGAGGTGACTGGTAGTGGCCGCGAAAATCGCAGGCTTTACTGCTAAAGAAGCAAGGAGTATCGGCGAGAAATTGGGCATTGACTTCAAACGCTACGATGTGGAGCAATTCAGGCAGGGGATGAATGTGGAGCTTGAACACTGCAATGTCAACCACCGTCAGCTAAAGCAGACGGCTTGCCCCTAGCCCATCCCCACCGGGAGGGCCGAGACGATAGGCTCGTTGACGAGAGCCGTAGAGAAGGAGGATACCTTGAAGATTTTACACAGACAAGGGTTGCGGTCTGAAACTCCATATCTTCAGTTGTTAAAGAACCGTTTCTCGCACGAAGGCGAGTGTCTTAGTAGTATTATAGCACATCCAGAGAGAGGAGGTAAGGCGCATTCCTCTGCCACCTGAAGGAGGCAGTCTCCTGCGCCAACGATTATGAGCTTCCAGATTACTACACAAGACTGGCCAAAATGGAGAAGGGGGGGGAAGTGGACAAGCAACTGGAAAACAAACCTGATAAAATAGGAGCCGGACGCAAGGAAACCAAAGCCCCCGCGGAGAAAGGTGGCCTTGAGCAGAAAGCCAGTGCGCTACTTCCTATGTCTCCAAAAGAGGGGCCTCCGTTGCCTAGAATGTTTAGCCTGAGGTGGCCTTGGAAAAAGTGAGGGGTCGTTGACACCACCAGCCCACTATGCTATAAATAATAGCAGTGCAGAGGGGTTAAATGAAGATATTTACCGGTCCTAGAATTCCCACCCCGTTTGGCGGTTCAATAAAGCTACCAGATTTAGAAACGCCACCTATAACACTTCCTACAAAACCAGATGAGCATGCCCGCAAGGCCATAGGTCATGCCCTCGGCGAAGACGCAGCACAAATAGTGGGGTTGATTCCCTGGATAGGAGACATTGTGGAGGATGTTCTTGAAGACCTCCACCACGCCGAGATACGGAATATCCTCACTACTGAGGAGTACCAGAAATTTACGGAATATAACAAGACCTTTCCCTCCGCCGCGGCTATGGTGCGGACACTCTGTTTCAAGGAGGTATAGAGTGGCAGAACTTGAAGGGCTAGTAAAGATAGAGATAACCGCTCCTCTACCCGATGAGGGCGCCTTTAATAGAACCTACCGCATCGAGGGCACGGTCAAGATGTTTGACGCTATAGGCGCCCCTCCCTGGGTCTACGCCGAGGTCAAAAAGAAGGACTGGTATAAGCCCGAAATAATCGAGGAGACCAGCTACGAGCGGGGGTTCCCTCTGCCGATAAGTGGTGAGTTCAAGATAGACTGGAAGCCCGAGAAGACTGGAATCTATGAGATAACTGTCGTTGCCACCCCGGCGCCGCTATCACTGCCTGTTATCGGAGTCCCCCCTGTAGTTGGGAAATCCGACATGATGAAAATGACTGTTACGGAAAAGGCCGAGGCCGGCCTGGAAATATTTGCCTGTAGTTTCGCATAGGAGGTGTATCAATGGTTGACCGACTCGTAAAGTTAGGCAGGGTCGTAATACCCGCCACGAACACGCCGGTGAAAAGCGTGGGGTCTACCCTTCTCCCCAGCCCACGGTGGAGATATAAGGGGCCTGGCGGCACAATCACCCTCACCTACCAGGTGGGACGGTGGGGGATAGGCTTCGCCGGCGACTCCGCAATAGTCACCGAGACCCTTAATCAGCCGGCAAGCGATATCTGGAGGGAGTTTAGCCCCACGACTCCATTGAGAGGAGTCGCCCTCACTGGCCTGAGGGCCGCCACTAATGATGTCTACGACATGGATATGTGGTTCAAGATGACTGGCCAGCCTGACGAGGGGGCAATCTTCACTGGTTGTTGCCAGGTACCGTCGGTTGCCGCGGCGCTGGAAATCATCTCGTGTAGCTTTAGCTAAAGGGGGGACCATTGGAAAGAGGGCGAATAGTAACTTTAGGCACAGTGGTTATACCTCCTCAGAATACCCCTCAGAAAAAGACGACTGAGACACTCGCCGCTCAACCGCACTGGAACTATATAGGGCCGGCAGATACCATCGACTTTGAGTGGCAGATCGGGCGGTGGGGGGTAGGCTTTGCCGGTGATTCAGAGCGCAAATACGGCACTTATTCTCAGCCAGCTTCTACGGAATTGAAGGAGTTCGCCGCCAGCCTGCCCGCTATATCACTCAGCCCGTTAAGCCCCAGAGATGAACCATACGACTGCGAAATCTTGTTCAAGGATAAATTTGAAGATTTACGGGTCATCGTTGAAAACTGCGTCAGAATTGTCGAGGAAGCACCACCACCACCACCACCATCTGCGCAAGTCCTCGACATCACCAGCATCAATGGCAAGGCGATAGTCTCTCCCAGGGATGGGTTCTTCTTCACGGGTTACTTCGACATAATGTATAACCCAGACTGGACCACCGCCTTCACTGACCTTGGGGGTGCGCTGGCTAAGATGGCCAACGGCCGTGTGTACATCTTGTTTTTCATGGATAGGTGGTCTCCTGGCTATGACTCATCGTTTGAAACGAGCATTACTCCCTACGCCACCATCCTCAACAGGTATGAGCTGCCTGCCGAACTTAATATCGTGAGACGTAATGTCATCCATGTGGTACCTCACGATGTTAACGGAATGATGACGAAATTGGCTGAGTATATCTCTGCCCACCGTAACAGTGTGGGTGTCAATGTCATGGAAAAATATGGCTACAACGTCGTCATGCTCACGGCGCAACAGACAACCCGTGACCTCCTTTTTGACCTCCTCTGGAGAAACAACAAGCTGCCCACGGCTACAGGCTGGGAGTACACCTTCAAAATACAGCTATTCCCTAACGCGTACAGCAAGCTCGTCACCGTGAATGGTGTGGACTGGTTTATCGCACCCTTTATTCTCCCACAGGACTACTACGGGGCGGCCATGATGCCTGACTTTCAGAACACACCCTTCCCGATGCTGAGAGCGGGTTCTTCAGAAAGTTGCAGACTTGAACCGCTCTTCTCGATGGAAGAGCACGGGCCGGGTGGTATCTGGTCTGCTCTCATTGAGTTCCGCGGTCAGGCGGGCGTCTATCAGTTCTTCGTGAACGACCTGGTGGATACTTCGTAAGAGGAGTGTACAATTGGCTAGTTCAAAAGAAGAATGGCAAAGGTATCAAGAAGCCTTGCGCCAGGGAGATAAGGCGGCTGCGGCTACTGCTTTCCAGAGATACTTAGAGGCCAAGAAAGCGGAGGGAAAAGGCGGCTCAAGGCCTACGCTGGTAAATTTGGGCACCAAGGCCAAAGATTACCCCAACGCCATTCCGCTCGAGGATATACCAGCGGTTATGCAAGAGAAGCCAGAATTTTTTGACTTACTCCGCCGTATAGCAGGAAAGTGAAACCGTGCCCACAGTACTAGCACTACCAGATTTTGACCTATCCACAAGGTGCGCTTCAGGCTGGCTTCTGAGATGGATACTGCCTCGCCTTGAGCCAGCCCATCTTTTCGGGATTCTCGACCGTAGGTTTGCCTTCCAGTTCTTCGCTCCCCAGTCAGACATAATCATTATGACCGGTCACGGCGGTGTGGATGTCATCACCGGCCAGAATGAGGCGGTAATCCTTGCGGTCGGTAAATATGACCCGAGAGAGGTCAGGGGTAAGGTATTCAAGCTACTATCCTGCCAGTGCGGGGTGGCTTTGGGTCCAGACCTCATCAAAAATGGGGCTTCGTCAGTGGCAGCCTATGTGGATGATTATGTCTGGGTTACAGATGCCGACCTCGCCTCAACACCATGGGCGGACAAGATGGCTGCCACCAGCCTTATGCCGGTGATTGACGGCATAAACGCCCTGCTCGACGGAAAGACAGCCAAAGAAGCCTTCACCTTGGAGCTTGAAGGTTACACAAGAAACGCTGAGATTGAAGAGGATGAGCTGATAAAATCGTGCCTTGAGTTTAACAAGAGAAATGCTATACTACTGGGTAACGAGGGCGCTACAATAAGGGCAAGACCTAAAATCACTCTGCCTTTTGCGCCGCCCCCGATACTGATACCCCTTTAGGAGGTGCTGAAAAAAGAATACTTGACAAAGTGATAATTTTACTCTAGTATTCTAATTAGTAGTCTAAAGACGGGGAGAGCAGCCTTCGATAGAAAAGGTCGGGGCGCTCTCCCCGTCCCTTTTTTGAGGAGACTGCTCTCCTAAGACAAAAAAGGAGGGAGACATGGATGGTACTCCGCATCGAGTTGTAGATTCTTTCGCAAATGGTGTCGCAAATGGCGCAAAGGGGCTGTTTGACGCCGTTGTCAACGCTGCCAAAGGCGCTGGTGAAACCGTGATGAAGGCCCTCGACACCCCCTTCTCCCAAGTCACCGGCAAGGAGGGGCCTCACCGGATAATCGACCGGGCCCTTGATGGCGCAACGGATGCCGGCACGAATTATATCGACACCGGCGTCATCGGCACTGCCAAAAAGGTCGGCGAGGGCCTCATGAAAGCCCTTGACCAGCCCCCGGAGCAGATAGGCATTCCGCCAGCTCTGGGTGGGCTCGGTAAGTTCCAACTATTCAAGAAGTAAGGAGGTAAAATAACCCATGGCAATCAAGAATATCAAAGGTCTTTTGTCTCAAGCAACATTACTCCCTGCGGCAATAGAAGCGAAGCTGCCAGCGGGGGCACCAAAAGTATCCACGATGCTCCTGGATACCGCCAGCAAGATTCCCACTGTCCCCGATTTTCCCTTTGAATTCCCCGACCTGCCGGCTGTGCCCGCATTGCCGGGGATGCCGACGATGCTGGGGATGCCGGCGATGCCAGGGACGCCTGCGCCGGGGGGGAATTATGTCACCCATGTGGTCGAGGTGAGGGAGACGCCGGCGTCCCTGTCTACTGTAACACCCCTGGTGCAGTCCTACACTCAGCCCATTGAAGGGGTGGTGGGCTCAGTAACATCCCGAAGGGGAATGTAAGCCCGAAAATTAAGGATTAAAGGAGGTAATCAATGAACAACTCTGTCGTAGAGACACTAAAAGCGGCCGGCCTCTATAAAGCTAGCGGCCGCATGGCTGAGCAAACGCTCAAAACCACCCTGCCCGATGGACAGATCACCGAGCACCTGATGGCGGAAATCGAGTACGCGGACCTTATGACCATGGCCGACGAACTCGAGATTATGATCGCCCAGGAGAACCCGTGGATTCAGGCGCTCTTCGCCAAGAACGCGGTGGCGATCGCCAACGCCGTCAGGGTAGTCAACGTCGAGAGCGCATCCGGTTTCAAGGGTGCGGTCGGCAGCGGTCGCCAACTCGACATCCTGAGATTCCGCCCCGAACAGTTCCAGGACCCGGCTATTGCTGCTCCGACGGCCAGGCTTACGTGGGTCAGGAATATTGCTGGTGTCGTCCCACCTGTTGGGTGGACCGGCGAGCTCATCGCCGGCACTACACCCGCTGTTATCGATGGCCACATTGCCCTGGCCATGGGAACGACTGAAGCCCTCCTGATCTTCGGCTTCGCCAATCCCTCCTGGGTACCGGCCACCAGCGCCATCCAGATTACATATCTGGCCCGGCAGTATAACATCCAGAACGCCGATTTCAACCTGGCTCAGGTATGGGCGCACTTCCCGCTGATTGAGTTGAAGGAGCCGTTCATCCTCTACCCGAGGGAGGACGGTCGGGTTGAGGCGAGGTACTACCAGAACACGGCTGACGAAATCCAGCCGGTAGGACTCTGGATAAAGATGAGCCAAAATCTTCGTAGCCTGATACTTGGCTAAAAGAGCAAACTCTAGTACCGTAGGCTGACGGGAGGTAACGCCCCTCTGAAAATGGGGGGAATCAGCTAATATTTTGAGGAGGTTTGCTAATATGCAAGCTGTATCTAGGTTGTATGGCAGAAGGATCAGGGGCGACATTGGCCCGATTGGTCTTGACCCCGCGACGCGCCTACCTGGACGGATACTGGGACCGGCGGTATCTCTCACTGGCTACTTGCAGGACTATGAAGAGGCCAGCGCTATCCAGCACTTCACCCTCGGCTCCCGGATGGTCGTTGATAAGAGAGTGTTCCGCTATGCCAGGGTGGCGCCAATTCCAGATTGGCAGACGGGTGCTCCTGATTTGGCCGTCCTCAAAGTTCAACGCGGTGTGAAGAATTCTCTTTACCAGGTTGTAACTGGATTACCTGCTCCCGCGGTTGTCGCCCCGATTGTCGCCAACCCAGTAGCGGGCGCAACCCAAGTCGTGATAACGGTAGCGATAACAGATGGCTTTAGTTCTCACGGTCTTGTCGCTACAGGTGCTATCGGTGCAAATACACTGGTCGACGGGTACATTGTCATTTTCCCCGGAGGCGGTGGTGCTGGCGTAATACCGAGGGGACTCAACAGGAGGATAATTGCCAACACTGCTACTCTCGCTGGTGGTGGGCAAATGACGGTGACGCTTGACCGGCCACTTCCTATAGCCCTAGCTGCTGGCACTACCGGCGCAATTATGGCGAGCGAATACGCGGCCGTTCAGACCAGTGACGAATGGCACGCTGTTGTGGGTGTGGCTCATGTCGCCGCTTCTGCCCTTCAGTATATCTGGCTACAGACCTGGGGGGAATTCTGGATGTCCGCACAACTTACTGTCGGCCACGGCCAGGTAAACCCCAATAACTTCCAGGTTGTTTTCAGGGCAGACGGCTCGCTGGGTCTGCATGAGACAACAGAGGCGCTTGCCGTCGACAACACCATATCTTTTGCGCAACACGCCGGACACATTATGAATACGTTGACCGGTGTTTTTCGAGGTGCGCCATTCGTTTGTCTCCAGATTTCGCCGTAAGCTGAGCATAAACAACTGAATAAGTAATGGGGAGGGGGAGAGACCCCCTCCCCGCAAAAATAACTTACTCTCCGAAGATAGAGGAGAGAAAAGGAGGGTGTAAGTTGATTGAGTATCTGCCTATTCCAGAAGCTACTGTAGGGGCGACCCTGCCCAAACTCCTGCAAAAGGGGTTCTTCGTCAAATTCACCAACGAGTGGCCGGACACGCTGCCCTATGTCAAGGGCAAGTTCTTCAGGATCGCCAGGGTCAATGAGGTCAACCACGACATCTCTTATATACTGCCCTCAGGTAATTACCGCGATGTCGACTTCTCCAACCAACTCGGCGGTGTGAACCTCTACCCTGAGAATACCAAGTCCCTGTTTGAGGTGGCTCTTGGCTTCAAACCGGGGAACTACCAGGTGCAGTTCTATATCCCCGCCGGTGAGTTCGTCAACAGGCTTGAGCAGGCAGGGATGGTCCCCAATGTCGCAAATGTCGCGCTAAAGTACCTCGGTGCTTTCAAGCCCGCAGACAGCCCCTACGAGGACAAGAGAATCCTCCTTTATTTTCTAAAGGACTTGGAGCCCCTGCTCGCCAGGACCTTCGTCGACACCGGCTGCGACTTCTGCAAGTGTGTCTTCGGAATCACCGTGAACAAGTGCTACCTGGAGGAGATGAAGACACCAACAGCCGAGCAGCTTTCCAGATGTAAAACCATTGATTACTATAGCTCCTTGAGATGGTAGTTATGTAAAGTGGGCAAGGCAATGATTGACCGTATATGCAAAACTTGTGATAAGCACTTCTTTGTTTATCCTAGTGAGATAAAACATAGAAATGTTCAATTTTGCTCACGAGGTTGTTACACTAAATCTAGGGTCGGGAAACCTCTCTCCCCAGAACATAAGGCAAGTGTAGCTAAAGCTGACAGACGTAGATTAACTGGTATAAAGACAGAAGATGCACCATTTTATGGCCAGCATCATTCAAAAGAACATAGAGAAAAGATATCAAAGTTAATGAAAGAAAGATTTGCCGGTTCTCCTGAGAATCACCCTTGGTTTGGCAGGCAGCACACTGAGGGAGAGATCCTAAAGATGTCCAATTCAATATCAAAGGTGATTAAAGAGTTGTGGCAAGACCCTGAGTACAGAGCAAGGGCACTCGAAGGTGCAAGAGGCCGGGGACAAAACCCTCTGTTCCGTTTGAAAGATTCAGAAGCACACAGGAGGTTGTGGCAAAATCATGAGTTTGTAAAGAAAATGATGCTCGCTTTTAGCAAGAAGCCTACAAAGCCTGAGAAACAATTAGAGGCTATTCTTGATAGACACTTCCCCCTGTTTAAGTACAATGGCGATTTCAGCCAGGGAATGATGCTGGGTGGCCTTACTCCAGATTTCGTGAATGTAAATGGTAAAAAGCAGGTCATTGAGGTCTTTGGGGATTACTGGCACTCACCAGAGATAATTGGTGACGACTGGCGGAGAAGTGAGTTGGGGAAGGTCATGATATACAACTCAGTCGGTTTTGACTGTCTAGTAATCTGGGAACGCGAGCTAAAGAAGCTGACAGAGGAAGAAATAGTCGAGAAAATAAGTGACTTCTCAAAAGGAGGTAAAAGATGCCCAGTCTAGCGCAGACAATGGCAGTAACGCCACGAGTTTTTGCTACCGAAAAGCAGAACGCCAGGATTGTCCCATCGCAGATTATCGTTGACAATGAGCTTGGCGCGGCACAGAGGATTATCACCATCCAGGATGTATTCACTACTGCTGCCAGCATAGTAGCAGCAACAGGGGCAGCTGTAGCTGCGGCACTGACCACAGTAAATCGGCTTATCATCACCGTTGACAACGCCGGTTGGGCAACGATAGCTGCGGAGGCACTCAAGAACCTCGAAATCCTTGGCCAACTGCAAGTTGTCATCAACGTGGCTGATGCCGGCACCGTCGTAACCGTATCCTGGGGCTTCGAGTAGCTCTGAAGGGGGCACCATGGTTTACCCAACAAGAAAGCTCCCCTTTGAGGCGCTAACCACTCTTGACGAGCGGGTGGACTTCGTCCACGACCAGCTTGCCGCCGTTCAATTCGCGCTCAACAAACTCCTGGAAAAGGAGGGGCTTCCGACTATGACTATGCTCACAAAACAGGTCTCAATGAGAGCAACTGTACCCGCAGCGCAGGGGGCGAGAGTTTCAGAAGTCTCACCACTCACCGGAACGATTACCCAGATTGTGCCTCACTGGCCGCCCGGCTGTAACGCCCTTGTCGAAATAGCCTTCGGTCATAGAGATACCTGGGTAATGCCAGCGCAGGTCGATACCTTCCTGGCGCTAGATAGCGCCACTCCGGTGTTCGTATCCAATGAGCCCATCGAGAAGGGAGAGGAACTCTGGATGGTAGTCAGAAATGGCGATGGCGCCTGGCCGCACACTGTGAGCGTGGCGGTGACAATTATAGGTGAGTGATGCCAGGAGTAAAAACATTCGCCTTTGAGTCCAGGGGAATAGGCAGAAGAGACTACTCTTCAGGGGTCGAGATGTCTGTTGAGCCCGTCATCAGGAGCTATCAGACGGTCTACTCTGAATGGGACTTGGTGACGGTTCCTGCCGGCGCCGACCTGACGGTAGATATACCGATACCCACTGGTTTTGTGGCCTTAGTCAGTGACTTCTTCGCGACCTTTCCCTGCCTCACCCTGCTGGAAATGAAAGTCCAGGCAGTTTCAGCCGGCATTGTCGGCGATGTTGTCACAAAAAGCGGGTATGGGTCTGTCATCGCTCACCTCCCAAAAAGCTTTCCCTTCGATGACATAGTAAGGTTTATTTTGCATAACTACGCCGCATTCGACGTGGACGTCGACATTGGCGCGGTTGGCATCTATACCAGTGTAGAAAACTACACATTGACGGTGACGCCGTGATTAGAACATTCGCTGTTACTCCAGGTGGAATAGGCCGCAGAGATTATTCCACCGCCATAGAATACGCCTCCCAGCCAGCTCTAAGGGGCTGGCAGGGAAGAAATAACTGGGCGGCTGATTACTCTGGTGTGCCCACCCTGCCCTTTGGGTGGGCGTATGAGATGCGCCTGGGGTTCTATACGGCCGGGGGTCTTTTGGTCTATGAAGCCCCCAGCGATATAGTTAATCACATCTATTATGCGGGTGTTACCAGCAGCCGCAAGGCGCTGGTGAATGTCGGGCTATGGGTCTTCGCCAATCTCGCTGACTGGTGGGCCTGGATTGTGGAAAAAAGTTTAGGGTGGGTTAATGGTTATGGTGCCGCCGAGCTGGAATTTACAAAAGGAGTAAATACAGAAGCGGGCAAAGTTTATTCCATAATGTTCGGCGAGTACTCTCCTGAGCCTTTATTCGATATGCGTATAACAGTCAATGCCCTGGAGGAGGAGGTAATCCTATGAGCAATGGTGATAAGGGGAAAGAGCCTGTGAAAAGTGACGATACTGTCAAACTAAAAGGCAAGGTAGTCATAGCAAACGACAGAGGGCAGAGAACGGAGATAGATAATCCTGAGGTTCGGCGAAAAGAAGTGAGGGGCGTCTGAAGTGGTAGAGCCAAGACCGATAGTAAAGGCGAGGTTAGAAGACGCCGCTGGCGTCGATATAAGCGCGGCCAATCCCCTGCCCGTTGACATCAGCCCGGGCGCGAAGATAGCTACGACTATCCTCGATTTGGCGGCAATCCTGGCTACTGTGACAACGACCTTAGCAGACTGTACTGCTCAAGGGACACACACCGGGGCGGCCGACCCGACTATTATGACCGATGCCGCCGCTCACTTTGTCGCCGATGAGCTGATAGGACTCACGATACAGAACACCACCGATGGCAGCGCGGGGGTCGTCATCGCCAATACTGAGACTACGGTGACAGTGGCGGCACTGGCTGGAGGAGCAACCAATAGCTGGAATACCGATGACGCCTACTCAATCGTCGGCTTCGCCCTCAATATGACGCTGGGCAAGGAAACTCTCGCCCTGACCGTGAAGGCAAGATACGATGTGGCAGCGACACGGGGCATAAGAGTTCATGTCATAACCTCGCCCATCAACTCGGCCACGGGAACGCACCCAGGGGCTCCTAACCCACTTGTTATGACCGACCCCACTGCCCATTTTATTGTCAATGAGCTGGTGGGCTTAACCATAAACAATGTAACGGACGGCAGTGCCGGTGTTATCACCGCCAATACCGAGCTCACTGTTACCGTAGCCGCCCTGCTCGGCGGCGCCACCAATCAGTGGAATCCAGACGATGCCTATGCCATCCCAGGGGCAGATTTCGACACAGAAGATTTTGATGCGTGGAATCCTGCTTTTGCGGCTGATGCCGTGCTCAGGCAAACGAAAATCTACGATACTGACCCCATGTACATTAAAGTACTTGTCGAGAACCTCGACCCGATCGTGGCGGTGACAGATGTTCTCGTAATCGCAGGAGTATGAAATGGGAAGTAAAAGGCCTCCGCTGGATGAAGTCTTAGCACTATTTCAGGCTACGGTTGCCGCGGAGGGCGTTACCACCGGTGCCGGCGCTGCGGCTGGCACCTCCATTGTAGATGCAGCTCTCGCGTTGTCCGGCGCCAATAGCTTCTTCAGTATGCTGATGGTGCTATACCCTGGTCAACCGCGCCTTGTTGACTCAATGGACATTACCGGCTTTAACAATGCTACCGGCGAGGTTATTTTCTCCACTGCATATAAAGGCATTGCTGCCGCGATACCAGCCGGTGTGCCTTATAAAATAGTCACCTTCAGATTTGTCCCGGCTGAGGTGGCGGCTATTGAGGCAAAACTTGACCTGCCTGCCCCAGACTCAGGCCTCAATACCAGGATAGCAGAGGTTGTTGGTAACGAGACTGATACTATCCCCGCCATGAACCTGGCGCCAGGGGTTACCGACTCAATTATCCGCCATATCAAAGCCATTCTGGAAAGAGTGGGGGCTACCCCTGCCGACCCGGATGACTCCGTTCTGACTAACTTGGGGCAGAGGGATGACGCCGCTACTCTTGATGATATGACCGATGTTACCACCACCTCTATTCAGGCCAAACTCCGTCGCATCCTGCTCAGGATGTCTGGAGCTGGTATTTTTAGCGCTGACATTCAGGGCGCCGCACGTACCGAACTAGACACAATGCTGGCGCAACTGGCTGTTTACTTCAATCTAGGAGGTGCTGTTCTAGGGGTAACAATGAATCCTGGTGCCGGTTCTCGGGCAAGCCTCCAGTTAATTTTGCAAGACCTGGGGGACATGCTCGCTGGTGGTACTGGCATTGTCACCTTCCCGACACCGAGAGCCTTACCGGCCAACGGGGTATCACTGGCTGAGGTTGAACGATATATCGCTGAGGTCAAACCAGAATGGGCAGCCCGAACCGCGGCCACCCATACTACAACAGGAGTCACTGAAGAGACTATTTTGACCACCGCCTATACCGTGCCTGGACTGTTCTACTTCAACCTGACACTCAGAAACATGGTAGCCGGTGACGATTTCACTATCAGAGTCTATAAGAGGGTAGACGGCGCTAACTACGACCTCAAGTCCGAGCAGCAGTTTGTGGGTGCGCCGACTATCAAGGTTTACGAGGTAGAGGGAATTTATTCCGATGGGACGGAGTTTATCCGTGTCACCATCCAGAGAGCCAGCGCTACTGACCGAGCCTTCCCTTATTCTGTTAATTTCTTGAGACAGCCGGTAGCTTAAGGAGAGGAAGATGGGAGCTAATCCGACCAGACTAAACGAAGATACTCTGAGAGACCTGCGAGCCGTCCAGCAGACAGTACACGGCATACTGGCACAGGTAACGCTCTTTAATACTACGGTCACCACCAAGGCTGGTTCCGTCACCCTGTTTTCCCTTGATGCTCTGGGAAGTTCCATCCGCGAGATATTCGTCTCCTTTTATCTGGCGGCGGACGGCGCGGCGACCTTCACTCCGACCTGGCACAAGACCAGGGCCGGGGACCTGGTAACCCTCACTGAGGAGGCTCTGCCTGCCCTGGCCGTTATCGCTTTGCCGGCGAACGCCCGATACTTTTCCTACTCTCTCGGAGAGCTGGCACAGGGTCTCCAGGGAGAGTTTAGAGTGGCACAGGACAACGCGGGGAACGCCACCAACGTCGTCGACGCCTTTCTGGTAGCACTGATGGAGATTTAGAATATGGCACTAAAACTTCACAGACCAAATACCGCCGAAGGCAAGGAATATATTCTAGAGCAGCATTTCCACGAATTTCGCTATGTGGCTCCATGGGGGTTTGTTCCAGTTCCTTTAACCTCTGGCGGTGGTAGTTACAACTGGGGTAATTACGCTGAAATTCTAGGTGCGGGCAAAGAGCCTTTGCCCTTTGATATTCATTGGGTAATAGTCTCTGGAGCCAGCGCTGATGCCGATTATGAAATCGAGCTATGCTATGGGGCCGATGATACGCCCTGCGCTCAAATATCATTCGCCAGGACTGTCGCACAAGATAGGTCTGAAAGCATTCAGTGTATGACTCCCATTATCCCAGGGGGCAGCAGGATAAGAGCAAGGTGCAGGGATAGCGTTGGCTCAAAGTCCATTTCTATTAAGATAGCTTACCATCATTATGACTTCTACCCAACATAGTATTCTAGGAAGGTGGAAAATGGTAACAGAACACAAGTCACAACTCCCTGACGAAATTCAGAGGCTTATTGAGGAGCAGCAGAGAATCATCGCCATCTGCGATGGCGAGATTCATAACTACCAGGGGTCTTTGGCTGTTCAAGAACAGAAGAAAAAGGCCGCGCAGGTCGTGATTGCCGACCTGCGCAAGAAGTGGGGTACGATCAGAGAATGGAAGTCCTGGCCGACTGAGGAGAAGAGCGCATGATAGACCTATCCCAGCACCCTTTTCCTGTCACCTATCGCGAGCTCTGGCTTCCCAGAGCCATAAATACTCATGCCACTCTGCAATCCTCGGTCCAGGGCGGGCATGCCCTAGCGCTGACGGGCGCTCGTAAGGCAACTACATCTGACGGCGTGCACTTCAATAGCACGGCTACCTCCTACATGTCCTGCGGATTTCTCCACGACGGCGCCGCTCGCATCTGGTTTGCCTTCCGCTTTAAACTGGATGTGCCTTTAGTGGCAGGCTTGGGAGTAGACAGGAGACTAGCGGGTAAACTATCAGGAGCCAACGACCTCTTTGAACTCTTCTTTGAGAACTCGACGGGCAGGCTCTACTTCCGGATACTGACGGCGGGAGTCCCGACTATTATCACCTCGGTCGCTACCTCCTGGCTGGCTAACACCTGGTATCAAGTGTTTGTCAGTCTTTCCCCGACGGCTGGCCTGAGAATGAGAATCGACGGCGGCGCGGCGGTCACCAGCGCCACAATCCACCTCTTTCCTCCTTGGGGCGATAATCTCTGCTTCGGTGACGAAACTA
>Ga0315296_10000439_pt1 | contig 38082 bp, 38 predicted proteins | sample YL17G14_18_MG_FD_203921 | JGI IMG/M metagenome (GOLD analysis project Ga0315296, IMG submission 203921) | Sediment microbial communities from Yellowstone Lake, YNP, Wyoming, USA - YL17G14_18 | ecosystem: Environmental > Aquatic > Freshwater > Lake > Sediment | place: USA: Wyoming | collected... | reverse complement strand
TAATGCAATGTTTAAAAGATGAAGAAATATCTCTTCAAAATAAAATACCTTTATTACAAGCGCAGTTAGTTCATAATAGAAATATACAAACTTTGTTGTTGGAAATTGTTAAAGGAATAGAACAAGAAGAAGAAAAATTAAAGGAGAAGCAAGAACAGGAAGAACTTGCTTCTCTTCAACAAGAAGAGATAAAGAAAAAGGAACAAGAGTTTTTAAAAAAGATGCAAGGGAAATGCATTTTTAAAAAAAGAGGAGATCCTAATTTTTGTGAACAGAAAACAAAAAAAGGTTCAGAATATTGCGTTAAACATTCAAAGGGGATAAATGGTCCAAGGTAAATTAAAAAAAGAACAAATTGATACTGCCGGTACTGGAAATATAGCAACTGATGAGGAAGTTGCTCAAATGATTTCAGGTTCTTACCCTACATTAGATATTGTTTGTACTCAGGGAGCTTCTACAAGTCATCCAATTACAGTTTCTACTTCAGGATCAGTTGTAAAATCTTTAAGAGTACAGAATAATGAACAGATAGGTGGAAGTTTAGAAGTTGAAGGTAATATATTTGGAGAAGATTTAACTTTAAATCAAAATGCGAGTAATAATGATGCAATCATTACATTTAATAAACCAACTACTGGAACTGAAACTCTAAAGTGGAATAATACTAATCAGAGATTTGAATTTAGCGATTATTTATATGTAAATAGTGATATCGAAATTAAAGGAAATATAGAAACTTGGTATTCACTGTTGGCTCGAAATGACCTTTATTTGAATTATCAATTTGCTAATCAAGATGTAGTTATCCATTTTGGCAAGTCTGGTGGTTCGGAAGAGACTTTAAAATGGAATAAGACAAATCTTAGATTTGAATTTAGTGATCCTGTATTTACTGATAATTATTTTATAACTGCAAGCTCTGGTTCTGTTCTTAAATCTTTAAGAGTTCAAAATAATGAACAGATAGGAGGAAGTTTAGAAGTTGATGGAAATGCTAAAGTCGATGGAACTATTCAAGTATTAACTTCAGGGTCAGTATTTAAATCTTTAAACGTTGTAAATAACTTACAAGTTGGTGGAACAATAATAGGGCAGAATATTCTTTCTAGAGGAGGAACCCTTTATAATTCTGCAGGAATAGCAAACGCTGCTTTAAATATTATAGTTTGGTATGCTCCATTTGCTTGCACAGTTACAAATGTTAGAGGATATAGAGTTGGAGGAACTGGAGCAACTATAAACGCTCGATGTAGCGGTTCTCTTAATCATTTAGCCTCAGCTTTGTCTTTAACTTTAGCTGATATTTGGTTAGATGGAGGAGCAGTCCAAAACACTGCTTATGCGGTTGGAGAAAAACTAGAAATAATGGTTGCTTCAACTGCGGGAACTGTAACTCAACTTGCTATCCAGATTGATTTTACAAAACCTTGAGGAGTAAACTATGGCACTTACATACGATACTAAAGCTCAAAAAGTTGCTGCTACAAATCCAGTAGTTTTATCCTACACTTGTGGAGCAAATGCTAAGGTTTTAGTTGTTGGATTAGTTGTTAATAGCTTATTTATAAGATCAGAAGATGACCCAACTGTAACTTATAATGGAGTTGCAATGACTGCTGTTAGTAGACAAGCAGCTGCTACTGAAGTTACTGCTGAATTATGGTATTTGATTAACCCGCTTACTGGGGCTGCTTATAATATTAGCATTCCTAATGATAATAGTTCAAATATTCGCGTTATTGCATCGTCATATATTTCAAGTGGTGATGTTAGTTTGGATGTTTCAAGTGCAGAGAAAGGTACTACTGCTAATCCTTCACGTTCTGTAACTACAACTGTAGATGGAGACGCGATAGTTGATATTATGGCCAGTTCATTGGATACCGCGGAAACTGGTAATAATCGAACTCTTTTATATTCAAATGATGAAGGGAATTGGAATAGTGCCTCTCAATATGCTTTGCAAGCTACGTTAGGAGCAATAACTTTTACTCACACAATTGCCGCTGCAAATTGGGGACATATTGTTGCCGCATTTAAGGAGACCATTACAGCTGTTACCACCTTTATTCCTTGGATTGGTGAAGATTTACCACATTAAGTAAATTTATGCTAAGATTAGGAGAAATAGATAAGTTATGTCAAATACATTTCAGTATAGTATAGGAGATATCGTTGTTTTAGAATTATATGTGCAAAGTAGTTTAGGAGAAGGTAAAGAAGGAGAACAACCAACAGTATCAATAAGAAATTTAGAAAATAATTTTTACTTAGATTTTAATATAAATGTTTTTAGTTTTGGTTCTGGATCGATAGGAAGTGGTAAAAAGCCTTATTTAACAGATATTGGAAGTGGTTTTTATCAAAAGATTTGGGATTCATCCCAAGTAGTTTCAGGTTCGATGAAACTTGCTGCTATTTACGAAATTGCATCTGGATCGTATAAGGGAAAAGATACAGATTATTTATTCTTTTCTGATTTTGAAGCAAAAATATCAATTATAAAGCAAGTTGAATGTGGAAGGTGGAAGATAATAAACAATCAAATGCTTTTTTATGAAGAAGATGGAACAACTCCTTTGTTAGTATTTGATTTGAAAGATAGCATTGGAAATCCCTCGATGACGAACGTGTTTGAAAGAGTTTTTGTTTCAGGATCTATTTGATGAAAATTATTACAAGAGGATTTGGGTTTGACTCATTAATTATAACGAGAGGATTTGGAGGAATATTACATTGGCTCAAAACATTAATATCAAATACTTTTATAAAAATTCCCTCAATAAGAAGGGAAAAAGTTTATATTATTCCTACAGATAGACAATTTAGTATTGGCCCAACTAATGGAAAAATAAATTAAAGGAGGAAAGTAATGGGAAAAGATTTTACTGAATATGAAAGAGCTTTAAAAGATTTTCAAAAAAAGCCTCTTGTTCCAAAGAACAAAGAGTTTAATATTTTTCCTCCAAAATCAGATATAAAGAAATCTGAAGATCAGGAATCCTCTGTCCTACCAGCAGCTTTGAAATTGAGTATGAGGAAGAAGGCACTAAATATAGGTGAAGTTTATTCTTATGAGGACCTTTCCGATGAGGGTTATGATTTTATAGAAGAGGAAAAAGTTGGTGGTGAAGTAACTTTAATGCATATCACTGGGGATAGTCCAGATTATATTGCAAGATGCATAAAGATACTAATACCTGGAGAGGATGCTCGTTTTAAAATATTGAAAGAAATAAAACCGGAAAAAGAATCCTCTACTAAAAATACTAAAAAATTTGCTATTAATGATAAAATTATAACTTTGACAAATATTCCTGCAAAAATTGTAAAAGTTTCAGGCAATCTTGTATTTTGGGTTTCTGAAGATAGAAAGGATTTCGGTTCTGATTTTGTAGAAAGTGTTAGATTAAAGGAATAAAATATAAACTTAGGAAATCTAATATGAAAAAAGTTATCTTAACAAAATATTTTTCTTCTCCTGGAAAGCTTGGAATGTGTGTTAACTGCAATCACAAAAACTGCCAGAATTGTAGTATGGGTTCAGTTTTTCCTGAAGTTATTCATAAATATGCTTCGGATATGCAAAAGATTTCTCCTTACAATTCAGACTTTCGTTATTGCCGCTTCCGTGCCATAGGTAATTTGTGTGTGGACGGCCCAAATTGTAATTTTGATGGATTTCCTTATTCTGAATTTACTGATACTCGCTCAGGATATGGTTATACTTCCTTTATAAACAAACATGCTTTTGTAGAACATCAAAGCGACAATATTGAAAAAAGTATTGGAACTTTGCTTGGAGCTTATTTAAATAGATTTGATACTAGCAAATATGGACGAGAATGGAGCGAATTGACCTCGGAAGAAAGAATAGATATTCTTAACAACAGAAAACCAGAAGAAGATGGTAGTATCGAAGTGCTGATGGCTGTTGACGCTAAATTATCTCCTTCTATCGCGCGCATGGTGGACACCGACACTGAAGTGGGTTGTAGTATGGGAACCAATATCGAGTACTCCGACTGCAGCGTGTGTGGTAATAGGGCGAGGTTCGAGCACGAGTACTGCAACCATGTTGCATTCTCAAAAGGATCTACAGTTTTAGTTCCTGCGAACCAAATTCGAAATTTATTAAAAGAAGGAAAGCTTCACCCAGAGTGGTTAAAATGGGTTCTTAAGCGAGAGGCAGATCAAAGAGAAGTTTTAGAAGGAAAAACAAGTAGGATGATAACTGCTTCAGTATTTGAAATTAATTATGGACTTTCGTTTTTTGAATTAAGCGTTGTTGCAAATCCAGCTTATATCAGAGGTTATAAGTTAGAAAAAATTGCATCATTACTTAAAAAAGGATTTCAAGAATTATTACCTCTTGTAAAAGTTGGAGATGAGGAAGTTGAAGTTCATGTAGATGTAACTAATGAATATTTTAGTTCTTCTACTACAAAAATGGCAAAAGAAATTAATAAGGATTTTGATAAATGGGCAGATTTAGAAAAGGTTGCTTATTTAAGGAATGGAGATATTGCTAAAGAAGCTTTAAGAACTAATCAAATAAAAAAAGTATATGTGGAAACTGAAAATAGATCAAAATTTGAAAAAATTGGTGCTAAATTTATATCTATGAGTAATCCTTCTTTTGTTCAAATGGAGAATCCGGAGGTTTTATTAAATTTGACTTTTGCTGAAAAAGAAGACTTTGTGAAATTTGGCGCTATGGAATATAAAAATACTGGATTAGATTTAACGGATGTTCACGATTTTAATATTCTTATATCTCAGCAAGGAAAACAACCTCAAGAATTAGTTGATGCCATGTATGAAATGGCAGGGAGAGATGAAAAAAAATTACGTGACATTAGTGATTATATAAAAATGTTACAAATTAAATATAAAGTTGTTCCACGAAAATATGATGAATTTGAACAAAAAATAATAAAAGATAGAGGAGGTAAAGAGATGATTCAAAAATTTGCTGCAATTACTGAAACAGATGTGCGGCAAGATTCCGATTTTATGAAAAAGATTGATCAACTTTCGAATGATGCTCAAGAGAAGTTTATAGGTGCTTATGCAGGAGCTTACAATTATAAAGTCGGGGAAGGAGCATCTGCTGATGAAGCAAAGGAATATGCCGCTAGAACTGCATGGAGTAAAGTTCCGGGGGGTCAAAAAGAATCTGTATTAGTTGGATTGTTTGTGAAAAAAGCTTCTCGTTGGACTCGATTAACTTCTACAGACGAACAAGAGGAATCTGTTACAATAGTTGGAAAAGCTGCAGATACGGCAGGACATTCAATTGTTGGCGGAACTACAATAGGAAAAGCTCCTCAAACTGTAATATTGGATTTAACACACCAAGGTGGAGAAATAAGAGTTGAAGCTGAAGGAGAAATTGAAGTTTTTGGTGAAGATATGACAGGTTATGATGAAGAAAGTATTGTTGAAGTTATAAAAAGAAATATGGAAACTAAAGAATCTTCGAAAAAAGCAGTATATGACGGTCTTCCATCTACGGCTGAAGATATAAAAGATGAAGGAATTAAAATAGAAAAAACCGAGCTTAAAGCTTGGGAAGAAATGTCAGAAAAAGGAGAGGATATGATTGATAAAGAGAAAAAATCTCAACCGCATGGAGTTATCTTTCTTGAAGATTCAGTATCCGCATCTAAAGTTGTGAGAGATACTTTACAGGCGGTAAGGGAGTTACGAAAACAAGTAAAAGCTACTATTGAAGTATTAGCTGGTGAACTTCCTCCTGGTTTGAAAGAATATATGGAAAAGAAAAAGGAGGAAAAAGGAGAGCCTGGGATAAAGCCTGAAGTAAAGCCTGGAGAGAAGAAAGAAGAAGAGGAAAAACCTGGGGAAAAGGTGGAAAAGAAACCTGAGGAAAGACCCGAGCTAAAGCCTGAGGAAAGGGTGGAGAAGAAACTTGAGGAAAAACCAAAAGCTCCAGAGAAAGTGCAAGAGGTCTTAAAAAATACTATTGAGGATTTAAAAGTGGTTAATAAAGACCTTGAAGTGGCTGAAGAAAAACTTGAGGAAAAAATTGGAAAACCTCTTAATGAGGTTCTTAAAGGTGCTCGTAGATATAGCAGGAATTTAAAAATTGCTGTTGAAGAGACCTTAAAAGAAGTAAAGCCTATTATTGAAGATGCTCAAGAAGCTATTGGAGATGCTCAGGAAATTATTAAAGATACCATCATGGATTTAAAAGGAGGTCCTGAGAAACCTAAAGAAAAATTCGAAGAAAAACCTAAAGAAACACCTACAGAAGGAGGTGAAAATGTGACTAAAAAATTAGAAGAAGTTGTTTCCAATGTTGAGAGTATTAAAAGAGCTCATGATCAGTTGGTTACAATTTTTGGAGAAAAGAAGGAAGCTACTTCCTATCCACCGACTGGAGCTAAAGATCCAGGAGATTATGGAGAGCCTCCAGTTGAAAAAGAATTATCTACTTGGAAGGGATTTAATCAGGAATATGAAAAAATGAAAGGTAAAGAGGAAAGAACTGAATTTGATACTCCTGAGGGAAGAGTAGATTTGTTGACTGGAATTGTTGCAAAGTTGTTTGTTAGTCAAGAGAAAAGAGGAAGTTCTTATTGGTTAATTACAAGAACAGGTAATGATTTTGCAGTTAAATCGGCTTTTGTGGACGTTGCAGGAAAAGATAATCAAACTGATGAAAACTTTAAGAAATTCTGTTCCAATTCCTACAAGTTGCAAATTCTTAAAGCGGTATCTACAATCGGGCTTGATAATACTCGAAGAGAGATGTATGGTAGTTGGGTGAAAGTTATGACAAAGAAAGCAGCTGAATTTGTAGGCAAGCCAATTAAGGAGGTTCCGAAAGGTGAATATGATACTCACGAGAAAGATAAAAAGTCGGGAGATCCTCGGAAAGGAGTAGAACCTACTGATGTAAAAGCAGGTGTCAATGAAAAATCTTATTATTCTGAGGCTTTTGGTGATCCTGGATATGCTGCACAACTTGTTAAGCAGAATAAAGATTTAAAGAGAAAAGTGCAAGCATTGGAAACTGAGAAGGTTGCTGATGCTCTTGCGAAGAGGGCGGTTGATTTAGCTCGAAAAGCAGCTGCAGTTGGTGCAATTCCATTTGAAGCAGATGCTATTACGGAGCAAGCAAAGGATTATGCATTACTTGATGAAAATGCTTTTGAAGCTGTTGAAAAAACTTTAGATTCTCTTCCAGTTGTAAACTCTAAAGCTTTACATGCATATCAAATTCCTGAAGCAGAAAATGTCAATAGTGGGGTTGTATATGATGCAACAGATTCTGTTAGAAAAGAGAGGATTGAGGGAAAACATCCAGATTTGTTAAAGGTTGATAATATGAACAAGGATGTTGTAGATAATGCAAAATTATCAAAAAAGAAAGCCGATTTTGATCCAACTATACCTCCGGTAAAAGACAGATCTAGGTTTGATGAAGTTCATGTTGATGAGCTTGAGATAGAACCAGAGCTTGAAGAATTAGAGGAATTTGGACCTGAGGTTAACGCTGATATGAAAGCGAGAATTAGAAAACAAGCAAATGTTGTGCCTCAGTTAAATCGACATACTACTGATTTAGAAGGAACAAAAGTTCCAGACTTTACAAGTAGATTTACAACTCCAGGAAATGTTCTTAGGAGAAAGGGGCTTAACTATCCACCCCCAGTGCATTACCATAATAGGTAATAATTCGTTAATCGTTTAAACCTTATTAGGAGGTGAAATTTTAATGGCAAAGTGTACTAGATCGGGATATTTTGGTTGGGAGGAATCCCTAAAAATTTCTGGTTCGTTTGGGTTAGCAGCTAATCACACTATGGGATGGACTCCAGGAATTAACTGGATTCCGGGACAATGTTTTAAGTTAGATGCTGTTGATTCTACATATGCTATTTTATGCGATACTATGGGCGAACAGATTTATGGTATTGTCATAGATGATGATACTGAATTGGCTCAACCGCCTGCGGCTGAAAAGGTTACTATTTTACATGGACATAGTTTAGTAACTATTGATCATACTGCGGAGACTGCAGCTGGAACTGTTACTGCTGCATATCTTGCTTATGAGAAAGCTTCGGTTGAGGCAGGAAGTCCTATGAATTTACTTTATACCAATTCGGTTGGTAAATTGTCTACTACAGCGTCGGGTAGTGCAAACAGACCTGCTGGATTTATAGTTCAGGTTCCAGCAGCAGTTAATAGCTACACCTTGAGATTTATCTTGTTTGGATAATATTCGTTAATCGTTTAAACCTTATTAGGAGGTGAAATTTTAATGGCCTTCAAAGCAAAAGCAAGTTCGTATCCACCTGGATTTAGAAAAGAAGCTCCCAAAAGCGGTTTTGCAGTAAAGAAAGGGGATTTTACGGAATTAGATCCCTATAATATTCACAATACTGCTGATGAGAGTGAACAAATTTGGACTTTGCTACAGACAGAGGCTGGAAGGTCTGCCCTTGGTGCCCAGATAGTATAATCGCTGTCTGGTAATTCTACTATATGCTGGAACACCCTGTTAAGCTTACAATACCAAAGAGTAATAATTTGTAAGATAGGGGCAATCAGCAGGAAACCTAAAATGTTTATTAAAGAACAACGAAAAAGAATTTTAGAAATAAGACAACAACGATTATCTCCAGATATTATGGGGGCGGTTGTAGGTACTGCTTTAGGAGATGGGTGTTTGCAAAAAATTCGTTCTGGTAATTATTGTTATTTGAAATTGGGGCAGAAATCAAGACAGTATTTACAACATAAAGTTCAAATATTACATTCGATTTTTTTGGATAAAGAAATAATGGTTTGGAGAGATCGTGCAACAGGGAATGAATATTTCCACCTTAATTCTGTATCTCATTCGGATTTATTTTATTTATGGGAATTGATGTATAAAAATGGACAAAAAATTGTGACTAAAGAAATATTAGATATGCTTACGATTGCTGGGTTTGTATTATGGTTTTGTGATGATGGATATTTTAATAAAAAATCTGAGCAATATTTTTTGTCTACCTGTGCTTTTACTCTTGAGGAACAAAAACTAATAAGAGAGCATTTGTTTAAAAAATTAGGTCTTTATACATCAATAATTAAAAATCAGAAATGGTGGAAACTTTATTTTGCGAGAAGAACTCGAGAAAGGTTAGAAGATTATTTATTAACCTATACACCTCCTTGTATGCAATATAAGATTAGGAATCCTCAGAGACTATACGTGGAACAATCGAAAGATTGAAGATATAGTCCGAGCTATATGGAAACATATAGAGGTTGACAGAAATGATCAGCCCTACGTAATCTATTACGTAGTAACAAGTTAGGGCGATACCAATCAGGGAAACTTTAGATTACCAAGGCATGGCCAGAAGGTTTTTTGAGATCGATGTATTAGCACAAGGACAAATTGCGCGTTACGATCGTGACATCGCAGGTTTTGCAACTACTGTTGCAAAGCGTGGTGAAATTATTGATTTTATCGTTGAGGGAGATTATGTTGAGCCTAAGACTTGGGAGATTTTCGCTCCTGAGGGAATTAGGTTATCTGAAATCCAACAGCGTAGGTTCAATGTTTTAGATCGTATGCAAGAGAAGATTAGGATTCATGTTCAGTTAGAGGAAGATACTCAGTTTTTGGCTTTAGCGTTAGCTACTGTTTTAGCAAATACTGCTAACAATCCAATTGTTACCAGTACGACTGGTCTTAACAAAGATTTTCTAAATGAATTGGCGGCTACTGTTCAGGATCACGATTTACCTGCGTATGCATTTTTAATGAACATGAAGTCTTATTCTCATATTAGATCGTGGCAAAGGGATGACGTGGATCCAGTAACTCAAAGAGAAATTATGCAAACTGGCTTGATGGGTTCTATTTGGGGAATTGATATTATCGTTTCTCGATTAGTTCCTGCAAGTACAGTATATTGTTTCTCTGAACCGAGATTTACTGGAGTATTACCTATTCGTACTGATTTGATTTTAATGCCGGACGATGAGCCAAAAAGAGCACTCATCGCATATGTTGGTTATGAGGAAATTGGAATGCTTATAGTTAATGCAAATTCAGTTGCTAAGGGTACCTTCACTGGTAGAATTCCTTGTCCATGTGCTTCTTAATTGAAGTAGATTAAAAATAAAGGTAGGTGTGAGGAGCAATCCTCCACCTTCCTTTATAAATAAGGAGTGGTGTGATGATTAGAAAAAATAAAGAGGAGGAAAAATCGGGTGAATTTTTAATAAGAGAAACAACTGAAAATTTAAACCAATTAAACAAAGTAATGGAAAAATTACGAGCTCGATTATTTACGCTTGCAGAAGCATCATTACCAGATGTGCAAGCAAGTTCATTTAAAAAAGCAATAAAAGATTATACATCAGAGTCTTGGAATGAGTTAACTAAGCTTATTTGTATATTAGAAGATAATATTAAAGAGTAAGGAGGAGAAAAATGAAGAAAAATTTAAGTAAAGTAGTTGCTGCTGAGGGTTATACAGTTTTGATTGAGGTTGGAAATAGGAGTCTACAAGTAACACAATTTGAATCAGTAGATTTAGCAGAATTTTTTACTCCAGAGGAAATTGAGAAATCTGCAAGTGTAAAAACAAGCTTCCAGAACGGATGGCTTGTTTTTTATAAAGGACAAAAATTACCAAAAAAGCCAGAGTCAAAAATTAATATTCCGAATATGAAAGTTGGAAAAGGTCCTTCTTCTGTAAATTATAAGGTTGTTGAAAAGAAACACGAAGGTAGAAAATCTGATATTGATTTTGAAATTGGTGTAACTGATAAAACGAAAGAAATGATTAAAACCGCCCAAGATACACGTAAACAAAATATTGCAAAAGAAAAAGAAGAATTAGAAAAGCTCCGAAAGAAAGAATTAGAAACTGACGCTGTTATAAAGGCAGGTAAAGTAGACATTCCTGAAATAACGCTCGTTCGAGTAGATGGGCAAGAAATGCCACTTGAAGATTTTAAAGCGCCTAAAAGTGGGAAGAGGTCAGTAAAAGAAACAGCACCTAAGGTTAATATACACCAAAAGAAAATTAAAAAGAATGGAAAGAGAAAATCTGTAATTAAAACAGGAGAATAATTTAATTAAAAATATAGGAGTTTAAATGGTATATTATGCTCGTAGAAGATTTGAAAATTTTGGGGATGACGAAAACAAAGTTGATGCTACAGTATCTGGATCATGGACACTATTTGGACTTGCGGAAGATACAGATCATGTGATTCGTTTTCAAGGAATTCTATGGGACGGAACAGGTGGAGATTTTTTAACTTTAAGAGATAAATATGGAAATGTGATCTACTATACAACTAATGCATCTCCAATGTTAAAACCGGATGTGTTATCCTCGTTTATAACTGTGAGATTACCTATTTATTATTTAACAAATGAATTGAGCTCATCTATCAGAATTTTTGGGGAATATGTGTGATAAAAGGAGCTTAAATGAAGAAAAAAGCTGCTAAAAATGATCGGTGGCAAGGGATGATTGAAGAGCGCACGGGATATTTGGTGAGAACTATAAAAGAAATCAAAGAAGTTACCGAAAAACTTCATGAAAATGTTGATAAGAAATTTGAAGAATTAAAAGGTTGTGTTGATGAAAAGTTTGAAAAACACAATACACACCATGTAAATGTAGAAAAAAAATATAATAAGTGGTTTCTTATGATAGGAGCTTTAGCAGTGGGTAGTTGTTTATCTAATCCTGAAAGTTTAAAATTTGTATGGACTTTGTTAGTAAGATTTATTGGAATGTTTTAAGGAGATTTAGTTGATTTGGTATAATAATTTTCCAGAAGAATCTGGTAGTTTATCAAGTTTGCCTATAAGAGAAAACTTTGATTTTCTGAAAGTAGGACTGGATGTTCACGCTTCTAGTTCTGCTAATCCACATTCTACTACATTGGATCAAGTGTGCGAAGTTGGTGCAGAAACAGATGTTACAATTACTGTAACTGCATCTGGCTCAGTTGTAAAATCTTTAAGAGTACAAAATAATGAATTAGTAGGTGGAAATTTAGAAGTAAAAGGCAATATTTTAGCTGATAGTTCAGGATCAGTTTTAAAATCATTAAGAGTGCAGAATAATTTAAATATTGGTGGAGAATTATTTACTACTAATACAGGTCAAACAACAATTCAGTCATTGGGGGGGTTGTCATTTGGTTGTAATAATGGATATATCCATTTTTATTCAAGTGCTGGTAGCTCTATGTATTTTGACTGTGGCAACATTTTTTGGTGGAGAGATAAGGATGCAGGTAATGCAAATAGAATGTCCCTTGATTCAGCTAATGGAAATTTGTGGGTTGATGGAGATTTAAGTGCAGACGGTAATGTAAATCTGAATGTAGATTATTCTAATGTTGATGCTGTAATAACTTTCTGTAAACCTACTTCTGGGTATGAAACCCTGATATGGGATAAAACAGATTTAAGGTTTGATTTTAGTAACAATTTGTATATAAATGGAACTATTGAAGTTTCTGTTTCAGGTTCAGTATTAAAATCTTTGAATGTTGTAAATGATTTACAGGTAGGTGGTAATATAATTGGTAATGTTGTTACTACAGATACTTTAGATGATGTATGTGAAAGAGGAGCAGAAACAGATCAACCAATAACAGTTACAAGTTCTGGATCTGTTGTTAAATCTTTAAGGGTTCAAAACAATGAACAGATAGGAGGGAGTTTAGAAGTAGAAGGTGAAGGACGATTTGATGGGGATATTTATGTAAATTATGATTATTCTAACGCGGATGCTATTTTATATTTTGGCAATCCTGATCCTGGTACACAAACTTTTAGATGGAATAAAACCTATAGTATATTTGAACTTAGCCATGATTTGAAGGTTACTGGAGTTCTTTATGCGACTGGGGATGTTTTGGGATTAAATACAGCTGCTGCGGCTGTGGATCCTAAGATTGAATTTTATAAAACTTCTGGACATGAGGAATTGAAATGGAATAAAGATACGTTGAGGTTTGAATTTAGTAATAATTTATATATAAATGGAACTATTTTATCTGCAAGTTCAGGTTCAGTTGTAAAATCTCTGAGAGTCCAAAATAATGCGTTGATTGGTGGTAATTTAGAAGTAAAGGGAAGTTTAATTGGTGATGTATTTACTAAAACTATAATTCTTCCAATAGAAGCTGCTACTCTTCCTGATGGCACCGCTGGTAATTTAGCAGCAACAATAGAAAGAGTAAAATCTTCAGCAGGTGCCCCGAGCCCTCATTTTATGAGAGCATGGTTCAATTCTACTACTGATAGTTTCTTATATTGGTCGTTTAGAATGCCCGCAGATTATGGAAGTGGCCTAACAGCTAAAATTCAATATACAATGCCAGTAGCAACGAGTGGTTCAGTTGTTGTTGGAGTTGCTTTGATGGCTGTAACTCCTGGAGATGCTCAAGATATATATGCAGATGCTATGGGAACAATAAACAGTGCGACGGATACTGTTCCAGGAACTGTTGGGTATATGAAAGAAATATCAATTTCTCTTACAAATACAGATAGTTTAGTAGCTGGAGACTTTGTGGTTTTATATTTAAGTAGAGATGCTAATAATGCATCTGACACTGCAAAAAATGATTTAGATGTAGTTGCATTTAGTTTAGAATATACTCCAGCATAAGGAGGATAAGTGGCAGTAGATATTAGTGCAAATAATTATTTTGCAAAAGATGTTAATGCAATTGCAGCTCTTCCTATAACTATGTCCGGGTGGATAAAAATTGATACCGGTCCATTAGATGGAAATAGTGGTTTGCTTAAAAGATTTTTAGCGGGAGGCGGCTCTTTAGTAAAGAATTGGAATTATGGTTTGGGGTTTAGTTTGGGTACTCCAACAGATGTAAATGTGGGTTATGGAGATGGAACAAGTTATAAGTATAATCTTTTCGATGTAAACCTTGCGTTAAATATGTGGTATTTTCTTTGTGGAGTAATCACTTCAACTTATCTTTATTTGACGGTAAATCAAACTCTTTATAGTGTTGCAAAAACAGCTTTAACTCCTAAATCTGGTCCAGATTATACTTGCATGCTTGGAGGTATTGAGGGCAGTCAAATTGATGGAAAGATATCTGAGGTTGCTCTTTGGAATGCTCAATTGACTACTGCTGAGATTAACCAGTTATATGTAGCTTTTAGAAAGGGTTTACCTTTGATGATTCAATCAACTAAGTTAGTAGCTTACTATCCAGGGGATGACTGGTCTGGTGGAGTGGTAGCTACAGGATCTATCAAAGATAGAGGACCGAACGGCAATCATATAGATGTAGTTGGTTCTCCAAAGGGAATAGGCGGTTGTTTAAGTTACCCAGGAAGAGTGATAATTGTTTAAAATAGAAATAAAATAATTAAAAGATAGAGGAGGTATAAAATCGTGACAGCAAATTTTACTTTTAACGAGTACTCCGACGCAGGGGCAACAGAAACTGTTAATATTTCTAACTTGAATTTTGGTTCTGTTGATTCTCCAAATCTTGTGCCAGTTACTTATCCAATTAAAGCCAGTGAGAATTCTTTTGAGAAATACATTAAAGGTGCATTTAGTGGTTCCTTTACGAGGGTGGAACATATAAAGTTGTGGAAATCTTTAGGAACTTATGTGACTGGTGAAACTTGTCAATTTTCTGGCTCTGTTACTTATGTGCAACCTACAGAAGTAGATGCTGGAGATCCCGCTATTCCAACTTCTGAACCAGGAGTTTATAATGTAGGAATTGGTGGAGATATTAATGGTTATATTGATGGTCCTTTGGATTCAGGGTATAGTGGAAAGACAGACTACATGCGCTTTCAATTGTTGACTACTGGAGCAACGCCAGGCGGCCCGGTCAACCAAAAAACTTTCACACTCCAATATGACGAACAGTAAGAATATCAAACAGTTATAAGACAAAGTTAATTTTTTAAAATCTAATTTAAAAGAGGAAATAAAAGTAATGAAGAAACTTAATAGAAAGAAACAATTAGAAAAAGCAATAAATTTAGCAAAAAAGAAAAATTCAAGGGTATTGGATGTAACGGGTGGCCTTCCTCTTCCTGGATGTTTTAAAATGAATGATATTCTTTGTGATTTTAAAACAGGAGAAACCCAAGAAGTTATTTATATAAAACCCCAACAAGTAAAGTGAATTTTAAAGGAGGAAAGTTATGTTAAAGTGGAGAGCATATTTTAGAAATCAACATGTTTTGGAACAATATAGTGATAGCGGAAAAGAGCGTCTATTCAGGGAAGTTTTGGATAGACAAAATGAGTTAGAACGACTTGAGTTAGTAGAAGATGGTAAGATTTATTCAATCAATTTGCTAGATGGGAGTTTTTATATTACTGGGGTAAGGTTAAATTTAATTACGGAGGCTGAATTAGGAATACCTCTTCGAAATGCAAAATATAGAATCATTTACTATAAAAGAGTCCAACGGGAAGTTTCTGGAGTTAATGTTGGCTCTCCTAAAATTATATGTTACTTGTTGGGCTGGCAGTCGACTGCGAATGGAAAAAATATACAGAGAATTTTACAAATTTACCCAACAGGTGAAATATTTTTACAAACAAAATAGTTAATTAATTAAGTAGTTAAACAAATAACCCAATTTAATGGGTTTAAAAGGTTAATACAATGACTAGTATTTACATATGGGATTATGGTTACTGGGACGACACCATTAGAATTTGGGATGGAACTGTTGAAGCAAAACAACAAACAATTGTTTCAAATGCTAATATTGAAGTTACTAAACAGCAAACGGTTCAATCTGACGCTAATATTGAAGTTGTAGATATACAAAAAACAATTGTTTCAAATGCTAATATTGAAGTTACTAAACAGCAAACGGTTCAATCTGACGCTAATATTGAAGTTGTAGATATACAAAAAACTATTGTATCCAATGCTAATATTGAGATTGTAAACATTCAAAAGACAATTGTATCTAATGCTAATGTTGAAACTGTTGTTCAAAAGACTATTGTTTCAGATGCTAATATTGAGACTGTTAACATTCAAAAGACAGTTTTATCTGATGCTTATGTTTCTATTGTGGGACAACAGTTTATTGTTTCAGATACTAATATTGAAAAGGCTGTTCAACAATTAGTTCTATCAAATGCGAATATTGAAAAAGTTGATATTCAACAGTTTATTGTATCTGATACTAATATTGAAACTGTAAACATTCAAAAGACTATTGTATCTGGTGCAAATATAGAAACTGTAGATATACAAAAAACAATTGTATCTGATACTAATGTAGAGATTGTAGATATACAGAAAACAATTTTATCTAATGCTTGCGTTTCTGCGATAGAACAGCAATTTATTACTTCAAATGCTAATGTTGAAACTGTAGATATACAGAAAACAATTGTATCTGATACTAATGTAGAGATTGTAAAACAGAGAATAGTTACTTCAGATGCTAATGTTGAAAAAGTTGATATTCAAAAGGTAATTGTATCTGATGCTTATATTTTTGTTGTAGGTCAACAGTTTATTGTTTCAGATACTAATGTAGAAACTGTTAACATACAACAAACAGTTTTATCTAATGCTAATGTTGAAACTGTTAACATTCAAAAGACTATTGTTTCAGATGCTAATATAGGAGTTACTAAACAACAGGCAATTCAATCTAATGCTAATATTGAAACTGTCAATGTTCAAAAGACAATTGTATCTGATGGTAATATTGAAAAAGTTGATATTCAGCAAGTAATTGTTTCAGATGCAAATATTGAAATTGTTGATGTTCAGCAGATAATTGTTTCAGATGCTAATGTAGAAAAAGTTGATATACAGAAAACATTTCAATCTAATGCTAGTATTGAAATTGTAGGTATACAAGAGATACTTGTTTCAGATGCTAATATTGAAAAAGTAAATATACAACAGTTTATTGTTTCAAATGCTAATGTAGAGACTGTAAATGTTCAACAATTGCTTGTATCTAATGCAGATGTTGAAACTGTAAGTATTCAAAAGACAATTGTATCTATCGCTAATGTTTCTGTAGTAGAACAACAATTTATTACTTCAAATGTTAATGTAGAGATTATAAATGTTCCACAGTTAATTGTATCTGATGTTAATATTGAAAAAGTTGGTATTCAAAAGTTAATTGCGTCTGATGCTTATGTTTTTGTAGCTGGTCAACGGTTTATTGTTTCAGATACTAATATTGAAATAGTTGATATTCAAAAGACAATTGCTTCTAATACTAATATTGAAACTGTAGATATACAGAAAACAATTATATCTGATGTTAATATTGAAACTGGCAACATTCAACAATTAGTTATAGCAAATGCTAATGTAAAAAAAGTTAATATTCAGAAAGTAATTGTTTCAGATGCTAATGTAGAAAAAGTTAATATTCAGAAAGTAATTGTTTCAGATGCTAATGTTGAAATTGTAAAACAACAAACTATTCAGGCAAATGTTAATATTGAGGCAGTTAAACAGCACCCAATTGTATCTAATACTAATGTAGAAATTGTAAATGTTCAAAAGACAATTGCTTCTAATACTAATATTGAAACTGTCGATATACAGAAAACAATTATATCTGATGTTAATGTTGCAAAAACACAACAACAAGTAATTGTATCAGATTCTGATATTAGAAAAGAAAATGTTCAACAAGTAATTGTTTCAGATGTTAATGTTGAAATTGTTGATATTCAGAAGATAATTACTTCTGATGCTAATATAGAAAAAGTTGATATTCAAAAGTTAATTGTATCTGATGCAAATGTAAAAGGAAAGGTTCAAAAATCAATTGCATCTAATACTAATGTAGAAATTGTAAATGTTCAAAAGACAATTGTATCTGATACTTATGTTTCTGTTATAGTTCAACAGTTTATTGTTTCAGATGCTCATGTTATAGGAGTAAAACAACGGACTATTATATCGAACGCTTGCATTTTAGGAAAAGGACAAGGAGAAATTATTAGTACTGATCAAAAATCTTATATTCAACCTGGATATCCTAATTCTTACGTTGAAACAAAAAGCGTTCGAAGTTATATTGATTCAACAAACAAAGAAAAACATATTGATCCTTATGATGATTAAAATTATTAAAATTAGGAGGTGATTTTTATCCAATTTATATTTAAAGGCCAAACAGAAAGAATTTGGGCAGAATTTAAAGATGCCACGTTTCATTTAATTGACCCTTCAGGATCTGTAAATGTAAATATTATGTATCAAGATGGAACGTATCAAATTGTTGGAGGGACAGGAGTAAGAGATTCTATTGGTCTTTACTATCTCACAATTACTCCAAATGCAAGTTGGAAATTTGGATATTATGGTGCTTGGTGGTCGGGGTGGATAAATGGAGTTTATACAACTCAGGATGTACCAAATATTTTTAAATTAAAAGATCCAGCTGAGGCAATTGTTGAAGGTGTTTTATTAGATGCTATGCGATCAAAATTATATATGCATTTAGATGCTGGTGGATATAGAAATAAATACTTAAGCAATAGGGAAATGTTAGATTTTCTACAAAATGGATTAGATTGGTTTAATGCTGAGCCTCCATTAGTGACTGCTTTTAGTTTTGTGAGTTTACCACAGCAGTATTATAGAGTTGTAGAATTAGGTGCGATTATTCATGCTTTAATCGGTCTCGAAATTTTAGAGGCGGGTAAGCATTTTTCATATAATGATAATGGTATAAGTATTACAAGAGATAGATCTGGTAAATACTTATCTATTTATCAATCATTAATACAAGCATATTCAGAAGAGTTAAGAAAAATAAAACAAATGTATGCCTTTAATAATTTTGGAATGAGAGGATTATTTAGTTCAACTGTTGGTTTTCCTAGATCGCTCAGTCGTGCCCTCAGAGGCGCCTCGAAGTTCTCAGGAGGAATTTAATATATGGAGTTATACTAAATGCCAATAACAGAGTCATCTGATCCTTTACAATTAGATGAGGAATTATATAGGGAATGTAATCTTGGTCTAGATCGAGAAATAGTTGCTTATATTTTGGAATCGCACGCCCTACAAATTCGTATAGGTGGTGAACCGTTTCATTTATATCAACGAATGACATCTGGTAGTATAGTGACTGGAACTATTTTGTCTTGGGATCAAACTTCTCCACAATATATGAAAATTATGTGGAGCCCAGGAAATTCAAATCATCCTGATTTGAGAAGTTATACTGGAAGTGGTAGTGGAACTTTTCAGGCATATGAAAATGGTGTTCTTTTAACAAGGGTTTTAAGTCAGAGTGATATATTGTATAATAATGAATTTACCCTTGAAAGAATAGTTGGCACTGGAGTTTCTACAAAGAGACAAGTCCGATTATGGCTGAATTCAGGATATACTCCTGGAACTATTACTTATTCATATAATGTACGATGTGAATGTGTAAGTCCAGATACGAATCAACCGGATATGAATTGTGTTATATGTTATGGGACTGGATTTCCAGTTGGATGGATTAAATATACTTGTGATGCTGATGAATACAAACCACAGAATACAATAATAGTGAGAGTTCCAAAAACTTCATTTCGAATTACATTTGATAGTGAAGGACTTGTTAAGAGAGAGGTTAATAAACATTGGACTTTATCATCTCCTTATGTTTACAACTATGATTTAATAGTGGGAACCATTGGCAAAAATAAAGAAATGGTTTACGAGGTTGTGAATAAGACTGATAGTTATTTTAGAGGAATTTTTTTACATCAGGAATTTGAAACAATTTTATTGGAAGAAACTGATGTTAGGTATAGAAGGGTAGCAACGCTTTAAATATAAGGAAGAATAAGTGAGATATTCTCAAACAAAAGATATTATACATTACTTTGTCGATTCTTTCCGAAAAGTATTTAGTAGTTCTAATGTTTGGTTAAATGAGGAGAGAGAAGTTGTAGAAATTAAAGAAGGGGATGTTCCAAAAGTATATGATCATCAACCTAGAGAACCAGAAGATTATCCGTTAATTGTTATTGAAGGAAGAGGAGGTCCTCTTGATTTTTGGGGGATTGATGATTTTGTTGATAACTTATGGATATCCGAAAGGATGGGAACAGTTCCAAGGAGTTATGTAGTTTTGGGAGATGATTATAGTCAGGCTTTTGGAGTAAAAGTTTCTGAATTTTTAAAATTAAGAGATATTGGTATTGCTATAAGATATGGTAGTAGATTAAATAATGATATTACTGTTACTTTTTCATCGGCAAGTAGTGGAATACCGGGAACAGCACTTGCCTCGGGAACGATTGAAGCATTTGATGATACAGATTTTAAATGGAAATGGGTGGAATTAAATCCACCAATAGTTTTAGCTCCAAATCAATTATATTATGTTGTATATGAAACATCGAATGATTGTATCTATTATATTGCAAAAGATACAAATCCTGATTTAAGTTTAACACCATATCCTTATTGCGCGAATAAATATGGAGGTGGTGGTTGGAATGTATCTTCAAGTTCCACTTTGTTAGCAGTTATTCAAGGGCCTGTGTATAAACGTTTAGGAGGAGGAATTCAGGCTAATTTATCTTTGAGAATTGAGGCAAAAGATATACACGTTATGCATTCAATTGAGGATATTGTTTTTATGTATTTAAATGCTCTTCGACATTCTAATTTGAAACGAAAAGAAGCAATAACATATCCGCCTACTTTAAATATGGAATTAGCGGGAGCGAGTGATATGACTGATGTTGGGATTCGTATTATAAATATTTCAAAAGGAGACGAAAATGTGAGAGAGAGAGGAAATGATAGAATATTTTCAATTATGTTCTCTGTTGAAACTTACTCATACTGGGCAGAGGATTTTGAAGTTGATACTTTGAAAAAGATAGTTCCAAGTACAACAAATTTTGAATAAAAAAAATAATTTAGAAAATAAATTAGTGAAGGAGGTTTAATATGATGACATATCAGGCACCCGGGGTGACCGTTGAAAGTATTATAAGTCAACGAGTAATTAGTATTTCTGAGGAGGCAAGAATACCAGCTATTATTTCTACAGGTCCTAGTATAAGAACAGTAATAGATGAACCAGTTGAACGTGCTGCTAGTTCAGGTTCTTCAAATGTAGATTATTTATTGCATTATGGAGTAACCGTTACACAAGTTGCTGCTATTCCAAATGTTTCTGGGAGTTATTCTAACTGGAGTGGACATTGGTCTTATGGGGCGGGAACAGATGTTAATAATCTCGGATATATTCAATGGGATAGTGGAACTCCTGGTGATGGTCAGCCACGTGAAGGAGAAATTTATTATGTTTCTTATACTTATCCTGTTCCAGCAACACAATTTGATCCTACTTTGTTTGTTGACTCAGATGATGTTAGAGCATTTTATGGAGATGAAGATTTAATAACTGGACAAATGACTATTGCAGCAAATCTTGCTCTAGAAAATGGTGCTCCAGCTGTTATGTGTGTTCAGGTAAGCGGATCTAATGATTCTGATTGGCAAACTGCTTTTAATAAGTTGAAAAAGAAAAAGAACATTGCATATGTTATTCCTATTAGTAATGATGAAACTATACAGGGATACGCTTCCAACCATTGTTTAATTGAGTCTCAACCTTTAATAGGACATGAAAGAGAATGTATTTTAGGAATGTCTTCAGGGTCAGATGTTGATGATCATGTGGCAAGAGCTCAGGCTTTAGAAAGTATTCGAGTTATTTTAGTATTTCCAAGTGAAAATGTATCAAGAGGAGATTTAATTCTTGATGGTACTTATGTTGCTGCTGCAGTGGCAGGTTCTATTTGTGCTCAGGAAAAAGTTGTATCTCCAATAACTGGAAAGGTTCTTGTAGGATTTGCAATTCCAGATGAGGCATATGAACCATATGATATGAACAGATTAGGAGCTAATGGAGTTCTTGTATGTTATAGTGAATCTGGAGTTATAAAAGTTAGACATTCACTTACTACAGATCCGACTTCTGCGACTACTGCTGAAGTGTCTGTTGTTGCAAGTGATGATTATGTAAGAAGAATTACAAGAACGAGATTGGATGAAATGTTTCTTAACAAGGGAATTGTGATAGGTCCTACAACTCCTGGAGCAGTTGAGGAATCTGTAAAAGCAATTTGGAATGCAATGGTTAGGAATGGATTTATTTATGTATATGGGACGAAAACAGATCCTTTGACTGGAGAAGTTCCTATTAAGGCGGTAACAGATCCAGATGAGCCGAGACAAATAAACGTTACTGGAAGTATTCGATATTTGTATCCACTTAACTACATTCGCGTTACTTTTTTCGTCTATATTTAATTGGTTAGTAAATGAAAATTAAAAAATTATCGGAGGTGAACAATGGCGAGATTACCTAAAACAGACAGCGAGGTTTGGTATTCTTACGAGATTACCATAGATGGAGTTCAGGTAGGCACTCTTCGTAGTTTTAATCCAACTCAAACAAGAACTGTTGATATTATTCGTGAAATAGCTACTAACGGTGGTCAAATAAAAGAAATTGTTCCTGGAGTAACAGATTATACGATTCGGTTAGAGAAAGTTAGATTATATAATAAAGCTTTGTTTGACCATTTTGGAATAGTCACCAAGGATATTCAAAATCAGGTTAGAGCTTTGGATATTAAAGAAGCCATACATTTTCCATTAGATGTACCTAATGATTCAATAACAGGTCCTCCAGGATCCGCAGATGGAAATGCTGGAGTTGCTTATTTAAATTATGAGGATTGTTGGATTACTGATTGGGGGAAAACAATAGCAACTGGTGCTATTACAAATGTTGAGACTATGACTGTGAGACCAACAAGAGTTTCATAATTTATAGATTTATAAAAGTAAAAGGAGGTAAAGATGAATTACGGTGAGGTGTTGTCTTATATTACACGGATGGGTAAAACAAAAGTTAAACCCTTCAAAGCTTGGAATGGATCGCAAATAAAAGATTGGGAATTTGAAATTGAATTATTAGATGTTGGGCAGAATATTGAAATTTCAAATGCTGTTGTAAATTTTCCATTAGGGACTATACCATGGATAATTAAAGCTGAGTTGCTTGCACGATGTATTATTAAAATTAATAATGAACCATTTGTAACTCAAGAACAGCTTGATGCTTATAATAAGGAACATAATCTTGATGGTGAAAATGTTGTTTCATTATTGGAATACAAAAAAATTCTTATAAGAAAGTGGGATCAGGTTGTTGTAAATAAACTTGAGGATGAATACAATAGGTTGGATGTCGAGCACCAAACGAGGTTATTAGGAGGCAATATTCCTCCGGAAAATTTACAGGAAAAAGAGAAACAGGAAGCTGAGAAGGTTGTTGAAAAAGTTGCAAAAGAAATAAAGAAGGTAGAGGATTTAAATTTGGCCTCTAATCCTGATCCTGCAGTTACTTCGTTAGAAGCTATTGCTTTTATGAAAAAGAAAGAAGACGAGCAGTAATAAGCTGCTCGCCTTCTACTAGGGAGAATATAATGTTGAGTAAAGAACAGATTAAAGCTGCAATTTTCGAAAATAGATTACCTACAAAAACAATTAAACCCTTTAAAAAAATAGAATGGGATATTTCTTTACGTATTGTTATATCTCCCTTTCCGAACACTTTGGAGGAGAGTATAAAACTCTTGGCGACGGCTCTTGTTTTTCCAAATAAATCACAAAAAGAAAAAGAAATGTTTTTGAAATCTATGAGCTTGTTTGTAATTAATATTCTGTTTAAAAAATATAAAGAATTTTATGATGAGTGGGTTGAAAGTTCAAATAAATTAATTAAAGATATTGTAAAAAATGATAATCGATCTAAATTTGTTTGGGAAATTTCAAAACATGTTGGGGTTGATAAAGTGTTACGTTTGTCAGAATATAATGATTCTCAATTATTGTGGATTTTTTTTAATTTAATGGAAGAAAAAAGAGATAAAAATGAGTATGTAAATGAATTGATTAAGGATGTATTTGAAATGTTGAAACCTTGGTTGGATAAAGATTTATATGCTCATATGAAAGAAGCAGAAGAGAGTAAACGTGAGAACGTTTTGTTTGATGAGCAAACTCAAAATTATCTTGAAGATACTGGAGATAAAGTTGAAGTAGAATATTCGTAACCAACCCTCCTTTTTTGTGTATAATATAATAGGAGGATATATGTGGTTAATTTTAATAATTTGTATAATAATTCTTGACTTATTAGGAAATCGTTGTGAAAACCCTAATGTTGAGAATAACGCGCGTAAAACTTATACAATGTATAATGCTCAAGGGCATAAGTTTAAGATAAATATTAATAAATGATACTTTTTCTTTCCTTTTGTGTATAATATATTGAACAATAAAATATGGAGGTAGTTATGAAACAAGGTGAAGTAAAGAAAGGAATGAAAGTTAGGATTAATGAAAAAGCTCATAATGAAGATTATGGTATTGTTGAGCCTGTAGGAAAAACAGGGACAGTAAGAACTGTTTCTCCTTGTGTTATTGAAGTTAGATTAGATCCGACACCTGAAGTATCAGCATGGCGTCTCTTGTTTAAACCTCAAATGTTGGAACTTCTTAAATAAGTGTTTAAAATGTTTTAGGTAAAAAAAGTTTTATTATGTAATACCCAAGCTTTAAACAGAATTTTAAAAGCAGGTGACTTTATAGTTGCCTGCTTTTTTTATTTATTATTAGGAGTTTTATGGTTGGAGAAAAAGAATTAGCTGGACTTGCAGAAGAATTTGGGAAAACCGGAGCAGCTGGAAAAACAGCTGCTGCTGGAGCTGACCTTTTTTCAACATCTTTAAGAGGGCTATTTAAAACTGTTAGCTTTGGAGTTGTTGGGGGACATTTAGCCCAATTTTTAAATCAATTAGGTTTTGCTGGTAAAAATCTTAAACAATTAGGTCCTCTTGTTTTTGAAAGTACTCAACAGTTACAAAATTTCACTCGGGGTTTGGGTTATGCTGTTGGGGGTATGTCAGCTTTCTTAGATGAAGTAGATAAAATAGAAAGAAAACAAAGTGAATTAAATAGAGCATATGGTATTGGTGCAATATCGATTAATAATTATTACAAGCAATTAGTTGAAGCGACGGGAATGGGTGGTAAAGCCGCAAGAAAATCTGCTGAAGAACTTATATTAACAATGCGTGAACAAAGAGAAGGAACTGAAAAAGAAATAAATCAAATACTTCCTCTTTTTATTAAATATTCTTTAGGTATAAATGCATCTTTTCCGCGAGATTTTGTTTACATGCATGAACAACTTGGAATGAATATTGACGAAATTGGAGATTCTTATGAAACAATGGCAGTAAACGCTGCTGCTAATCGTATTCCATTTGAACTTTATAAAAATGCCATTTTTTCATTAACTTCTGAATTACATCAGTATGGTCTTTCAACTCGTGGAGCTATGGGAGTTACAAATTTATTTGTAGATGATTTAAAACGAGGTACTTTAACCATAAATGAAGCTCAATCAGCTATGCGAACACTCACTCAAATGCAATTTACTGCTGGAGGGTTTGGTGAAAGGGTAAGGATGGCAATGGGGTTGCGTAGGGCAATGGCAGCTGGGGAAATGCCTGAAGGAATGCGGGGGGCATTAGAAGGGGTTACAAGAGCTCAATATGGACCTGAAGCACATTTTATGGAATTAAGTGCTCTGCAAATGCAGCATGTGGTACATCGTCTTGATCCCAGTATGTTTATGAGAGCTTTTAAAGTTGGCGCAGAAGAATTAATGAAGAATATTCCAAAAGAAGTGAAACCTGAAATATTTCCTCAATTTTGGGGAGGTATGGAATATCAGTTTTTTGAAAAAAGACTTAGTGGGGCATTAGAAGGAGGAAGTAAAATTTTTGTTTCTTCCGTTAAAGAAGCTATGGAAGGAACTAAACCAGTTGCAAGAGAAGTTACTAAAGCAATAAATGATTTACGTAAACAAATGGAACAAAATACAAAGGATATGAGAGAATGGTATTATCCTTTATCACAGTTTATGGATTGGTTAAGATCTAAGGGATTGGGAGAATTAGGTGGTGTTGCTGGAGCTGCTGCTGGAGCTGCTCCTGGAGCAATAATGACTGCTTTAGCTATGAGAGGTATTGGAATTGGTGGAGCTGTAGGGGCTGGTGCTGCGGGTGGGGCAGCTGGATCTGTTGCTGCAGGATTTGCTGGGATGTTAGGACCAATGGCAGCATTCACTGCTTGTTTAATTACAGCTGGATTAGTTTTTACAGCTACTAACAAAGCTTTTGATTATTTTAATGAAAAACAAAAACAAAAACAAATGTTATTAGAAATTGCAGAGTCTCCAGGAAGTAGAGGACATGTAATATCACTGTTGACTCTTGCTGAAGAAGCATATAGAACAGGTCAAAAAGGTATTGCAAAAGAAGCTTTAGGAGAAGCGCAGAAATATAAAGGTTGGAAAGAATTACCACTTCCAACTGCTTTAGAAGCAATGATTGGTACTGAATATGCAGCATATAAAAGTGAAATGGAAAAGAGAAAGCAAAAAGCTGCTCCTCTTGAAGCTTTTAGATTTGGTGCTTTAGCTGGATTAGGTGCTGGTGCTCCTGTTTTAATTTTGAAAGTAGATAAGGGTGTTATTGTTGAGGAAGTGGAGAATGCTTTAGGTAAGTTACGATCACCAACTGGAATTCAAATAATTACTGGTCCTAAACCTGGACTATAAATTTGATATAAGTAAAAATAAGAGGTAAAATTATGGGAAAACGTGAAATAATAAGAATATGGAAATTACGTCCACCTTCACCGGAAAAAGAAGCAACAGTTAGAGGTTACATTAATGTATCCACAAGTAATAACAATTTATTTCCTCGTGGAGCAGAATATATTATTGAAGGTAAAACGGATAAATGCACTAATGATTCTATATTAACTAAAAAAATAGACGAAGGAATGGTTTACAGAGTTTATAGGGAGACAAAAACAAATACTCCTTATATTATGAGAAATGATGAAAAATTTATTGTGGCTGGAAAAGAAGAATCTTCTGATATTGCTGCTGCATTTAAATTTCATGTAAATCCTCGCAATATTAGTATTGTAAAGAGTAAATTAATTACTCGAATAAGAACGAGGGGAGGATTTGAATTTCAACATTGGGGTCCAGATATTACACTTATTTCATTTGGAGGTACTACTGGTAATATAACACCAACGTCTTTTACAGCACGTATTAAAAATGAAAATCCTACAGTTGATAATTCTGAAGCTTATAAAGCTTTTAGAGAATTTGAACAATTATATAATGAAGACCAAGAACAGCAATCTATTGGGAATGTAACAATGTTAGGATTAGAATATAGAGAAAATATTTATGTAGGACATTTGAGGAATTTTGGTTTTGATGAAGTTGGAGAAAAACCTTTTCAGCTTGAATATAAAGTAGAATTTGCTGTTGAGTATGAAGCAACAAGCGTTAGTAGTGCACAACAAGAGATCCAGCAAGATATTATACGCAATACTGCTACCATAGAATATTTAAAACAACTTGCAGAGGGGGAGAGAAAGAGTGACTGATTTAACAAAACATAGAATTAAACATTATTGGCCGGAAGCACGTGTTTATTTTTTAGATCCAAAATGGACAGGATCTGGAAAATTGAGAGATAGTAAACAAATTATTGCTCCTGAAATAAGAGATGTTATTAGTATTAAAGTAGAATTAAATATTACTAAGCAACCCGGAACTTTTTCTATTACTTTAAGTAACAAAAATGAACGTTATTTTATAAAAGATGATCCTGCTTTTGAAATCAAAAATTTAAACGAATCTCCTTTTAATCTACAGCCGGAAACGGCTGCTCGACAGAAATCTGTATATCCTTATAAAAATGCTTTAGAATGGTTAAATCACGAAGAATTTAAACGTTTTTGGATACTTCCCGATGGTTCTATTTGTACGTTAGAAAGATATCAAAATAAAAAAGATGGGGCTATTGGTTACTGGAAAAGGGCTAATGATAAAAACTGGTTAAAAGCTCACGGAAAAGAAAATTTAGATGTTGTAGATGAGTTTGTGGTATTGTCTGGAAAAGACCTTGAGAATGTTGTAAGTGGCTCTCTTCCAAATTTAGATTTGTATGAAAAACATGGAGGAATGGTTGAACAGGGAAGATGTGTTTTTCATCCAATGGATAGAGTTGTAATTTTATTTTCTAAAAGATTTGAAACTGAAAAACATCCATATGATTTTATTACTGCTTTTACTGGAATTGTGAATTCTGTGTCTGATGATTATACTGAAAATTTTTCAAAATTAATAATTTCAGGAGAAGATGTTACTAAATGGTTGAAAATGACTTTAGCTAATGTAAATCCATCAATTTTGACTGAAAAATTACCAGATTCCGGACCTGATACTGTGAGAGTTTGGTCAAAAAGGTTTGTTCTTCTGGAACCTTGGGAAATAATACGCCTTTTAATTTTTGGGGGATTAGATAGTGAACATGTTCTTGTAAGAGGAGTTGGTGAATTTGAGTATGATCCGACAATAGGTCCAGAAACTGCTTTACTTGATGTTACAGAAGGTACTCCAGATACACTTGTTCCAGTTACTTTTGATTATGGCCAAAAATATTTAAAAGATGGTGCTTTAGGGGTATTACAGGCCGCAAAAGCAATGCGTTCTGGGATTATTGAAAGGGAAGATGTATCTGAATTAGATAAGTTATTTTCAACATCAAGAGTACATATTCAAATTCCTACTGAAAAAAAGCAATATAATGAACACGAAGAATTGGTTACAACCCCATACAAAATGTTTGTAGGGAATTTAGCTACTGTAAATTATGAAAATGAATATGTAACTCATTTGGATATTTGCTATGAATTAGCAAAAACAACCCTTTTTGAATTTTATGCTGATCAAAACGGGGATATTTGGTATCATCAACCACGTTTTGATAATCGTCATATTTTGACTTCTGATATACCAGAAATTTATGTTTTAAAGGATGATGATATTATTAGTTGGAATTTTACTGAAACTGATGAGCCAATAATTACTTCAATTTTAGTTGTTGGTCAGCAAGATTATGTTGAGGGAGAACAGTATCCACTAAATCTTGTGAATTATTATGAAGATAAAGGTCTTATTTTGAAATATGGTAGGAGAATGATTACCGTAAGTCATCCGTTTGTAAGAACTTCAGCTGATTGTTATTATTATGCCCAATCATTACTTTTTAGAGTACTTGCTGAAAGAAATACAGGAACAGTCATTATTGTTGGTAGACCTGAAATAAAAATGGCAATGCCTGTGTATATTCCATCCCGAAATATGATATATTATGTTAATTCAATTGCTCATAGTTTTACTTTTGGTGAAAGTTTTAATACTACTTTAGGTTTAACTTATGGAAGAAAACCTTGGGAATCTTTACCAGAACTTTTATCTTATGTTGCACACCCAGCTGTTGATGGAGAAGTTGGAGAAGGAAATGTATCAATGGAAACTATAGAAACTCACGAAACAGTTGATTCAAAAGGAAGTAAAGATGATCCACTTTATTGGCCTCTTAGAGCACAACCATATGTAATTGAAGCTGGGTACGGGGTAAAAACACGGACTAGAACGGTAGTTGGAGAAAAAACATCTAAAGAAGAACTTATGCCAAGAGGTATTGATTTGAAACCTGTTGCAATGAAAACAGCTACTGTATATGCAACTCATGATGGTACAGTAGAAGAGTGTGGAATGGATTATGCAATTATAAAGGTTAAGGGAGGTAATTATGAGACACATTATTATGGAATGTCGTCAACTATAAATATAAATGTTAAAGGAGATGTTCGTGTTGATACTCCAATTGGTTATATTACTGGTAGTACTTTACGCTATTGTATGAAACGTAAAACAGAAGGTTTTGTGAATCCTGAAAAATATACTAAAGATGCGTTGAAAGTTAAAGGTGGTGTTTCGTGAGATATTATTTCAAAGATGAAAGAGCATTTGGAGGACATATATTATCATCTACGCCATTTCATCGCCTTGCTGTTATAACAGAGGTAGATGAACAAAGAGGAACAGTTAAGTTAAAATGGTTAGATCATCCCGGAGGAAGAGAAAATGTTGTTATAAGTCAAGCTGCTTTTGGTTCTTATGATTTTCCTGTTCCAGGAGCTGTTGCTCTTATTGCAATGAGATATGGAGATCTTCCAGAAATTGATAGATATATGCCTGTTGGATATATTCGGCAGGTGGAAGCGGGGAAATCAAAACAAATATATCCTGGAGAAAAACTTTGGAGGAGTTATTCTGGTTCAGATGTTGTTAAAGGAAGTCAATATCCTATTCCAATTCCAACTGGTTCAGAAATATATATGTCAAAAACTGGCAAAATTATTTTTAGAGATGGAACTGGTGATTGGTGGGAACTTGATCCAAATGATAATTTGATTCATCAGAATAGTATGACTTATCAATGTACTACTGAAGCGGGAGTACTTGATTTCGGGTTAGTAAAAAGGGAAATGCCTACATATCCAGATCCTGCACAGAATTCTGAAATGGTTCTTGTTACTAAAAACAATATTTCTATTTTAAATAGTGGAAAAGCTTTTACAGAATTTAGATTAAGAGTTTTAGAAACAGCTGATGTAAATCCTCTTACCCCTCCAGAAACTAATGATCCATTTGTTGAAGTTATTTTAGGAACAAAAATTAAAAAAGTAGGTTCGGGGCTAGATACTGTATATTCGCCAGAGACTACTACAAGTCAACATGCTGAATCGGACGAAGAAATATGTATTCAAATAAGAACAAAAAGTTCTGTTGGATTTGAATTTACAGTTGATAAGACAGGAAATGTTACTATGACAATCGCTGATGGACAAAAATTAAAAGTAAAATGCGATGATATAGAACTTGGCGGTGGCGGTGGAGAAAAAAATGTGGTACTTTCTGATTTTATAACTACTTATAATACACACACGCATCTAGAAACAGGGGGAACAACTAATACTCCTCTTCCGCAGTCTACTGGGGAAATATCTACAAAGGTAAAGGCAGAATAATAATTGGAGTTAAAATAATGCCTAAAAAAGGATATAAACAAACTGAAGAACACAAACAGAAAATAAGAGAAAATAATCCTGTTGTTAGGGGGGATTATTGTGGTGAAAAGCACCCTATGTTTGGTAAACATAATCCTTGTTCTGATGAAACAAAAAGAAAAATAAGCAAATCAGAAAAAGGTAAGATTGTTTCTGAAGAGACAAAAAGAAATATGAGTGAATCACATAAAGGTAAAAAGAGACTTCCTTTTTCTGAAGAAACAAAACAAAAAATGCGGGAAAATACTATATTGCAACTTCAAACTCAACACGGTCCTTACAAAAACACTATGCCCGAACTTAAAATGAAAGAGATTCTTAATGAATTAAACATCCCTTTTGAACATCAATTTAGATTAGGAAATCATTTATTTGATTTTCATATTCTCAATTCTAATACTCTCATTGAAGTTGACGGCGACTACTGGCATGGTAATCCTGAAAAGTTTAGTAAATTAAATAAAACACAACTGAAACAAAGAGAAAGAGATAAAAAACATAATGAAGTAGCTATAAATAATGGTTTTATTTTATTAAGATTTTGGGAAGATGCTATTTTAAATAATAAAAAAGAGATTAAAAATAAATTAAAAATTATAATATAAAAGTAGACAAAGGTAAAAAATATTAAAGAATTTTAAGGAAAAAAAATGATTGATTTATTAACTCAGAATTTGATTGATGAATTACATGAAAAGACGGGATTTTCTAATTGTTTTATAACTACCCTTCTGGCTCTTTCATATCCGGCTCGAAGTGCTTTAAAACTATTTTTACAGCAACAAAGAAGTTTGCTGGAATTAAAGGTAAATAAATTATGTTTCCAAATACTGCGTAACAACATGCTTTCTCAAAAATTTAATGATTTGTTTACTATTGTAAGTCAAAAACTAAATTCAGTAAAAAATATATTAAATGTAACTCATTTTGGGGCCGTTGCTGCCAACTGTCCGGAGATTCAACGATTGATGCAAAGCATGATTAAAGGAGCTGGAGTGCCTGAATTAAAAATTGAAGGTTTTAGTGATGTAGAAAATATATTGAGTGAAATAAATTATCGCCTTCAAAGTGCAAACGCTGCACTGGATTTAACTACTAGGGCTCGAGACCAATTGAATGCAGAATTATTACAAATCGATAGATGGATCGAACTTTTAAACTTAATGTAAACATATGCCTTTTTATTACATAAGCAAATTACACGGGGATAATAGTTGGGATGGATTAGCTCCAACTGATGAAGGAGGAGGACATGGTCCTTGGGGAACTCTTGGTAAGGCTAATAATGCAATAGATTTTGGTGATACTGTTTATATTGAAGCGGGAACTTATACTTCTGCAGAAAGTCCTTTTACTAAATCAGGGGATCATATATGGATAACAATGTCTGGTTCTGTTGCTTATCCAATATCTTATATTGGGGATCCAAGCGGCATTATTTTTCCAGAAGTTGGTCCTGTTCGAGTTGACTTTGCTTATTTAAAAGATGCTTATGCATATATTGAAAATATAGATTTGTTTGGGTCATATCAAACTCCTCCACCAATAATAGATTATTATGGAAGTATTTATGCTTGGTCCTCAGTTCTTGATCCTGACGCTACATATACATATGTAATTAAATGTAAGGTAGCTGAAAGATCTTATATAAATAATACAAATATATATTTTGAAAATTGTTTTCTTGGTTATAAAGAAGAGGTTATAGATACTGTTCTTGTTATTAATAATAATACTCAAAATCAAGTTGTATACCTAAATTTGTATCATTGCACTATTTTTAATGCAACAAGTTCGAATTTTGACATAAATATACAAGCCACTGATGGGGTTATTGTTCGCTCAAGAAATAATATTTTTATAAATTTTAACCCTTATTATGTTAGTTCTGCTCACGGAATTTATAAGTTATTAGGAACTGCTTCTTTCTTTTATTCTAATTATAATCACTATGAATATTATGAAGGAAATTTTATATACAACAATGGGTCAATTGTAAAAAATTTAGAACAATGGCAGTTAATTTCATCTAGTATGGATAGTCATAGTTCTAAAGGTTGGGCAAATGTATTAGGGTATATGAAAGAACCTGTAGGATATAGGTTAAATGCTTCTTCTCCTTGTGTTGATACTGGCTCTCCAAATGTATGCGATGAAGATATTGAAGGAAATATAAGACCATATGGAAGCTCTTCTGATAAAGGGTGTTTTGAGTGGCAAGGAGCATCTTCAAGTTATTCTTGTATTTATTATGTAAGAAAAACAGGTAATGATAGTAACGACGGACTATCTCCTTCAACCGCTTTCTTAACTTTAGGAAAAGCAACAAGTGTTATAAAAAATTATGATACTGTTTATATTGGGTCTGGTTCTTATGCTGAAGATTTAGTAGTGCCAGAAAGTGGTTCTTATACTAAATGGTATGGAGATCGGCAAGGAATACATACTGGAGATAAAGGGGAAATTAAAGTAGAATCTTTTTATAATAGTGGAAAACATCATTTATGGCTCGAAAATATTCATTTTTACGATGAGTATGTTTATGCTCCGACAATTAGGGGCGGAGTTGTTATTTACAATTCCCACGGATGTGAGTTTCGTCAATTAATAATAGACAAAGCTCTTTGGATGTATGGTGCTTATTGTATGCGAATTGTTAATTGTGTTGCCCATTCCAACTCTTATATGGCCGATCCAAGTTATGCAAGATATACTATAAATGCTATTACTGGATGTAGAAGTAATTGGATTTTTCATAATACTTTTATTCATAATAGTGGTTCTGCTTTAATGGTAGGAGCTTGCGCTAATATAACAGGTCCTTATAATTTTATTGTAAATAACATTTTTCAAAAAACTAATGGTCCGAATGAATGGATACTTTATAAGGAAATTGATCATAGTAATTTACCTTATGATGAGTATGCTTATAATTTTTATTATAGTTCCTCTACAGATATTGGTAATTTTTACCACGATAATATTGTGAGTTATCAATCTTTTGAAGAATGGAGAAATGCTACTTCTCAAGATAGTGGTTCTTTTGAAGGAGATCCTTTATTTTTGGATGATGGATATCATCTTTCTGGAACTCTTGAAAGAACTTCTCCTTGTATTGATACCGCAACTGCTACATGGAAAGATTTTATTATAAATGTTTTTTGTGATATTGATTTACAAAAACGTCCTTTAAGATTTGGTTATGATATAGGAGCTGATGAGGTTCCTCCGCTTACTTCTCCAGATATATTTAGATTTGACGTTTCTCCTAGGATTGGTCCAGGTCCAATTAGAATACGAAAAACTCCTTATAGAGAACCTCAATTTAAATGGCCTTGTACACATTATTTATCAGGTGTTCAATATACTTTAGGAACTTGTCCAAGATGTTTAGGAAAAGAATATTTTTATGATGTAAGATTTGATGCTGGAGGATTAATTCCTCAAGTGTGGGATGAAGTTAAATTAGCTCAAGAATTAGAAAAAATTACATTAACAGATTTTAATCCTTTTCATCCAGATTATGGAGCGAAACTTCAAAGAAGGATAGGTCAAGTAAGTCAAGAAGAATTAAAAACAGTTGTAAAATCAGATATTTTGAGATCTATTTTTAATTTAATTAAATATCAGAAAGCTGAAGCAGCTAAAAGTACTCAAAATGGGTATTTTTCATCTCATGAACTTATTGATAGAATTGATAAAGTTGAAATTGCAGAACTTTCTGCGACTGAACTAAGTTTCGCTATCTATGTTGTCACTATTCATGGTAAAAAAGTTGAATTAACAGGAAAAATATTGGTGTAATAGTTTATAAGGATAATAAATGCCAAAAAAAGGATATAAACAAACAGAAGAACATAAAAAAATACATAAGAAATTTACAGACGATCAAGAAAAAGAAATTTGTAAAGAATATTTTAGTAAAACCACTACTACTGGAGTACTTTTAGCTAAAAGATGGGGATGCACTAATCCCACAATTACAAGTATTCTTAAACGAAATGGACATAAACCAAGAACTAAGGAAGAAGCCCGTAAAATATTTACAAAAGAAGAAGAATTGCAAGTTTGTAATGAATATTTTTCTAAAGAAAAACCGAGTACTATAGTTTTATCTAAAAAATGGAATTGTAGTGATGTAGCTATTAGAGCTATTATTATAAGAAATGGATATAAATTAAGAACTATTAGTGAAGCAAACAAAGGACATGCCGCATGGAATAAAAATATTCCTTGTTCTGAAGAATCTAAACAAAAAATGAGAGATAAAAAATTAGGCACAAAACAATCTGAAGAAACAGTAAGAAAAAGAATTAAAAAATTATTAGGACATAAAAGTTGGAGTAAGGGATTAACAAAAGAGACTAATGAAAGTTTAAAAAAATCAAGCGAATCTCATAAAAATATACCTTGTTCTAAAGAATCAAAAGAAAAAATGAGTAAAAGTGCTTTACTCCGAATTCAAACTCACCCTGGACCATTTAAAGACACCAAACCAGAACTTAAAATGAAAGAAATTCTTAATAGTTTGAATATTCCTTTTGAACATCAATTTAGATTAGAAAATCACTTATTTGACTTTCACATTTTAAATACCAACACCCTCATCGAAGTTGACGGAGACTATTGGCACGGTAATCCGAAAAAGTATTCTAAATTAAGTAAGAAACAAAAAGAAAATAAACAACGGGATATTAAACATTCTATAACAGCAAAAGATAATGGATTTGTTTTATTAAGATTTTGGCAAAGTGATATTTTAACTAATACAGAAGAAGTAAAAATAGAATTATTAAATTGGATTAATTAATGACTATTTATTACATAAGAAAATCTGGTTGGGATGGAAACGATGGCCTTTCTCCAATTAGTAGTAGTTATGGAGTTGGTCCTTGGTTAACTATTGATAAAGCTAATACCACTTGTGTTAATGGTGATACTGTTTATATAGGATCTGGTTCTTATACTGGAGAAGATATTACTCCAAGTGATGATGGAGTCACATTTATTGGAGATATTGAAGGAACATATACTGGAGATGCTGGCCTTATTCTTATACGTGGAGTAGGAATTACTGCTGGAAAAACTTATACTACTGTTAAATGTGTGTGTTGTGAAGGAGATTATACCGGTACTACTTATGGAGTATATGTTGCTGCTGCAAATTGTGTTATAGATTCTTGTAGAATAAAAGGAAGAGCACGCGTTTTATCAAACTGTTATCCTTTTACAATAAAAAATTCTGCAATTGGAATTGCTTTAAGTCATGAGCTTTCTTTATATTGTATCGGGGTTAATAATGATTTAAATATATATTTTTGTACAATTCACCAAATTAGTAGTGCAGATGGGTATGCAATTGATTTAAGACAAACAAGCGCCACAGCTAATATAAGGTTTAAAAATAATATTGTTATTTCTCATAGGGATTATTACCTTTTGTATTTAGATACAAATACTGCTGGCGATTATAGTTTATGGGATTTTGATTATAATTATTATACATATACTAGCGGATCTTTTATTGTCGGAGATAGTATATGCAATACTCTTGCTGAATGGCAAAGTAGTGGAAGTAAAGATTTAAATTCTTTTGAGGGATCTGATCCTACTGGAACAGATTATTATCATCTTGTTGACGGAAATACTTTGTGTGATGGTAGTGGTATTGATTTAAACATTTATTATGATATTGATTTGGATTCGCGTCCGTCTACTCATCTTGATATTGGGTGTGACCAGTTTAATATTACCTCAAGTGGTTCGATTGTTTCAGATGCTAATATATCTGGACTAAAGTCTCAAACGTTAACATCTGATGCTAATATTTATGCAACAAACCAGCAAACTATTTTATCAAATGCAAAAGTAACACCTCCAACTTCTCCTGATCCTTTTAGATTTAGAGAAGTATCAATTCCCGTTTCTTCGTTTAGTTTAAAAACAAAAGATGAGTCCAAAACAGTTTTACTTGATGCAAAATTAAAACATGATTGTAATCATAATTTATCTGGAACAAAATATACTCTAAATACTTGCCCAAGATGTTTAGGGAAAGGATTTTATTTTGATATAAAATTTAGTCCAGGTGGAGATATTATTACAATAAATGAAGAAGAAAAACTTTTGCAAGAATTAGTAAAAGTTATATTAACATCAAAAGGAAATAATCCATATCATAAAGAATTTGGTTCTGTTGTTTCTGATAGTATTGGGATGTTGCAAGAAGAGGGATTTCGAGAGGCTAAATTAAAACAATCTATTATTGAGGCTGTTTTACGTTTGAAATATTTACAAAGGGAACGCATTACCATGGGCTACAAGTTTTCTTTGAAAGAATTGATTGATAAAATACAAAAAATAGAAATATATGAAATTGAAAATAACCCAACATGGTTAGGTTTTAAGGTACAGGTATCAACTGTTGAAGGAGAAATGGCAATATTACAAGGAAGTGTTGCTTTATAAAGGAGAATTTATATGGCTCGTAAAAGTTTTTCGAATATAGTTCAAAGCATGATTAATTTTTTAAAACGTTTGCATCCAAGCGTCGATACAAAAGAAGGAACATTTACAAGAGATGTAGTAATTGATCCGGTTGCAGATACCCTTGATAATTTTTATGCTGAATTAGATGTTATTTCAAAAGGGCAATCTCCTGATTTGGCGTCTGCAGATGACTTAGTGAAACTTGCAGAAAATTTACAACTTGAAAGAAAGCCCGCAGTAAGAGCAACTAGTACCGTTACTTTTTATAATCGTTCTGGAGCAACTGCAACTATTCCTGCAGGAACTATTGTAAGTAGTAAACCTGGAGCTGAAGTTGGAGCGCAGCAATTTGTTACATTACAAACTGTTGTAATATCTGATCCAGGAAGTTTTATGCCAGATAGAGGACAATGGGAAACCACAGCTCCTATAAGAGCGTTGGCAGGAGGATCTCAAGCAAATGTTGAT
>Ga0315296_10000438_pt1 | contig 38092 bp, 82 predicted proteins | sample YL17G14_18_MG_FD_203921 | JGI IMG/M metagenome (GOLD analysis project Ga0315296, IMG submission 203921) | Sediment microbial communities from Yellowstone Lake, YNP, Wyoming, USA - YL17G14_18 | ecosystem: Environmental > Aquatic > Freshwater > Lake > Sediment | place: USA: Wyoming | collected... | reverse complement strand
GCTTTCCGAAACCGAGGTCGGGGAGAGCCGATATGCTCTTGAAGCCGTCCTTGAGACGCTGGAAGTTGTCCGTATAGTTGCGAACCCAATACCGTCGGAGGACCGAGAGCTGTTCGTGGCTAAAATCCTGCATCTCTTCCGTGGTGAAGAACTGCTGCATCGTCAGGAGTATGGTCGGTTAGTTATATAAAATCACGGAAAGTCGGGAGTGTTTTCCTCCACTCCTTTATCTTTTCCTCTACTATGTCGTGACATTCAGGTGTGTGAACCAAGATGTGACAATTTCGACACAGTGGCACAAGCTCGTGTATGCGACTCTGTAACCGTTTGAGTCCAGCGTGTGATTGAAGCTCTGCAGAAGGCATCGGCGTTCTGACCCTGACCCCGCCGCTAGGCGGGCGACCAAGATTGGACCGTCCATTAATTTCGTGTATGTCAATCTGGCGCAGATGAATTGGCTGGAAGCCGCAGATAGCACATCGACCTCCGAGTTGACCGAAAAGATAGGTCTTGTGTTCAGGTCGTGCTTTACTTAGCCACGGACGGTTGAGTGTATTATTCGTCCTTTTTCTGTCCCTCGTTTTATTCCATACACGACTATATTCCCGGTGGTATGCTCTGTCGGCTTCACAGCTCGAACACTTACAACCAGGGGTATAATGTTCGCCAGTAACTTCACAGACCATTGAAAGTTAGACGTACTCCACGGTATTTCTAACTTTGGATTATATTTAGAATAACTCAGTTAGGCAGGGACTTTGGTGGGGTCCACGCCAGACAGTATGACGTCCATCGTGTCATCAGTTGTATCCGAGTTGCTTATCCTGAGTAGCTTTACCTCGTGACCAGTGACATCCATAATCAGACCAGCATCTGTAGATATACGCTTACCTGGCTCTATCTCGTACTCAAAGTCTATCTCCTGGGAAGGGATGACGATTGAGTTCACTAACGGATGACCCTCATACCACTTCCATATCTCGTAAGAGTCGTGGGTTTTAGTCAGGTCGAGCTTGAGAACGGTCATCCAGTTGTTCAGTGGTGCGGGCTTGGTCTGCTCCTTGATTGTGGTCAGAAGCTCTGTGTGCTTTCGGGCTTCTTCAAGCTGTTGCTCTTCTACAATGAACTGGTCATCCTGCTGAACCAGATTCAACAAATCTCTGCTCATCTCGTCTCATCGCCTGGAAAGCACTAGTCCCACGAAGATAAGGCTGATGGAGGCAATAAGGATTAGGGAGATATCGAACCCGCCACCACCTTCGCACACGTTGGTAGTGGCTTTCCACACACCGCTCTCGCACGTGTGAGTTACAATCTCGCTACCGTCAGAGCAGGTTTTCTTCCTCGCCGCGCCACTCACGCACGTGGTGCAGGTGTCACCAGTAGTCACCCAGCTACTGTTTACACAGTTCGCAGTGACTACCTTAGAACCATCAGTGCACGTTTCCTTTTGTGTATTGCCGGAAGTACACGGAAGCGCAAGGATATTTACGTGTGTCAGGTCTCCGTAGACGGTCAAAGACCTCATCCCCTATACGGTCGGTATCGTACAATGCCAAGGACCGCAGACTCCACCACCGCAGAATATCGCATAGCACGGTGGGACGTTGCCTGCCGCCGTACACTCGCCGTTCACGTTGCAAGGAACATCTTCTACAGAAACAACAATGTGATGCGCTCCTGCAGTTGCTATCGAGAAAGTAAAAGTAACGACCGCCACACCATAGCCATTGTCCACCGTTGATGCGGTAGCTACTCGTACTTGGTCCACGTAGAGCCCGCATAGCTGACCGATACAACTAACCTCTTGGCCGATGAAGTATGGAGGTGGTCCACGGACCTGCTTGTGTATCTCAGCGGTGATGCTGATTGACTGACCCGCATCAAACGTTTGTAGTGGGTCGGTTGGTCCGAACGGCCAATCATAGATGATGCTCCAACAAGCTCCTGACGGACACGTGACATTGATATTTACGTGAGCCAGGTCGCCATATACTGTCATCGGTTACATCCTCTCGTATCCTTTCTTTTAAAGAGTTGGGACGGGGCTGTGAGCCCCGATTTTACTTCAGGTACTTCGACTTGCAGAAGCGTTTGCCCTTGCCAGCCGAGACGCACTTGAAGTACTTCTTGACGTTCTCTGGCATCTTCTGTTTCTTCTTGCGCTGCGCGTGGTAAACAGGGATGCGCGACCGTCGGGCCTTGGCCTTGTGACCCTTGTGTTTCCTGCGTCCATGTCTCGGCATCGGCATCACTCACCCTAGCAGGGAACTACCCTGGCCTTCTTGCCAGCCTTATGTCGGGCCTTGGCCTTCTTCTTGGCCGACCGCTTCAGCCTGTGCGTACTCACGGTCGTCTTTCCAGACTTGACGCACCATCTCTTCCCCTTTCTAGCTCCCTTCCGCTTATGCTTGCGGCCCTTGCGCTTGCTCCTGCGCTTCTTGTGCTTCGGCATTATACTCGCCTCTCCAATATGCTGATTATGTGACCGTTGGCATCTCTGCCAAATTCGGTTATGGTAGTCCTTTGCACTTGAGTCATATAAATAAATACCGCGACTGCACCGACGGCTAGACCTACGAGAGCGTACAAAAGTAGCGATTCTTGTTTCTCAGCCATAATGATACGCCCCCTTCCCGCCTTCAGGATGCTCTGCGAGATAGGTGAGCACGCCGATGAAATCTTCGATGTCGGGAGCGCCGACCCAATAGATGTCGTCCTGCGCAGTTATCGCGGGGATGCGTGACAGGCACGGATACTTCCGACGGGCGATAGTCTGTACGCTAGGCTTGTCTAGGTTCATCCAAATGAACTTGACGTGAGCGCCGTCCTTGCGCAACTGCGCCTGTGCTTCGTGAACTTTCCCGTGCATCGACTTACATCTAGGGCACCCTGGACTATAAAATATGTAAACCTCAAGAGGATTGACCCGTGAATGTCTTGCCATCAGTCTCAGTCTCAATCGAAGATTGATGTGGCGAGGTATATCTATGTTATCGTCAGAAGGTTTCCTTCCGTAGCTGTCTGCCCAGGAACTTGGGGTCTAGGTCGAACCTTCGGGACGAGCTGTGCGCCAACGCTTTCGGCTCGAAAACATACTTCCCGACACCTGCGAGTCTCTCACCGAATAAGAACTCCTCTTCAGGGACCATCGCATAGATGTTCTTCTGGTCAACTGTCAGGTTGAATCCGCCCGTCTTCACATAGGCATCACGTCTGAACGCACACGCCCCTCCGAGCATCCTGTGGCACATTCCAAGCGTGTTGCCCAAGGCTGCGGCATCGGCTGTGAACTTCGCAAAAGGATTGTCCATATGCATATACCCCCCGACCGCGGTCACCTTAGGGTCTGCGAAGTGCTTGATGAGCCGTGCATAGAACCCGTAGGGATAGATAGTGTCCGAGTCGAGAGAGATTATGAGGTCGGCTACGCTCGCACGTGTGGCTGTATCCCTGGCATTGAGCTTGCCTTTGGGCACGTCCTTTATCTCGAAGCCCGCCACGCCTTTGAACGTCTCGGCTATGCTCAGAGTGCCGTCCGTCGAGCCAGAGTCGGCGAGAATCACCTTCACCTTGCCAGGGTTGTCGTCTATGAGGCACTGGTGCAAGGCGGATTCGAGAGAGTCGAATATGTAGTCCTCTTCATTGAGAGAGCACATTATAGCCTCTACAGTCATAGAATCGAGCACTACAGAGTTCCGACCGCATCCCGTCATTGCTTCTTCACCGTGGTGATAGTAGTAGTAGTCTTGCACGGAACGAAGTTGATAATGCTTTCGAGTCCGCACCCGCTCTCCTGATGCTGCAAGATGTCGTCGTACACCAGAATAACACCGATGGTAACGCCCAGCCCCGCTATCGCCACCTTCGTAGTGGGTTTAAGCACTGGGAGGAACAAGGCTGCTAGACTCGCACCTGCGATACCGAGTCCGATGATGGCATGGTGTATGGTGAACGGGGCAGGCACGACAGGCTTTTCGGGCGATTTAGGTGGCGGGGATACTGTGATGACTTTCCAATTCTCGGGTGCTTCTACCTTGGTCGCGGAGTCATCAACTTCTTTCACTTCTGGCGGTATTATGTCTGGTATAAAAGTCTCCTCTCTGTCATTGACTTGCATAGGTGGTAAATTGTCAGACAACTACAAATACATAGCGCAGTCGATTAGATACCGATACTGATGGCAGGCGGTGTAAGCTACGTCTTGGACAGAGTTCTGAAGGCAGGTAAAGACGGTTCCAGCAAAGGCGCATATTCATTCGCACGAGACACACCGACAACCTATCATCTCACGCACTACGGAACCGAGATACTTCACGTGGATAAGAGCAAGAGGAAGGTATCGGGCGGTTATGGTTCTGTTTCGAGTTCAGCTGCAATCAACCAGGCCCTGAATGCTATGGGAATACCCTGCTACTGGAAGCGTTCGGAGAAGGAGCACGGGTTCTGGTGCGAGAGCGGATGGCACGGAGACCCGTCGGGTCCGAAGCACGTCGCGGACTTGGTAAAGCGTAAAGAGGCTGAGAAGGCGGAGAAGAGGAAACAGAGAGTACGTGGCGGTATGTTCAGGATACCAAGGCAACGTTACTCCCCGTATGCGATACAGCGTATGCAAGAGCTTCAAGAACAGGAATCAGGATACCGAGAAATTCTTAAACGGTAGCAGGTTTTGTGACGAGGTAGGCATACCACGAGAAAAGAGCCACCCCTGTGAGACCAGTAGTCCAAGCCGCTATCTGTCCCTTCTTGCCGTAGAGCAGACCGATGCCGAGAGCCATAGCTAAGATGGTAGCTAGACCGACTCCCATACCCTGCCACATAATCTCGGGATTACTCACGCCGAACTCGACTGTCCCGACGGGACTGGTGTTTTGCTCGAAACGGAGGGGATTCCTCACGTCTCAACAAGCAGACCAGATACCGAAGGAACTGCCAACTCCGAGCAGGATGAGTCCTATATCTTCCTTTGGCATAACTTCTCCTGAACGCTCTTTAGGCATTCTCAATCACCGTTGGGCTTTCCTCGGTCCTTGCCTTCCCCCTACCCCACTTCTTGAACACGAAGCTCTTGGCAGACGACTTGGTGGGGAAGCTACACATCTTCCTGACCCTGTGTGACAATGAGTCCTTGTACTTGATGCAGTACTTGACCTCTGCGACTCTCTTGCCAGTCCTAGTCATCTCTCCATCTCCTTTTCCTCTACAGTTATCTCAGGGTAGTAATGCTGCGAGATGAACATTTCCTGCTTCTGCATCTCCGCTACGACAGCAGGCACGAGGTATTTCGGCAACAGATAGACTAGGACGATGCCGACGACGACGCCAGATGCGACACCTGTAATCACTCTCTCTATGAACGTGTCCCAGTTCTTAATCATCTCTTCTTTCGCCTCTTACTCACCTTCTTAGGTGGAACCATGACCCACTCTCTATGACGAGTACGCCTGAGGGTAATGCCCCTATCGCCTCCAATATCGCAAAGGTTGACAGCCTCGAACGGAGCCCTGACGTCTCCTTGCGGTCTCCTGATACGGACCCATCGGTCCTTCGCCTCAGCCCTATCGAACCACATCCTGTCATCCATCTTCCCCTTCGTCATCTCACGTGCGAGTTTGACTGGCACACAGTGGAACTCGAATCCACCTCTTACCTTCTGTACCGACCTGTTCTTCTTGGGCATTTGTTACCGACCTTTCGCTTGCGGAACGACTGCATCTCAAGCCCTGTGTCGCACTGCTTGCCCTTCCGTCGGCTAGGATGCCAGTGTCCCTTCTTGCACCCGACCACGATACGGGTAGCTACATTAGGACTCACGGTCCTGAAGCTACGCTTGTCGAAGTACTGTGGACCCCTCTGACGTAGCGCACACCAGCCGTCGGTCTTTACCCACTTGCCTTTTACCATTTAGTTCACCTTACCCAATCACTCTGGTAACAATCCTCACCTTGTAGCCCTGCTTCCGTCTCCTCTTAGCGAATCTCCTGGCATTGGACTTGAGGCGGTAACACTTCTCTATCATTCCGACGGTACCTCTTCCTACAACCACGCAGTATCTCTTTACCACACTTCATCCCTTCCTGCACTCGTAGTCCCGCCTGTGCTTGCTGGTCCTCACCCTGGCTGTCGGCTTCATTAACCTGACCACGCGCATAGAACCCTGACAACGGGACTTCACTGGCCCTTTGCTCTTCCACTTGCCCACGCAACCGTAAGTGACACCCATCGACGCACCTCTTGAGGCATTCTTGGGCATCTTCCTCGCGGGGAACTTCTTGTAGAACACGTTGCGCATACTGTCGGGATGCACTTCGGATACGCGGACACCAGCCTCCTTGACTCTCCCGACATCAGGTCTCTTCGCACACCAGCCTTTCGGTACACCTGATAGGAATTTGCCTGTTCTTGCCATTACTATCACTACTACAGGAGACAATCGGTCGGACAACCTATAAATAAAATTGGGTGGTCGGGTTGCCCAAAGGGATGGGATGCACTCAGAAAACCCGCGTTTCCACGTTCCTTTTTGTTTCCACGCCGTTCTTTCTGGCCTCGGGCTCCCGACCCGTTGTGGTTTACAGTCACTTCACTATATCTATCTAGTCTATCCAGGCTTCTTCTTGAACACGGACTCCAAGCCCGTAGTGGTAGTGCCCCTGATGCCGACGGGACGCGTGGTCTCCAAGACCATCGTGGGCATCCAAGCAGACTTCGAGGCTATCTTCTCCATAGTGTACCTCTGCGAGCACAGCCCGACGAACGCCTTGGGGTCGGCTATCTCGTCCTTGTGCTTGCCTACCCATTCGGTTATCTTGTTCGGGTCGTACTTCGCCTGACCCTGCTCGACGGGCATCACAAGCTCCTTGTACCAGTCCCCGTACAGCCTGTTGAATATACCCCACGCCTCGGGATGTATGAACTGCTCAAGATTCTCGTTGATGATGACACGCGTGAAAGGCCAGCTCCACAGCCCACGGGCGAGTTGAGCGCCTGTGTTCGTGACCTGATACCCTAGCGTGGCGACACCATCAATCGTCTTCTCGATTTCGGGCGACAAGCCTGCCAGAGCGGGAGTGGTCTGAGCCAACTTCTTGAGACTCTCGGCTGCCCATACGAGCGTCTGGTATATCGCTCTGAGAGGGTCTCCCCCCAACGAGTCGATGTCCACGGTTGCCTCGTCAAGCTCGGACTTCATCAATTGACCAGTGTTCGGGTCGCGTACCCAGATACCATCATCGAACTCTGTACGTACCTGCGGTTGGACGGGCTGGAACGCTGGAGGGGGCGCTGGCTGTATCGCAGGTGCGACCGCGGCCTGAACCTGTGGTTGCGGTTGGACAATGACGACCTGCTTCTGAGGCAAGAGCTTGGGCAGAGTGACTGTCTCAGACGGAGCCTGAGCTGGGGCCTCGGGCTTGGCCTGAGGGGTGGGTGTCGGTGGCTTCGGTGGTTTTACAATCTCCATCTAGTCACCTCCACTCAAGAGTTCAGTCCCATTCAATCTCAGTGCCACATATAGTACATCTCTGCGCCCCTTTCTTCTTGTCGTGCTCGTCGTATGTCGAGCACCCATCGGGGCACTTGCCGACTACCTTGGGCTTCTCGTCTGAGTCCCAGCCACAGGCGGGGCACGGGCCTACCTCGACGGGCGTGTTCATCTGCTTTTCCAGCCCTTCGAGCAGCTTCACGATGTCCTGGTCGAGCTTGTCAACCTTCGCAAGAACCTTGTCTCCACCTTCCTCGTATAGCTTCTTGGTGAGCCTGTCTGCTTCCTCTCTCATCCTCTGGCACTCTGCGGTATTGCATTGCTTTAGGTCTTCCCTTATGGCGTTCAGCATATTCTTAGCTACGGTTTCCTCTGCTGTTGGCATTCTTATTCCTCCTCTGCTGCATCCATCAACATCTTGTGGAACAGCTCTGCTGCGTCCTTCTGTTCTTCTTCGGGGGTCTTCACACGGTATTTTTCTACCTTCCGTTTGTGCCTGGCCTCCTTTGTCTTCTTCTCTTCGTCGATATAGTCGGCCATCTTCTTGACCATATCATCGGTCGTAGGCTTCTCTTCATCGTCGGGCGGATTTAGTTGGCTCTCCAAGTCCTCTACCTTCTTCTTGTTTTCTTGGAGTTCCTTTTCTAGCTCTTTGCGTGCAGTTATCTCATCTGCGAGTTGTTTGTCCATCTTCTTTATGACCTTCTGAAGCTCTGTTTCTTCGTCGTCAGGCATATTACACCTCCTAATCTACACCATACTTGCGCTTCATCTCGTCCAAGAAGCTCCTGCTCACTTTGGGCACTTTGGGTTTAGTCTGCATCTGTGCGGCCGGGGTCGGTATCGGGGTTATCGGGGTAACTTGCTCAGGTCGCGGTCGCGCGGACTTCGCGGACTTGATGCCTTCAAACTTCACACCGCGTCTGCGCCGACTCCGAGCGCTGTCAGACATATTCAGGTCAGCATATTCATCTTGGAAAACTTTCAGCTCGTCGGCGGTGAGTCCAACCTTTTCGCATAGTTTATTCATCGCCTGCTTGGTGTTGAACTGCAAGTCGAACCCGTACTCGTTACAGCGAAACCCCAACCGACTAGCTTGCCACGAACCCAGGACGAGTACCTCGGTATCCTCCTTATTGCATAGAGGGCATCTGAGCGTCTTACCCGTCTTGACGCGTTTCATCGGTTCGCGCGGCTCTTTGGTGGGGGTTATCTTGACACCTTTGTCCGCTACGACTGTTGCCGTCTGCGCACCCATCTTGATTTCTGTCTTCTTTTGCGCTTGCGGAGTAAGTTGCACAAAGATGCAATCGCAGGTGCGATATTTAAAAGTGCGCTTAGAGCAAGTTACTTGCTCAACCGACCGACTCTACTTCTTCTTGCCGAACATCGTAACTGCTACGACAAGGGCGACTGCTCCTCCAACTAACAGAAGAGGGGTCCAATCCTGGGCAGGTTGCTCTGGGCACGCCTGACCTGAGAGAACCCACTGGTACTGGTCGCTACAAGTTCTGGCAACAATCCAGCTACCGTCCCAGCAGTCTGCGGTCTCGATGGTCCGAGGGTTGCACTCAACGAAAAGGTCGAACTCCTCGGTTGCCCAAATCCAAGTGTTCGTCCCTGGTTCGAGGGCAAAATTGTACGCGGTATCCCAGCCTCGCATATAGGAGGTGAGCGTCCCGTCAGGGAGTTCAATGGTTACTATGAGAATCTGAGGCCACGATAACATAAGGTCGTAGGCCGAGATAGACCACGTGTTGCCTAACGAGTCGTGGTACACCCAGTCGGCTGGCCAATCGAAGTTGCTCCATCCCACGGGCATATGTAGCGGTGGCATAGAAACTAAGTTGTCCTTCGTAACTATATCTACTTTAGGCTGCGGGCGGCTGTAGGTACGGAGCCAAGAGCGGCCATCCCCAGACAACAGCGGCATAGGCGACAGCGCCGAGAGCTATGCCGATTACAATTCCAGTAGGCTCCAACTTCATCTTTGCCATCGGTTACCACCTCGGGGTCTCTTCAGTAGTCACACCAGCGACAGCAAGTATCCCGCCCTGCGGGTACAGATACCAGTCTGCGACTAGGAGCACTCCGACAGCTATCCCCATACCCACGACAATCGACATCGGGTCGGTCTTCATCTTTAATCGTTAGGGAGGTGTCGGAGCGAAGTAGATATAATTTTCTGTCAAAGACCTAGGATGCCGTTCTGCGGTATCCGGTATCCCGGTATCGAGCGACCCCGTTCTTGAACATCTCGCACGCCTCCTGGCCTAGCCTCACCATCACGCACTTCTTCTTACAGTACGCTTTGGAAGTATCAATGGCCTTGGAGAACTGGCAATCTGCGCAGATGGGTAATTCAGGGGGTTTCATCCTCTCTCTCACGTGCGAATCTGTCTCCGAAGCACCTCTTCGGCAGCCTGCTGGGTCTTCATCCCTATGCCCTGCACATCCTCAGCCCATCTGGGGATGTTCAGCAACGCTTTTTCGAGCGTGCCGTATGTTCTCAGAACGTCGTTAGCTCTCTTTTCGCCCAATCCCGGAAACCCCATTACACATCGCACCTGTTCCTCATTCTCCTGGGGAGTCATCGGAGGTATAACGATAGGCTTGCGCATCTTGCCCCACTCACCCTTCTTCATCTTGTCCTCGAAGATTCTCAGTTGATGCACCGTATGCTTACTGGACAGGGTATAGAATACGGGATGATGATGCGCAACGCCGTTCAGCATCGTATGCAGTTTGAGCCACCAGCCCGCTGGACGCCTAGGGACGAACATCTTCTCGAATATGAGGGCATCCACGCCGTCTAGCTGGTCGTTGAGCCTGCCCTCGGTGTACGCGGTGTTGGCGAAGTCACCCGCCGTCTTGCGCTCGACTATGAGCCGTTGCTCCTGGCCCGTCTCCTCGTTCGCCACGATTATCAGGTAGTCCCCGACACCGAGCATCTTCTTGAGGTCATAGACTGAATCACAGTCCTTGCGCATACCTTCGGGTTCGCGGCTATCACATATCAACATTCAATCCCTCTCATCGGTTATAGGCATCCCAAGCCTCCATTCGCATCTCATCCTCATAGATGCGGTAGTTCTCATACTCTTCTATCACTTCATCGTAAAGCCCCGGGTCGCGTTCGAGCATCGCGTGCAGACACTTATCGACCTCTTTGTCCGTGACGGTCTTGAGCTTGTGATAGCGGAAGAGCGCATTCTTGACCAGCGTGACCTGCCGACGGGTGTAGGTCCGCACATAAGGAGGAGCGTGGGCGGGCTTCTTCAAGAGGTTCCTGTAGTACTCGTAGTCGTCTATCATCCGTAGACCTTCTTATCTAGTGCTCTGGAGAGTGCGTCGATGAGGTAGGGAGCGGCTAGGACGTACAACAACGCCAACGCCAAACCTTGATACTTATTTGGTAACGGTAACGGTGCAACATATCGCGGCTCTCTTCGGAGAAGGGCGAAGTAGTATTCGTAGTCATCCATCATAGCTGACATCCCGCCTGAACCCACAACGCCTTACCGTTGTGCATTCCTGCACGAACTTCACAACGCTCTCTCCAGTATGAGCATCGGGAACACGGACTCACATCCTTTCTGAGCAACAGTTTTTTGTAGTACTCGAAGTCGGTCATCACATCCACCACTCTCCAGGCCAACTCAGTGGCCCAACCTTCTCATCCTCGGGCTTCTTGATGTCTTTCCAGTTCCTAGCCCACAGTTCGAGACTATTCTCTTTGAGACGGTCCTGGGCTACGACTATGTTCAACTGGTCAAGCTCCACCAGACGGCCAATCATCCTCTGGCGGAACTGCTCCCTATCCCTCAGCGGTAGCTTCGTTATTTGCTCGCGCTTAATTCGACGAACCTCTGCCTTGCGTGCCTTAATGTATATTCTCAGGTCTTTCTTCTCCATCAGTTTGTCGAGAATTGCCATTTACTTCACCAGCCTCTCAAGGTTCGTCTTCTTGTTCACCGTGATTCCGTTATCCCCGAGCACCTTCACCAGAGCCATCACCTCGTCCTTCGTCGGCTCGGGGAGACCGTGATGCTTCGAGTCAGCACCTATGTTGATGAAATCGGGCTTAAGTTCTATTATCCAGCTAGACAGCTCATCGAGGTTGAACTTCATAATCGGCTCGATGGTGAGCATCAACTTATCTGGTTCTCCTTCCTGACCGTAACCGAAACAGTCGTCAATCTCGTGCCGTAGCTCTAGCATCGCTTCATACCGTTTCCTTGGGTGAGGTGCTTTGCTCCACTGGCCGACAGAGAAGTTCGTCTCTATCGTCGTGCCCAAGATAGCGGGCGAAGGTAGCCGACCGTACCACTTCAACAACCGAGCAGGGTTCTTTGTCTGGAACAGGTAAGTGTTTTTTGGGTACAACTCGACGTGCGCAAGGATGTATTCGATGAACGCATCAGGCACTCCCTCGGCAAACATATCGTTGCAGTGCTCTATGAAGATGGTCTTTCCCTCACCGTAGTTCACGCTCAGCTCCTTCTCCAACAATCTCACAGGACCAGTCCAATCTCTCTGATAGTTCCTGAAGGACCGAACATAACAGTTGTGAACGATGAATCCATTAGCGATGTAGTTCTCAGTAGTTGTTTCGAGGTTATACACGCGGGTCTTATTTCCAGCCTTTGTAGTCAAGACCGTCGCTAGTGGAATGTTTTTAACTGTGTGTCCGATGATAAGTCGTTCAGTTTTCCTCATACAAGCAGGGTGGCACTCGAACAAAATCGTTAGACGATTAGCGAAACTACCAGCTACCCGAATACCACTACTCTCGACGGTGTACCGTAGGCCCAGATGCTTCAGTGAGTTGCCGACACGACCGAGAACGTCTTTATCAAAATTTGAGATACGAACGATAAGGTCAGTACCAATGCTTCCTTCTGCATCAATCATCCCTCCGATATATCCTGTGTGGTATGCTCGGCTACCCCAAAAGTTATACTTAGTCAGGTCTCGAAGTTTTTGTGCTGCTATAGCAATTCTGGTGGATACCATAGGATACTTTGAATACGGTTTGTATGACTTTGCAGAAAGCGTTTTTGTTCCTGTTGATAACTGGATTCCATAGTGTCTGGCAGTATCAATTAGACGTGCGCGAATGTCAGCATCTACTGACACCGCTTCAAAACCGAAACCCTGATAGTTGTCACGCTTATTCTTGATTTCAAAGAACGCTCCGTCACCTTCAACGTACCCACTCAACCATCCCCTGTCGTAATCATCAGAAAAGGGGGCGTGTCTGCCTACGAAACGTATTCCATCACCAGACGAGAACAACCCAGCGCGTCTCCAACGGCTTACACGTGTTCCTGTATCGCCAAGCAATAGATGGTTCAGGGTACATTCGAGTAGCCCTCTATCCGTAGCGATTTTGATAGTTTCGGCATACCTGGATACAGTTGCTTTGACCACAGACTTCTCGAAGTGATAGTAACGTCCTTCCTGTGACAACCCTATGATGACATCGTTCTTGCGGATTCGTTCAATCGGTTTCTCAGTAAAGTCCGCCATCAAAATCATTGTTCCAGTGGGAAGGCAGTACTCACAAGAGTGCGGGCAACCGCCTCGCAGGTGCGAATGACAGTGCGTGACGAACTCGTACATATTCCCACGTGATGGGACTAACGGCATTTACAGACCTCCAACATTTCGATTCGCCTCTTCAGCGACTCGATGGTCGAAACACAGACTTTGCGAGGTTGATTGCGGTACGACTTTTTGATGAACCATTGCCGAGTATCTTGAGTAGCGTCTTGAACAGTCTCGATTCCAACCGCAACCCACAACGGAAACGAAATGATGAACGTCAAAACCATAAGGAGATTCACAACACCACCAGAGCGTACGTCAGCACCCAGAATCCATATCAAAGTAAGTACCACGAGCAGAGCAAGGCTCAACACCGTCAGTTCTTTGTGAAATACTCGTAATCCGCTTGTCACGTATATCATTTTCTCACTTCTTCTCTTCTCGTTACTTTGTATCCCAGTAGCTCGGACTCGCAGAGTGGACAGACGTGATGGGTGGTATGGCTCGGCATATCCCAGTCATCGGTCCCAGAGCTAGTGTACTCCAGCATCTCAACGTCGTGTTTCTTGCATTTCATCTTTTCCCTCCAGTAGCTTCATCAGTCTATCGTATCTTCGTGCTTTCTCTCTGAGTGTATCCATCTCGTTTATGTCGTCAATCCTTTGTCCCATTTACTTCACCTTCTCCTCGCCGAGTTCTCCGACCCATCGAAGTTCTTTCGGCAGAGTTTTCGGACACTTCTGAACGAAGTCTATTCGAAACAACGGTATCTTATTCACTCTTTCACCTTCTCCTCGTGACCGCGTCCATACAGTGTTTCCAGATGCACTATCTCGCAGGTCTCTCCTGTGTCTGCATCTATGATGATGTGGCAATTCTTGCAGTGATAGACCATGCTATCCCATCCCTCTTCTAGAGGCAGTTCGCTCCCGCACTTAGGGCAGTTCTTCATTCAAACACCCCGTAGCAGAGTTCTCGACCGCATTTAGAACAAGTGAAGTGAACACAGACATCCTTGTCCTCTTTTTTGCCGAGTTCGTGTCGGCAATTCTCTGAACCTGGTTCTATGATGGTCAGGTCAAGCAGACAGCAATACTCTGGAAGTTCAATCCACTTGTTCATTTCTTCTCACCTTCTCCTCGTTGTCCAAGGTGATTCTCCTCAATGTTCGTCCTTCACAATCCAAGTCCCGAACGGAGAACGACAACTCCAGGTCCAAGTCCCATCCGTCCTTCTCTATGGACTCCTCGAACGTTTGCTTCGCTTTGGACAAGGCTTTGAAGAGGTCTTTCTCTATATCTTCGCTCATTACTTCACCTTCTCCTCGTGACCGCACTTACGGCAATGCCAGACATCGGGGTCGTGACAAAGAAGCCATTTCTCCATCTCGCTCCCGCACTTAGGGCACTTCTTCGATTCTCCGAGGTCGTCTGCGATGCCATCTTCCTTAAACTTGCGACGATAGCTCATGGCTTCTCGACCTCCGGTATTGCCGTCCAGCAATCTTCAAGCGGTAGCGGGAAACGACTGCATCTGGAGCAGCATTGAATAGCTGCTCTGGCGTCTCTTGGTGGACTCCACAACTTCTTTTGTACCTGTTCAATCAACCATGCGTTGAAACAATTTTCGCACGACTTCTCATCCTCTTTTAACGGCCACGGTTCCATGATTCTGCTGATTCGATACTCACCCGCCATCTCAGTCAGCCTCCTCCTTTCAGAAAGAAACTAAGGATGATGATGACGACATAATCTATCTTGAAGCGATTCATCCTTTCACCTTCTTCAACGGGCAGAACTCGGGGAAGGTCATCTCGACCAAGACGCCCTGCGGTATTATCCTGTCCACAACTTTGCAACGGCACTTCTGGTCGAAGCACGTGTGCGCAGGACACTCCATGCAATTCTCGACTGTTTTCTCGAACACTCTCTTTTCGGTTTTCATTTCTTTCCCCTCAGACCATACTTATAACTACGGTCGCATTCGTAAGCTTCGTCCGTGTATCAATGAATCTCCCCAGGATACGACCCTCGAATCGAGCACGGACCTTGCCCGTGAACGCTTGAAACATCTGAAGCAGGTAGGCTCATCAAGGTCGCCGTCGAACGTCTTAGGATACGGCAGATGAACAACCTCTTGGAAGTGCTTGAGATATACACGTAACGTATCCTCCCGAAGCACTCCGATGACCACGCACACGGACTTGTTGTTAGCCCAGATGTCGGGCTTCGCCTTGTAGCGGTTCTTGAACACTTCCTCGGTGGCAGTCTCCTCGTTGAGACCGTAGTGCTTGCTGAGAATCGACCACCCCACTTCGAGCGCGTGAAAGTATCGTTCATCTTCCTTTTTCCGCATAGTAGTTGCTCACCGATAGGGCAAACAACAGACGGCTATAAAAGTGTATGTTCGGCAAACGGTTTCGCAGGTGCGATGCGGCGTGCGTCGGGAAAGGCAACATACGAAAAAACAACTTTTGAAGCCTCCAGCCAGCACGACCCTCAATTCTCACCAAAGCCCTATACTAACCTATGAAAAAAAAGTTCTTATGATATACAATAGGAGAACAGTAGTATATAACGACTAGATTGAGTGGCAGATATCGTGTACTAAAGGATACTTCTTTTCTATACCTCTATACCTTGGCACGTGTGACAGTGTGTCACGGTTGGATGACTTTCAATCATCTACTTTAGGCAGAGGGCGAGAATAAGCATATTTCCCTCCGATTACCCCCTCGACCCACCTCTCGGATTGAAGCAACGTCCTCCTGCGGTTGGAGGCATCCCAAGCCGAAAGCTTGCTCTGTGCTAGTACATCAGCCCAGAAGGCATACTGAGGCTCGAAGGGTGCGGCGATGCAGAGCCTTTCGGTCTTGGCATCACAGCCCAGTATGCGGGACAACCTAGCCATCGACCTCTTGTAAGGCTCTATCTTCTCAGCAACATCCATAGCTCTTTCAGAAGTAATCACTTGCTTCGCGCCGAGATACCTCATCTGGTCGGACAACTCCCAAAGCATACAGAACTTGATGAAGTAGTCCTCCATCCGAGCCGCAGTAGCTCTAGGCAACCTGCCAGCCCTGACCTCATCATCCATATCGTGTCGCCAACCGGTAAAGAACGACCTGGCCTCAGGATGCCAGACACACTCGGTCGGGTAGCTGTTATAGGCAGTCCTGACCTGCGTCAAGTCATATTCGAGGTCGTCCCGCATCTTAGACCAGCGGGGGTCGAATGAATCAGAGTCGGGTATGAACCCCTTATCTTCAGCGTAGACGAGCAGGAAACGCGATAGGAAGCCATCTTCGAGGTCGTCCTGTGTGAGTAGCCCTGCAAGGCGTTCTATCGCAGAAGCCGAAATGAAGGTCATATAGACGGGGTCTAACTTGTAAGACATCTTGACCAGCCGTCGGGAGAGGGGTTTGCCGTCATACAGTTGCATAAAAATGTCCTTCAGGTCGGCCAGGTAGTCCTTCTTCTTCATACCCGAAATCATCGAGCCGAACTCGTCCTGGTTCGACCAGACGTGACATATCCCGTCCTTAGATTTCTCAGACAGTTCTGCCATCAACCCTTCGACGGAGCCACAGTCGGCCATCTGCATCTCACGTGCGACACTGTGAAGCATATCCCTGCCATAATCAAGGGCCGTGCTTTTCTTGCTGGTTCCTGGTGGGCCAGTCAGGACAGACCAGATGTTCGGGTACACCGTCTTCGCCCCTCTCTGGAATGACAGATTGCGACCTACCACAGAGCTGAGAGTGTGCAGGGCTACTGTCTGATGGTAGATGGTGGGCGCTTGCGGGGAGCGTTCGTGATACAGGGACACATACCTATCAATCCAACCGTTAGCCGTCATAGGATTACCACGCTTGTTGCGGTAGCTCGGAGATAGCCACGATGTACTTCTTGTTTATGAGGGATGTTTTGTCATCGGCTGTGGTCAGCTCGATAAAGTTCTCGTTCTCCATCGTGAGCACTCCTGCCCATACCTTCGCCTTTCTCTCGGTATCGCCTGGGTCGTCCCAGACTACCCTGACGTTCCTTCTCATCAACTTGGTAAATGTACCTTGGTTCCCATCATTCATTTGTATGCGCTCCCCTTACCGTCTCCCATCGAGATAAAGATGTTTCCCTGCGCGTCTCACGTGCGACACCATAAGCGTACTATCGCTTCGACGGTGGGGTTATTCACCAAGCTACCGTCCTTATGCTCGAAGTGCCTCCTGCACACGACAATCTTCATCCCATCCGAGCCAGCAACACGGACCTTCTTGCTCTTTACGTTCCCGCACCAAGCACAGGTCACAAGTCCTCTGATGTACTCCTTAAGTTCCAATGCCATTCTTTCCTTCCTTATCTTAGTTATTCTTAGATATCATCGTTGCAAATCTAATTTCATTTTATTCGAGCGGAGCAGTAACTTTCTTATTCTGGGTGGGTCGGAGCCAGAAACCGCACACCATCGGTGGGCGAGGGGCAGAGAGAGAGTCTCTGTCTGGCTCTTGTTATCGACCCATATCGGCATATCGGTCCCCTCATTTCAGGCGTGCATTTACGAGCGATGTTCCCCCCAAGCAAGGCATAGAACTATTGCAGTACCGACTTTGCTACCTGCTGTCATTCCTCTTCGTCCCCAACATCTAGCGCATCTAGCAAGGAGCGGACGGCACAGGCTTCGAGTTCCTCATCCCACCAAGCGCACTCCTCGCCCATACACTGTAGGCTCAACCTGTCTGCGTGCGTATCTATGCTCCTTACCATCATCATCGGACATATCGGTTTCATTTCTTCACCTCCTCCTCTTCTGGTCATCCACGACCTCCAGTGTAGCCGTGTAACAATTCAGGCAACCGTGCGCGACAGTCTGGATGACCTTCCCGTTGATGGGCGTGTTATATCGCCTCCAAAACATCTTCCCACCGCAGACGGGACACGCATCACTCATTGCGCCTTTACTTCCTTGCCCTTGTAGTAGTAGTCCTTCTTCTTCTCTCCCTTGCCTTCCTTCTTGGACTTCTTCTTTGCCATCATCACCATCGGTTTCACCTCCTCTTCCTTGAAATCCTCGCCGTTGAAATTGACGACGGACGTCCCATAGGTCATCAACACATCGGTAGTCACTCTGCATCCTTGTGCATCGGGATATACCGAAACGAACGGTTGTTTCAACAGATTGATGGAGAACTCAACCGTCATTCCTCCCCACTCTACAGACCACACGTCATCGTCAATCTTCTTGAGAGAGGGTGTATCGTTCGTCGAGACTGCCCAGTACTTAGTGTGCTCAGTCGATTTCGTCGGTCGGAGTTTCCGTGCGTGCTTTATGTGGTCCTTGACCTTGCTCTTGGTAGTTTTCAGTACTTTCATCATTTCATCCCTCATACTGCCATCTGATATGCCACTCTTCCTCTCCTCCGTCCTTCGGTCTGAAGTCCCTCTTCCCACAGTAGACGCACGTGAACCACTGCCCCTCCCGCGTCTTCCAAGCATACCTAGTTTCCTCAATCGTTCTGTTTCGACAGAGAATATCAGCAACCCACTGATGATTGCATGGCAACTTCTTGCTAAACGGCCACGTCATCGAACCTCTCCTCCTATCTTCTTCAGTATAGCATCCATGCTCTCTACGTTGCGCTCTATATCGGACAACCTCGCCCGTATGAGCGAGACCTGCGTCTCCAAGTTCCGAATCTGCTCGTCGGTCATCTCAGTAGCCTTCCTCTCATCTCTCCAAATAGTTTCACGTGACTAATCATCCTCCTTCTTTGGGAAGAACTTCTTTGCACCATCACGGTACTCGTGACTAGCCACCGACCCATCTTCCCGATGGACGGTGACGTGTTCGTTCTCGTCAGACTTGCTCTTGTGCCAATCCTTCTTGTTGTCCATAGTCTCACCTCCTCGTTCTTCCAATCAGGTAACCTGAGCCCAGAGAGGACGCAAGGAACCCGATAGTAAGGATTCCCAAAGCGCCAACATCTTGTATCGTGAGTTTGCTGAAGTTGTAACCTTCTGGACTCACGAACATATTGGCGAAGACAAACGCGATGCCCAATACCCAGAGCAGACAAATCCAAGAAATCCAGTACGGCTTCTCTGCGCCGACCGCGTAACCCATTGCGAACATCTCAATCCAGAACACGACGAGCGCTGCTATGGCTATGACCAACATCTTATCCACCACCTGCCCGATACCAAGCATTGAGGCCGATAATCGCCAGACATACGATGGCAAGTATGACGAGGATGACGAGTATGTTCTTTGTATCCTGTTGCATTTATCTCACCAGCAGTCCTATTGCCTCTTCAAGAGAACCACACTTAACTATGCACAACCTGTCGTAGCCAGCGAACGCCTCTGGGACAGAAGCGTGATAGTTCCCGTAGTAGCCGATTTTCCAGACATCCTCGAACGAGAACTTGTGAAGCTCGATTGTATGTCCCTTAGCGTTTCGCCACAGGGTCAGACCATCCATACTGTCCACGGCCATCAGAGCCGACATCTTTTCCCGAATCGCTTTCATATCCTCGGGGCTGATGGAGTTGAAGATGCGCCCGTACCTCTTCCTGAAGTACCATTTCTTCAGTGACAGCGATTGCTTCCCCTGCAAGTCCTTCTTAGCGACGTCCTCCCAGGTGGGCCCGCCGAGCAGATGCTCATTATCGCTCATCTCAATCAATCCTCACGGTCCGAATCCGCGAACCACTCGATGTAGCCCCACTGTTGCCTGGGCCAACGCAAGCAAACGAATGGAGCACATCGAATAGGACGGACTCCAGAGCTGGCACTCGCACTTCGAACACTTACCGTGGATGAGCGGGCACTGCGCGTGCACTACGTCTGTCATCAACTGTTCCTCTTTCTGTTCACTCAATTTTTCACTCGGTTTCTCCATCTCAATCACCTTCATCCTCATGCACCCAATCGCACTTGGTGCAGTGAAGAATGCCCATCTCGGTCGTCGTTTCACCACTGCACTTGGGACACTTGTCTATCCTCTGCCGTTCCTTCTTGCGCTTCATCGCCTTCTGGACATCGACCTGCATCTCGGTCGGGACTTCCCCCACTGGGACGGCATCAGCGAGCGTTCTCGCACCTGTGACATCGAGAACCTGTCCCGTCTTGAACCGCCCTATCTTGCTGGATATGACGTATAGCCTGAAGCGTTCCTGTCCGTCCACGGTGTCTATCTGCGTCTTGACGACGGCATCCGTCTCGTACATTATAATGTCCATCCACTTCGGGACGTCCGTCTTCTTCACGAGCGTGGCGTTGTTCACTATCTCGTCCTTGTCTATGTAGGTCGTGTTGCCACAGAATGCGAACTTACCGTTGCGCTCGACGAGTAGGTTACCGTTGTCTGCGACTTCAGGACACCACACCTTGCCCGTGTAGTGCACTTCCTTGACACTCCTATAAACCGTACCCATCAGCGGGGATGTGCTGGCAATGTACACGAACCACGATGGGCCAGACTCGAACTTACCACTTCGCGGTCTGACAGCCTGTATAGACGCCCTCAGACCAAGCTTGATAGCGAGCAAGGCGACATCCTGTGCAAGCTTCTCGCTGGCAGTATGGTAAGTGTAGCCTGTCTTTATCTTGCCCCTCTGCCTATGCCCATCACTGTCCATCAGTCCATCGAAGAGTTTCTGGAGAAGGTCGGGAGTTGCATCGAACATCCATACAGGTATGTGCTTCTCTACTGCCTTTGTACCGCACTCCCTAAAGAACGGCGCATAGTCCCTCGGATGGAATTCTATTGTGTTCGGATAGAGCTTAAGCTTCAGCCCACCGTTATGGTTCAAAGCTACAACTGCACTATCTCTAGCTCTATCGCCCTCTGGGATGCAGAACTGCGCCCATTTGTACGGGCCATACTGCTTACCCTTGTACGGTGTCATCCTGCGCTCGTTCATACACCCGTCTCCGATGTAGAGGCCCATCACGTAGAAGAAGTTACCAGCATCACAAGGTAGTTGTTGTTTCGGCAATGTACCAACCCATCTACCAACTGGAAACCTGAAGATACTCCGACCCAGAAGCGACTTCGCGGTCTCGAACCTCCACCGTTCTGTATACCACTTGCCGTGTGTACTTCCTGCTGTAATCATTCTGTGCTCAGGAGTTACGAGTAGGTCAGTAGCTCTACCTTTGAAAGCGACCATCTTCCCATCGTAGTCAAACTTATATACGGTCTTTACCGGCTTAAGTTCTATCTCCCCAGAAGCATTCAAAGAGTAGACCATATCACCTGGGTTCAGCTCGTTCAAGGTCTTCAGACCATCGGGGGTCATCGCACGTGTGATTTCGTCATAGCAGAACACGATGCCCTGCTTCGCAGCACGGTAGCAGGCATCGTACACTGCACGAATGTTCATCTTGCGGTCCTTCCAGAAGCCGAGATTGGAGAAGCCGTCGAACGGCCCTACCTTGTGGTCGTAGCGCATCTTCATCTCGGCGACCTCTATGAGTATCTCCAGGCCGTCTATGAGAATCCAGTCGCACCCACCCCTCTTCTCTATCTCGCCGAGCAGGTACATCACATAGGCGAAGTTCTTGTTCGCGCTCGCAGTCAGCTCGTGCTTCCAGTGGGACATATACTTCTTGGTGTCGAACACCGTGATGCTCTTGTCGTCCGGGCGCATAGTCTCCTTCACTCTCAGAGACTTCCCGTCGAAGCTGAGCACGACCTTCTCCCCTTCGAGAAGGTACGCCGCGCTCGTCTTGCCGGAGCCCTTCTGCCCGAAGAACACTATGCCTTCCTTGCCCGATGTGGTCACGGGCTCGAACTCGAAATCGTACTCATCCATCGTTGCCATACTACTTTACCTCCTTACCTCCCAACCAATCCTTCATCAGCAACATAAGCTCGCTGGTCGCCTTTTTGACAGACCCGCCATCGGCCTTGTCGAAGTAGGTAATCGCATCAGCGACCTTCTTGAGCTTCTCAGGCAGTTGCTCACCTTCCTGCACCATCAACCCGATAGGCTTGTCTAGCATTATAGCTAGTCCGAGTTGCATCAGGGGTATCGGCTCCTCAGTCATCTTCTTGTTGTGCAGCTGTATGAACACCGTCGAGCCTGCTATGGCCTTATAGTTCTCTTCTGCTATCTCTTTGATATCTTTCATTTTCATCTCTCCGTAGCGCATCAAGTAGCGTATCAAGGTCATCTCTCTGTAGCGCATCAAGCAAGGCTCTGTCCTTCTCCTTCAGCTTCCTTGTTGTCACTTATCTTCCCCCGTCAAAGCCCTTGCCTGCTTTCTTATTATCGACGCGATTTGAGTCAGGTGATGAATCGAATCGACGGTGAACGAGCAGACGAAGATATCGGTAGAGATTGTGAACAGCAGACCGTCCGCATCCTCGATAGAGACATCGAAGTCGAAGTCTCCAGTGCGGTTGTCCATCCTCTTCTGGTCAGCCTCCCCTGTGTCCTCGATGGTTCTCTCCACCATCGCTTTCTTTCTCTTCTCAAGCTCCTTGACGTTTATAGATACGTACATATCGTTGCTCATTTCTTCTTCACCTTTGCCACTTTCACCTCTTCTGGTTCTCTCAGTCTCTCGGCAATCTTAGCAACCTTCTGGATGCTCTCAGCATTGATTCCCCGAAACACGTTCTGCAGGAACTCGGCATCCACTGCCAATCGCATTACCTCTCGGTCGTCCTCGAACCAGGTCAGCTCCATTCTGTCCTTCATTTCTTTGTCATCTCCTTTTCTTTCTCTCTGTAGTTGAAAGGCTCCATGCTATCGTACATACCGAGCCAGTTGCCCTCCCAATCGAAGTACTCAGCGTACCACCGCCTGAGGACACCGCCGTAGAGCACGTAGTTGTTGCTCTCCAGCTTGTCTGCCCATATGTGTTCCTTGCCTTTGAAGGTATCTGCATTGTAGAGTTTCTTCTCAAGCTCATCCATTCGACGGCAGTAGTGCATCATATCTTCCAGTATCTCTATGCTCACGTACTTTCCGAACCTCATTTCACTCACTCTCTATCCTCGGCGCAATCACGAACTTGATGCCCGACTCCTTCCCCCCTATCTCGACGGGATAATCTTCCATACATTTCAGGGAGACGTTCTCATCCGAGATTGCGAGCGTGTTCAACGCTTCGAGGACGTAGTACATCGGGTACGTCCCTGGCTTCAGCTTCTCTAGCTTGTCCAAAACGGGGTACTTGAACTCCTTACCGCACTCGCTATCCGACATCAGCTTGACGAGCGCATCGCCCATAGCTCCCGGCGGGAGCCTGCACGCCATAACGTGATTGTCCTCCACGAGCACCGTCTCCTCGACCTTCTCTTCAAGCTCGCCTTTAGGGAATCGGACAATCCTCCCGTACCCGCCGAGCGCGAACAGCTCGTGCAGTCGCTGGAACAGCCGTCCCTTCTTTCTCACTTCCCTCCTTTCCTCTTTGTTCATTTCTTTGCCTCCTTTTGTCCGTGCTTGAAGCCGTGTATGAATCCGTCCTTGTAGCACTCTTCAACGAGCTTGAGCCATATACAAGCCCATTCCCCTACGAACTTTTGCATCCACTCCCAGTGCTCATCGGCCAACTTCTTATCTATTTCCTTCGTCTCCTCGTCGTTCATCTTCTCCTTCTCCTGCTCAGGATGGCAACGATAATCGTGGCGAAGAACCCCGTCGCCAACACCACTACCGCATCATTCTCGTTCATTCCTTCTTCACCTTCTCGATGTACCCGCCGTACTTCTTCCAGTCGTTCTCCGTGAACCAGAACTCTATCTCGATATCGAAGAGGCCGTCGTACTCGTACTTCAGGACTTCCTTCCACTCCTTCGGGTCTTGCTTCTTGAGCCACGAGTGGTCCTTGCGGTACTGCTCGGTCTCTGGCCTTGCATAGATGTTGATATCCAGGGAAGGATTGCCGTCGGTCGCTTCGCTGTTCTTCAAACCGTTCAGCTTCGACAGCAGTTCCATCTCATCCAGTGAAAGGTTGTGAGACTTGTACCTGAGCGTTATCGTCTTGGACGGCCAGCTCGGGAACACATTGGGTCCGTCCTCGTTGTAGAAATCCAGTCCTATGAACTTCTCGAACATCCTCGCAAGCCCGACAGCCACAGCCTGCCGCGCGCCCTCGTCGGGCATCGACTCAGCGGTCTTTCTTCTTCTCCAGTACTTAGACTTAGACTTAGTAGACTTAGTTCCTTTGCTCTTCTTTATTCTCTTGCTCTTCTTCTTTGCTTTCATAGCCAATCGGCCTCCACTTACTCTTCTCCCAATCAACAGGAAGGTCGGCTCTTCCGCCTTCTGACATAATCTGTATCCCCCTCGGACAGATGGAAATTCGCGCATCCCCGAACCATAGGTCGTACACCTTCGAGACGGGGCAGTACTCGAACTGGGGAATCTCTGGCTCCTTCTTCGAGTAGTAGATGTACTCACCGTTCTCGACGTTCATAAAGCAAAGGAGCGGGTCAGCCAGATGACAGCACTTCAGCTTGTCGATTCTCCTGAGATACCTGCCCATCCCGCAACTCTTACACTTCGGAAGTTCTTTAGCTCTCATCCTTCCCGACCTCCACTTCGTGACCGCACAACGCGCAAACCCAGACTAACGGGCCTGGGCCTCGCTTGATAAGAGGCTCGACATTCTCTCCGCACTTAGGGCACTTCATCTGACCACCCGCTCTTTTCCACAGTGAGCACATTTCTGTTGAGTGAAGTCTACATCGATATAATCGATTATTATGCTTGGATAGTCTTTAAGCGGCTTTTTATTCATAAATGGTTTTCCGAACCAGAGATGCCCTCCGTCGGGACTTTTTCGGCATTTCATTTCCTCACCGCCGCACTTCATAGTTCTCTTACCTCCAGTGTCACTACCATTCTCCTCGTTCCCATATTCGTCATCGTGAACGCGCCCCACACGTGCGTCTCACCTGGGTTGAGCGTGAAAGGCTCCATCCGATGTTGCTTGCGGTACATCGAGAGCCACGCACGGAGGTTCTCGCTCGCTCCTCTGTCGAAGTAGCAGAAGTAGTCGAGGTAGGAGAGCATAAGCTCCAGGTCTCCCTGCGCCTTCTTGATGTCAATGACTGGCATCTCATACCCACTCCAGCTTGTTGGTCAGATGTCGCATCGAGACGGCGATGGCAAGTCCTTTCGTGAACCTCGGGGAATCTTCGAGCAGGACCGCGCCCGCAGGTGTGAGAACCTTCCTCAGAGCATCGTAGCCCTTGCGCTTGACGAGCCGCTGGAGTTCCGAGACGAGCATATACTCGGCATCGCTGAGCCTGATTGTCTTGTACTTCTTCTTGTACTTCTTCACTTTAGTGACTGGCAATCCACAACGACCTCTGTTTTTCCGATACGCAACCATGTCGGCTTTTCTTTCCTCAGTGCTTATCATTTCGATTCCTCTTTGTAAGATTCTCTATGACGAGCTTACCGCCAAGTCGGTCGAGTACCAGTTGGTCACCTTCATCCCATCCAAGAGCCAATACCTTATCCTTTGGGATAGTGATAACAAAGCTCCCCTTCTGATTGTTTCCACGTCTCATACGCCATAACTTCATTGATATCCCAATACACTACATTGTATATATATTATAGCGACAACCCTATGAGGTTCGAAGTCGATATTCCAAATCGCTACCCCATCCGTCGCAACCGTCTTGATACCATTTACAGACACCGCACAGTCGGGAGCTACAGGATTCCGTGGAAGGGATGACATCTCCCAAGACCAAGGCTTTCCGCGAGAGCATAGTGGAGCGAATCTTCGGCAGGTTGTCGTAATCCACCACGAACGACCGCAACTGCGGGATGCGTCGCCAAGTCCCTCCTTTCCTGTCCCGTGCACCGAGATAGAACATCAGTAGTTCTCCCCTCCCTGCCCGCTCATCGGACAGCATAGCGGCATAGCATCCTAGCTGAATGACGAAATGGCTTGGGACGTTGACGGGCGAGTAGGTTTCTATGACACGAGTCGTCTTGACCTCTACTGGTATGTCATCCTCTTTCAATACGTCCACGCTCCCGACTATCCCCTGATACTCCACCTTCAACTCTCGGATGGCATCCTCCGAAATCATCTTCTCCAGTATCTCGTGGTGTGCACGCCCAGCAGTGAAGTAGAGCAGGTCGGTGTCCGTAAGTGGTTTGGGGTTGTGCTTGCCCAGCCAAGTCCGACGGGGGAACGTGAGGTCGCTGACGTGCACAGCGTTGCCTCTCTCCATCTCCTGAATCTCGTAGTCCTCTCTCAGCATCTTCAGCACGTGCTCTGCGAGAGCATCGTCGGCTGTTATGGTAGTGGGCAATCTATTCCTCTGCCTTGACCAGCACTCCACCTTCGGAGTCGAGCTTCACAAGACCCTGGTTCTGAAGGCTCTTAATCGCCCTGAACACGTTCGTCCTTGACACGCCGAAGTCCTTGTTCATCTTCTTGTATAGGTCTGTGATTACTATGGGTTCCTTCTCGACCATCTGTACTATCACGCTCTCGATGTCCACCGTCTCCGACGGGGCTGGTTGCTTCGCAGGTGCGACAGGAGCAGGCTCAGAAGCAGAAGGTGCGGGAGAGGCCGAAGCCTCACCCTTGGTTTTCGCCTTCACTCTTACGAGCTTCTTAGGCATCAAGACGTTCTCCGACGTAATGTCGTTGCCGTCCCTGTCCTTGCCGAACTTCATCTCGGGGATTCTCTCGAACTCGAATTCGAGCCCGACGAGTTCGTCTGCGCTCCTCTTCGGGAGACACTTCAATGTCTCAAGCCTCTCCTGTAGCTTCGCCCACTTGCTCCGTGAACTCTCAGAGATGTTGTACCAAGCCTGCGGCCACTTCGACTCATCCGCCTCATCGTAGCTCGTCGGCTCGATGACCCAGTGCAGCTGGTCTGCAGGGGGCTTCTCTCCGAAGCTCCTATCGCTCTTCTTTATCTCTGATGTTCTTATGACACCAGAGAACCCACTTTTCAGAGTTGCTGTTCCCCAAGTCACCTTGGGCTCATCTTCTCCATCGGTCATACTTTACGTCCTCCTTTTTTCTGTTTTCCTTCTGCCCTATATCGAGCCAGTTCGTGTTTCAGTGCCTGCCGTACAAACTCTGCGAAACTCAGCTCAATGAGACCCGAGTCCACCATTTCTTTGTACTCAGTCAAGTCCTCAAAAGCAAAACCAATCGTCTTCTGAGGTTTCCCTAGCACTCCTGGCTCAGGGCCTTGTCGGGCTTTGTCAGCCATATTCGGCCCTCCTTCCTTCAGAGAGAGCTGTCGAGAGCTACCAACTTCCACCTGCTCAGGTGCACTTTCCCTCGACAGAGCTTTGACGTCTTGTGCAACGCTGGTGGCGTATTGGAACACTTATCTCGACTCTCCCATCGGGAATTAGGATAAGGGCAGATTGCTACTTATACTTATGTAGTAGTGGCTCAAAAGTACTTGTCAGACGAAATGGAAAATCAGTCGGATTTAAGGAGGAAAATCTGTCGCTTTAAACCTTACATACTGAAGTCATACCAAATCTTAGCGTGGCTTATCCATTCCTATGCTTAATCTCGCACGTGCGATTAAGGGACGCTGGCTCTGTCTTTCCATCCGAGCAAAGCATAGAAGTGGATAAAGTACGCTAAGATTTGGTATGGGCTCAGTATGCAAGAGTTACTGTCCTCTCACGTGCGATTCGCCCGTCGGACAATCTGAGAAAAAGGGAGAAAATGGATGCGTCTCACGTGCGATGAAGATGCGGGATAACGATGTGCGGTCGGCTCACATATCGGCAGGGGTATTTCCTGAGAAGAGGGATTGCCCTTACGGGGAGTTTGGGTCTTTTCGTTTTTCGCAGGTGCGACATCCACCTGAGCACCCGCCCGCTATCCACGATGTCCACGACAGTGTGATGGGTAAGCTCATCCTCTATCACGAAGGCGTAGCACTGTGGTCGCTCGTAAGGTTTCAGAACGAACCGAGACTCACGGGTCTGAGGCCACTGCTTCTTGCTCTTCTCGTACTCGAACAGCTTCTCTATCGTCTTGACCTCCATCTCCGCTGGCAGGCACTCCTTCTTGTTCGGGTCGAGCTTGCATTCCACGGTTTTCTTGTATAGCTTCACATCGAGCCCAGGTACTTTACCGTGACTCCGAGATACGTGTACGTCGAACCGAGCGTTGAGCTTCCTGTCGCTACGGAGAAGGCTGCGCACGAGAGACTCGCCTCTAAGACCTGTCAGCTTACGGGCTAATTGCCCTCCGTGGTTTCTAGGGCGAAGGCTTCTCATTATTACAATCTCTTCTTCAACTTTTTGATGTCGTGTTCCAAGCTCTTAACGAAGTCGCACCAGTATTCCTTCCCTTCACGACATCTCAACTTCGCATTATGCAAGTCCATTCGCATCATGGCAAGTTGTCGGCGCATTCCAGCTTTGGTCAATCTACATCTCTCCCCATCTTGACCTTCACTACACGTACGTTCTTGTAGCCTTCCTTGCGCATCCGATGAGCATAGAGCCTAGCCCCATCTTTGGTCCACGAGCACTGGTCGAGCTTCTTTCTGCCCTTCTTGCCTTTCGCGCACCATATCATCGGTTCACCTCTCCTCCGATTCCTCAAAGACGTACACATCCGCTGAAGTAGTATGAGCGAGCGCCCAAATCGGTCCTTTGTACTTCTCGACCCTTTGCTCCGCGTTCTGATTCACGAAGTACCCCGTATCAGATTCGACGGCCTCGTCCACGCCGATATACATACCTGCAGCCGTGTCGGTCTTTATCCTGAGCTTCCATCGGTGAGGGTTCCTGTCTGCTATCTTGGTCGGCACTGTCGCACTGATGTCGTTATACTTTTCGATTCTAAGATTGTCTCTCTTCATCTTACCACCGCCGTCCGATTGCACGCTTCTTGCGGAACGTTATTCCTTCCTTGGTCCTCTGTTTCCGTTCAAGGCTTTTAATCTTCACCATAGTTAGTCACACCTCTAAATCATCTTATGGCGGTGCTGGACCTGCCTCGGTCAACCACAGTGTCTCTTTCTCTCCTTCCCTGTAAGACTCTTCGTATATGTAGACGTCCACGTCAGTTCCAGCGGCTACTCCCGTCTTGCACCATAGCTCCCCCTTGTATTTCTCGACCCAAAGGAACCAAGTCATATAGGCGGTCTCAGCTTCCACGCCTTGGTCCACGCCCATAAGGCAATCGTCGCTCGACTCTATCCACAACCTGAACCTTCTGGGGTTCTTGTCAGCTACCTTGACGGGTGTTGTCCCGACCGTGTACTTCTCTATTCTGAGGTTGTCCCTCTTCATAACTTCACCGTGATTGAGTCTAGTGTCAGGACTAGCTATTAATACTCTACGGAACAAGATAGGGAATCGTGAGAGTAAAGAGACGCAGACTGAAGGGGTTCCTTAAAGAGTATCCTGAAGAGTGCCTTAAGCTCGATGGGGCGAACCTGTGCCTCACTAGGAAGCGGGAGAACCTCTACAACTACGAGCTTACCAAGTGCATCAAGTACGGGAAGCTCAAGACCTACAAGCGAAAACCCTACATTGGATGGGAACCCGAGGAACACGAGCGTCTCAGCTCCAAGGGGAAGAGATACCACGCACCAGAGTGCAGGCTGTACTCGGACGGTGAATGGCGGCCCGACCTGAGGGCACTGCACGTGAACTGGTACAGGATAGAAGGAGTCCCTTCCCGATGGCGAAGGAGGGGGGTAGGTAGCAAGACCTACAAGCTCTTTGAGGAATACTGGAAGAACAGAGGGGTCAGGGATATACAGCTACGCTCCCTGATGGAAGCCGACACGTTCTGGAGAAAGATGGGGTTCCATTCCCTGAAGTGCGAGAAGCCTTGGGGAACCTGCCGCGTAGGCCACCCCAAGGACGAGTACTACAGGAGAGGCAGGTGGGCAGGTCGTCCCCGTCGGAAGGAGGATGTGACCTCGATTGCCACGAGCAAGATAAAGTTCCTGTGCGGGTACAAGGGCGAGATACTAGGCCACAAGCGCGGCCCCGACCCAGTGACTATCAGCTATGTCGCAGACAGTGCCGTACCCAACAAGAATTGCGTGTATCCGAAGGTCGAGCCCCGAACAGTGCCGTCTTGGGAAGAGCGTCCGAAAATACAGTCGAGTTGGCTTGAGCAGTTCAAGTCATATCATCGCACGTGAGAAAAATACTAATAGCTACAAACAACCAGTCCCAATAGTGTGTGTGACCTATGCCAACAATAGCTGAAAGGATAGCTGGGGCCAAGAGTTGGGTAGATTCGCTCTACCAGACCGACGGTTACTATGGATACGTCAAGGAATACCCAGGATTTCCTGTTGGTATCGTTGTTAACTATGAAGCAAGGCTTGCTGGAGACTGGCGCAAACAATGGTGGTGGTTGTGGTGGATGGCCGTATCGAAACTCACAAGGTACTTCGTGACTCCGATATATGATGTGTCTACGTTGGGTATGGAAGATGGCTGGGATGCGGATTACAACGAGCCTATGCTTACTGTATGGAGACAGTACTACACGGATGGCTCTACAAGATACACCGTTCGCTTCGAGCGATACGATGGAACACAGGCAGTAGATGTCTACGTGGGGGACACACGCCTTTGGACCAATGTCAGGTACACAGCCCCTGGTACCACTTATACGATTGTAAAGTCGGGATTCCGAGGGCTTCCAAGCAACAGATATACCGTCAGGCACGCCGCGAGACTCGGGCAGTTCCTCTACCAGATTTGGGGAGACACGACAAAGGCGACCGCACTGGGAAGACTGAGGTCAAATTTTGGCTTCACCTATGACATCTATGACCCGCTATTCGGTGTCAGCTCAGAACAAGCGATGAACTTTATGTTCACGACGCAAGCCTATGCCGACACTCCCGATGTGGTAGCGCGGCTACCCAGAGGATTAATCCCACACCGTTATCCTTACGCCAGCAAGGTGACAGTAAACGCCGTAACGCGAGGCGCATATATATTTCAAAGTTACAAAGACCCTCTACTCAGGATGCTACAGGCCATCCACTGCCTCAATAAATATCACGACCCCTACGTTCAGTATGCCACGTTAGGAGGCGGACCCATCAGCCAAGTTCCAGGGGAAGTTATGATAGTAACTCCCGTGAGTATAGCTGAGGAGTGCGGAGGTATTCCTGGGGGTAAGTGGAATGGAATCGGCATCAGCCATCCGCAGGACGCCTCGGTAGCAAGCGGGGTGAGAACTGCCGCCTTCCTTGCACTGACCACGCTTCTAGGCTACGGCTATGGTGTGCAGTCGATGAAGGGATGGACGAATATGAAGGGATGCGCTGATGCAGTCTACAACATACTGACAAAGGACTACGCGCCTCAGGCGGGTTTCTTCCCGCTCTCCCCTGGCTGGATAACAACATCGGGAAACAATGACCCCAACGCGAACGGGGCATTGCTGAGACCACCGTACCACGGGTCCTTTTACAATCTGTGGACTGACTACGGCAACAGGGTAGCTGCATGTGACAAAGATACGAGCCTTCTCAACAACCTAATTGATATGTTCAATATGCCACCGGAGGACGCAGGACCTATTCCCGCCAACACAGAATCGACAATAACGATGCTACAGGCGCTGAGAATTTATGCCCACTGTGCCCTGAAAGTAGACGTGCCAACGGGGTCGCTACTGCCTTACTGCCCAGTACCAGTAGTACCAGTAGCACCAGCTCCACCGCCAGCGGGTGGAGGCGGAGGCGGCGGCGGATACCACTACTACTATGTTTCACCACCGCGTATCTATTAGGAGGATGAATGCCACCCTATCCAATGGGAGGTCCTATGACTATAAACGAAGTAGTGCCGAATCAATACCGATACGCCTTAGAGCTTCAGGAGAGCCCCTTTTCCATCGAGTTGAACCCCAGCGAAGTACACGACCATTCCTCCGTCTATATCTACCGCATACTACCTCTGCCCGTAACTGTGGAGCTTACCTTTCAGGTAAGTGGACTGAGCTATGTCGAGGTGTATGATGCCGATGGCAACCGCTTTTTGTTGCCTGAGAAAACGGAGATAAACCAGGATACAACTTTCGTCCTAGATTGGGACGGCGAAGGTGTCTTCGAGCCAAGGGTGTGGAAAGATGGCTTTGTGGGGGGCATCAGCATTCTTTTCACCTTACCTGATGAACAGGTTGTACCAGAGGTAAAGTCGGAATTGAATTTAGCCCCGTTGGTTTTGGCTACAGGCATTGCCATTGCCTCTACTGCAATCGGCCTTAGAGTAAAATGGGGAGGAGCAAAAGGATGATTGACGTAAAGGCCGCACTCTCGTTCCTGAACAACGGGCTGTGGAACGACGAGGTGGGAGCATTTAGGGAAGCGACCACCATCGAGAAGTACTATCAGAACGACAACACTTTGGCGCGGTTGGTGATGAGAAAGTACGACCCCCAGAAGGCGGCTGTTCTGGACGCAGGGTTGCTGAAGGACTACATTGACCCCAGGTGGTGTATTCTCGACGGAGACGTGACGAACTTTATCCCCGCCAAACTCCCTGATTACCTACGCTATGCAGACCTGGTCGAGCTTCAGTATCTCTATCAGCATCTTCGGCCGTCGGATGAACCGCCAAGCGCAAATCTCTCCTTTGGGATACTCAGCAAGATGTATGGCCTGAAACACCCGGGCTTCATCTACGATATGGCGACCCCGAAGGAAGCCTACACAACCTACAAGCTGTTGCTGTACGGTATGTGCGCGCTGAGGCACAACAAAATGGGTCTGGTCAAGGAGTTGCTTGAGACCGTATCGCAGTTCCAAGTCACTATGGAAACCACCCTTCGCAACTGGAGAGAAGACGAACTGGGTGGCATAAAGACAGAGTATATTCCCCCAGAGTGGGATGGTAGTTATCCCCAACTGCTGGTGCTCGCCAACTGCGAAACGACCTCGCTGGCGATACTGTTGCAAGATGAGTACGACTACCGCGTTCTCACCGATACACTTATGATTGCTGGTGGTGTCGGCACAGGGTCCATCGGAGCTATGTTCGGAGCCGGGCTTTTCTCTAAGAAGCCTAAGAAGCATCGCACGTGAGAACCCCAAAGGGGACGTAGGAGGGGTTGCGATGCGCCCAATGGATAGAGCTTGAAAAAAAATAGGCCACAAAACCTGCCCAATGGACAGAGCCCGTTCAGAAGTAAAAAAACAAAAGCAGAATCACAAAAATGGTGGATTCTCAGGTGGTAGTGGCGCGACCTTCTTGACCTTCTCGAAATCTCGCCCGCACTCCATACAACAGTAGAGTTCTCCCTTGAGTGGAGACATCATTCGCTTGTGGCAGTAGGGGCAGTCCTCTTGATACCACCAGTCCAGAATTGCGTAGTACGGTTTCCAGATGAGATACCTCGGAATGTTCTCGAAGAAGTTCCGAACCTTCCCGTACTTCTTGTAGAGGACGAAATGTCTGTCCGAACAGAAGCTCATCCAAGCAGAATCATGCAAGACCAACTGATTGTAGGGAGAATGCTGTTTGCCACACCACAGGCACACCAATGTCATATTCGGGTCGAGACAGTTCGGGTCTTCCGGATTGGTGCTCTTCGGTACGAACACCAACTTCTCCATCAGCTTCTCTACGTCGCGCTCGTTCATTTCTTCTCCTCTTTCTTCTTCTCTTTCGCTTTCGGTTCCTCTACGGGCTTGGGCACATACACCTTGAACTCACCGACCAAGTGCCCGTCCACCCTCACCAAGTCTCTGCGCAGGATATGCGTCTCACAGGCATCGCAGAGGTAGTACGGATGCCCGTCTGCCATCACCACACTGAACGTATCATTCGCACAGGTCGGACAGCGCAACGTCATATACCTCATCTCGGTTGTCTCGGTTGTCTCGGTCATACCATGTACCTCTTGCCACACAACTTGCAGCGTTTGCAGATAACAAACTCAAGTACATGGCAACCGTCTTCATCGTAGATAGAAAATTCCTCGTCCTCGAACTCGATGCACCCACAGCCACATTTGCGTGGGGCGCTCATCTCAAACTTTGCATTCTCGCAAGCGACCTTTCTGAAAATGCGGCGTGAAAGACTTACCGTCTTTCGAGTCGATTTCACCTTACCGCACTTCGTGCATCTGTATCCGAACGAATCTTCTTTCCATCTGTGTCTGCACATAACTCCTCCATTCTCCATTCACTTCCATCATTATTAATTTAATATCGCTTACTCGGCTTACCTAGTACACGTACTCACTCACGTACGTACGTTACGTGGACGCGATTTGCGTTCCACATTCGTGTAGCCACTTCAGCGGCAGATACCATCTATACATCGTTGAGGGGAGCACTTGAAAGGATTGCGCACACCCATCGACACCTTACGTATCTATTTATTTCTTCTTCGACTCTCTCTTCTTCTTCAACTCCTTTATCTCTCCCAGTACCTTCAGCACGCCTCTCCACGTCAGATGACCTATGACATCGCCCGCAACCGGCGTGTTGTAGTCCAACTCAGATTCCCCGCGACGATTGAACTTGAGAACGCCGACTTCCCATAGTCCTTCAGGACCGCCGTGTGTATACAATCCCTGAATCACAGACGCACCGTAGCCGTTCGGGAACTTGTAGACCTTCCTGAAATGCTGAGTGTGTTGCCTCGTTTTCGGGTGGGACTCATCAGTGACTTCATAGAGTATCTGATACTGGATGTACCTCGATTTGATTCTCCGTTCCCTCATCCCCATACTCGCCACGTTCCGAAATGTAGCGCACGTGCGATTATGTTGCCGTTCTTCAAGCCGAGGTATTCACGGACTGCGCTTCTCAGCAATTCGAACTTCGGGATGCCGACGATTCTCTCAACTATCTTCCCATCTCTCATAAAACAGAGAGTAGGAAGCAACTTCACACCGTAGTCGTCACTCATCTTGTTGAACTTGTCAGTGTCTATCTTGACAATGACGAGCTTGCTGTACGCCTTGTCCTCTTCGAGATACTCCAACACAGGGGTGAGCGCCTGACACGGCCCACACCACTTCGCTGTGAAGTCGAGAAGGAGATACTTCTCTTCTTTCTTTAGTTTCTCTAGCTCATCCCTTGATTGTAGATTTCTCATCTTCATTTCTCCTAATCATATGGCCTCTCCTCGTAGTGCAGAGTGATTGCGAGATACCTGCCATCAGTACTACCGCAGACAGGACATCGTTGCACGTTCTTCCTGCCCTTGGCATCGTACTTGTCGATTATATCTCGAATCACTCCACACTTCTCACACACGTACGGTTGCATTTCTTTCCACGCTCCGCTATCATTCGCAGTTCCCACACTATGTCGCATAACTCCCCATAAAAAGGTGGGCACAGGTTTCTTCTGGCCAACGCCAGATTGGTTTCCACACGTGCTTTATCCATCCAAGTAGTCCAGAAGTCCATATCACAGGACATATCCTCGGTACAGCTAGGACAGCTTGGACTACGGCACCATTCCCTCCCCGTCTCAGTCACCCGATAGTTCGGACAGTTCTGGCAGTTCAAATTCACACCCGCACAACCGGCGAATCCTTGAAACGTTTCGGTTTCCTGTACTTCGTCCCTCGCAGTTCCATCACAGCGATGTACGCCTTCTCTGCTTCGGTCTGTGGCGACTTCGGCTCACCAGTAAAGCAGTCGTGACAGATGTGCGTCCGAGTCTGATAGATGTAACCACGTGATTCATCATCCTTTATCTCGTGACCACAACCCGAACACCGTCGAATACGTTTACGCTTGCACTCGGTCGTCATCGCCGAACCTCCTGTACGTCACTATCAGCCTCACGTGTTTTCCCACGTCGTAGAAAACCGTGGGGATGCTCGTTGCCAACGTGCTCCAGTGAGTCATAACCCACGCGTCCCTTCTGACACCCGTGAGCATCTCAGTGCGGCTTATCGCCTTCCTGCCCTGATACGCCCACGCAAGCTCACCATCGACTCGAAACTCGACCTCTGCGCCCATCTCATCTTCGGGAATCTTGTCGAGCCTCTCGCAGAGACAGGCAATCGACTCTATACACCCCCACTCACCTGTAGGAGACATCTTGCCGTACGTCGCACGTGAGACTACATAGATGCCGTGGCCGCCCTGCATAGTGAACCTCTCGCCCCACTTGTCGTTACGCTTTTTCTTCCGAGTGATGAACTCGTCGAAGTACTCGCACTCATCGTCAGTCGTCATCTTCATCATCTTCGTACAGACCACGATGCTTCTTGCATTCGCGTTCGAACTCTCGAATCAGATACACCTGCCTAGGCGAATACTCGAAGTCGTCGCACAGACGGAATGTGGCTCGCTGGTATGACGAACAGGGATGCGCATACCTGATGCCGTGACCTGAGAGACACTCGAACTCCTCGCTCCCCTGCGGGAAAAAGGAAACGCACGTGCGACACAAATCCGTTCGTTGCTCGCCAGTCATCGTCGCCCACGTGCGCTTTACTAGCTCTCTCTCGGTCATCGACCTAGCGACTTCTTCATCAGTATCAGTCTTCTTAGTTGTGACCATTTCGGTCACCCCTAGGTCGCGGCTCTCCTGTATATGTCATAGAACAGGCCAGGAAGTTCAGAGACGTGATTGATGAACGTGCTGTTCTCCTTAGTGTAGCTCTTGACATGATTCAGGTCGCTCGCACACATACCGACTCCGATGAAGGTGATGTCGTCCTTCTCCATCAAGGCCATCTCTTTGCGAGTCGGCTCAACATCGCCCAAGCAGAAGTCGCTGACTATCACGCAAACCTTCTGTCTGCCGTTCCCCTGCGCCCGATACATCCTGTGGACGGTCTGCAAGCATTCGGCCAACATCGTGCCACCGAGGTTGTGAACGCCACCGATTCTCGCACGTGTGTTCCTGTACTGCTCACCGAAGGCTTTTATCTTCTGATACTCGGAACCGAACACGAATATCGCAGTATCGGAATCGCTCAGCCATTGTCCTCCGACCTCCGCGATTATCGTGAGCACGTTGCGAGCATCTTCGGTATTCATACTCCCCGACAAATCCACGACGAGCGAGAGCGCGACCTTCTGCTTCTCCAGCACGAATCGCTTTCGCTGATAGATGTTCTCGACTGGTCTGCGCGATGTCGCATACTTGCCGAGCATCTTGGTCATCAATCGCCCCGACTTCTGATACTTCAGATTGTCAAGCCTCGGTTGCATCAGCGTCTTGAGCTTGTTCAGCAACGATACGATGTACGGCATATTCCGCATCACCAACTGCTGATACACGCCTTCATTCGGAACTGGGGTGGGTGCTTCCGTACCCGCTCCCTTCCCTGCGTGTGCTTGGTATTCGTCGCCAGAGGAATCTTCCTCTCCCTTCAGCTTCTCAAGCTCTTTCAAAGCCGCATCTTTCTGACCTTCGACCTCAGCCCCACCGCCGTAGTTCACGGGAATCTTGCCCATATCTATCACAGGAGTCCCGCCCTGCTGGGGTGAACCGCCTGGGACGTTCGTGACCTCGATTATCGTGTCCCCGTTTGCGGTCTTTTTCTGCTTCCACTTCTGCCGAGTGAACATCTCCATCAGGCGATACACTTCCTGATAAGACTCGAATATCGTCTCGCGGCATTTGTACTTCGACTCCCAGGTGGCCTCGCAAATCTTCTCGACTGCGGCGACTGCCTCATCAGGCGGATACGCTCCTGTCCACATAGCCCATTCGTTTGCGAACTCGTCAGTAGGCACACTGAGAATCCCGCACTGGATGCCACCGTGAACGACGAAGTTCACAGGATTCTCCAAGAAGTTCTTGTCGTCATCCTTGATTGCCTTCCGCAACATCTTCGCTATGTGCGGCTTCCACGCCTTGAGCATCGCCTTGTTCATCCACGTGATTCTCTGCCCGATGTCATACGCATACGTCTCTTCGAGCCACGTGTTGCCACGGTAGTCGTCCACGATATTGACGGCCATTATGCCAAGCTCAGGATATTTCCGAGACTCTATCCACTGCGTGAAGTCATCGACCATATCCTTCATAAACGCCCAGTGCTGAGCCTCGTGCATAGCGAGAGCGAGCCTGAAGTACCTCACAAGCGCGGGGTGAACGCGATAGCATTTCGGGCTGCACCTGTC
>Ga0315296_10000437_pt1 | contig 38136 bp, 25 predicted proteins | sample YL17G14_18_MG_FD_203921 | JGI IMG/M metagenome (GOLD analysis project Ga0315296, IMG submission 203921) | Sediment microbial communities from Yellowstone Lake, YNP, Wyoming, USA - YL17G14_18 | ecosystem: Environmental > Aquatic > Freshwater > Lake > Sediment | place: USA: Wyoming | collected... | reverse complement strand
GGACTTCGAGCGCGGCGACGTGGGCATGAAGCTGAGCATTATCGAGAACTACTTCTCGGGCCGCTACCAGCACCTGGATTACGAGATCGTGCCCCTGCCGCGGGGGCGGCGGGCGGCCAATTCCTTCGGCGGGTCGGACAGCGCCCTATGCCTGGCCATCGCCTGCCGCGAGCCGGAGTGCGAGCGGGCGGCGTGGCGCTTCCTGCGCTGGTTCACCACCCAGCAAGGGCTCATGGATTGGGCGCGGGCGACGGCTTATATCCCCCTGGTGCGGCCGGTGCTGGAGAGCGAGGAGTACCAGCAGTTCGTCGCCCGCTGGCCGAAGCTGCGGCCGTTCATCGAGCAGTCGGGCATCTGCCGCGCGCGGCCGTGCATCCCGGAGTATCCGGTGGTGAAGTGGGCCATCAATGCGGCGGTTCACGAATCGCGGCGCGATAATCGCTCGTGCACCGTCGAAGAGGCGCGCGAAATCCTGCGCCGCCAGGCCGCCGCGGCGCAGCAGGCGCTCGACCGGCGGGTGAAGGCTTAGACCGGGATTATGCGTAGCCTCGCGATGAGGTCCTTGGCTGATGTCATTGTGAGCGATAGCAAAGACTTGTCTCGAGCGAAGCCGAGGGAATCTTGGCCCGGCTCAGGGTAGACTCGGGGGGGAATCTCGGCGGGACACTTGCCACCGCGCTACGCGCTACCAAGACCCTTCGCTTCGCTCAGGGCGACATCACTGGTTAGGTGAACTCGTCACGCTCCTCACGCATTATCTCGGTTAGGGCCGCCCGCGGGCGGCGGACGAGACTCCTTTCTCACACTTCTCAGACGATCAAACCTTCCCCTCAACCCCGACTGTCGTCTTCACTGCTGGCGGCGGTCCGGTGCGCAACGTGGCCGCGGCCTCACAGGAGCAGACCATTGATTGGCGAAGAAGCCAGGTTATGAAGATCGCATTCTTCGAGGTGCAAGATTGGGAGCGCGAGCTGATCGCGCGGTCACCACTCGCCGGCCGGGCGCAGTTGCACGAAGGATGCCTGGATGAGAAGTGCGCTGCCCTCGCCGGGGGATGCGATGTGGTCTCAGTCTTCGTCTACTGCCCGATTGACGGCCCGGCGATGGACCGCATGCCCGGGCTCAAGCTCATCGCCACCCGCTCGACCGGCACCGACCATATTGGTCTCGAGGCGGCGCGCCAGCGCGGCATCGCGGTCTGCAATGTCCCCGAATATGGCGCCAACACGGTCGCGGAGCACACCTTCGGGCTCATTCTCGCCTTGTCGCGCAAGATCTTCCTGGCTTACGACCGCGTGCGCAGCGACGACTTCCGGCTCGCGGGGCTCCAGGGCTTCGATCTCAAGGAGAAGACGCTGGGGGTGATCGGCGCCGGAGGGATCGGGCTGCATGTCATCCGCATCGGGCGCGCCCTGAGCATGGAGGTGCTCGCCTATGATGTGAAGCAGAGCGCGATCCTGGCGGAGGTGCTCGGCTTTCGCTATGCGCCGCTGGAGGAGGTGTACCAGAAGTCCGATGTCATCTCTCTCCATGCGCCGCTGACGCCGGCGACGCGGCACCTGATCAACCGCGAATCGCTGGCGAAGATGAAGCGCGGAGCCCTCATCGTCAATACCGCGCGCGGCGAGCTGATAGATACCGAGGCGTTGGTGGAGGCGCTGGATTCGGGGCAAGTGGGGGGCGCGGGACTCGATGTGTTCGAGGGTGAAGAGGCGGTCAAGGAGGAAAGCGTGCTGCTGCGCGGCGATCGCGAGCCGCCGCCGGAGCTGCGCCCGCTGCGCAGTTTGCTGCAGCGCGACAACGTGATCATCACCCCCCACATGGGCTTCTACAGCCGCGAGGCGCTGCGGCGCATCATGGACACGACGATTGAGAATATCCTCGCCTTCGAGCGCGGGGAGCCGCGGAACGTGGTGGGGAGGTAACTAACCGCAGAGCACACAGCGGGCGCGGAGGGAAAAGGGACTTAGCCGCGGATGAACCGCAGAGGCGTAGAGGATGCATGGGCGGACGGGCTAGTCAACCACAAAGACACGAAGGCGCAAAAAGGCGCGGCAGCCCAAATCGCAGAGTACGCAGAGACAAACAAATCTCAACCGGCGATGTCTACCGGCCGCTGGCGGGGCGACGGTGCACCGGGCGCGACAGGCCATATTCGATCTCGAATCGGGGGGCCATCTCCGACGGTGTATCACCGATCCTATTCTTCGCCTTGGCGTTCGCCCCTGCCGCCCGCAACACCTCGTAAACCTCCAGCGCCGCTGCCTGCGCATCAGTGAGCGGCCGGCGCTCAAGAAGCTCGCCCAAATCTGGTGGCAATCCAGCCTGACGAGCCGCCGTATGCAACGGGGTATCGCCCGCCCCGTTCCTTGCGTTCGGGTTGGCACCTCTGGCAACCAGTAGTCGCGCTATCTTGGCCTGACTGTCCTGGGCTGCGACGTCCAGCGGCGTCTGGTCGTATCCGTTCTTCGCGTTAACGCTCGCGCCTGCGGAAAGTAAGAGCTGCGCGACCTCAGTTTGGCCCGTTCGCGCTGCGAGGTGCAGCGGCGTATCGTCGCAGCCGTTCTTCGCATTCACCCTCGCGCCTTCTGATAGCAGCAGTCTCGCCAAATCGCTATGCCCCGCCCAAGCCGCCATGTGAAGCGGCGTGCCGGAGGTGTCCCCGTGGGCATCTGCGTTGGCCCCCGAGGAGAGTAACAGCCGTGCCGTGTCCACATGCCCTCCGATAGCAGCCACGTACAAAGGCGTTTCATCAATTCCGTCCTTGCCGTTCACATTAGCGCCCTCAGACAACAGAAGTCGCACCACTTCCGTCGCACCGGCTCCAGCGGCGTGGTGCAACGGGGTGCGGCCCCATGCGTCCTTGGTATTTACTCCAGCGCCTTTGGAAATCAATAGTTCCGCCACATCGCTATGTCCGTTGCGGGCGGCGCAAAAGAGCGGCGTCTCGCGTCCCCAGACGTGAACCGCCATCTCCTGTTCGCCGCGAAGCTCTCCGGCAGCCGTAATAAGCGTTATACTTCTTACCATCCTATCGTTTAGCGTTTTGGCGGGGTTCTCCTTGTCCTTGGCGTCGACGCTTGCGCCCTTAGCGAGCAGTAGGTCCACGACTGCCTTCTGGCCGGCCGCAGCCGCGGCGTGCAAAGGCGTCCTGCCGCGGCCGTCGGGCTGCTCCACCAAGGCCGGGTTTCTTTCTAGGAGACTGCCGACAAGCGCCACATCGCCCGTTGCGGCGGCACTGTGGATGCTCGTTACACTCGGCGTGTCCTGCGGGGTTTTCTTCGGGCCTTTGTCCGTCGCGCAGCCTGAGAAGTGCAGCAATGCGACCAGAAGGCTGGCACACACGAGCAGAGAAAACCTGATGGTGACGCGGCTCTTCGCCTGCTTCTCGCCCGGCACCGAAATCTCCTTTGCGAGTCACCCAAGACTGGCCGGGGAGACGATCGGGAAGCATTCCGTCAGCCAGTCGGATACCTCTTCGCCCTAACGCCCTGACGCCTCGGCGTCTTCAACAAGGTTGATTACTTTCACCACACCATCCCCCGACCAAAGTAAAATCCGACCACGAGGCATTGGGGCTCGGAGGGGCGCAGCGCTGGGACGGCTGCTCAGCCACTCGGCCTCGCTCCAACTCCCGATGGTCCCACTCGCCTCGTTCGGGCTGGGCAGGCGCCGTATTTCCGTGTAGCTCACCTCGGGCACCTCGTCCAGACAGGCCCGCAGTGCCGTGGGTGGTCGAATCGCAGGGTACGTTTCTAGGAACGGGTGGGGCTGGGGGCAAACAAACAGGGCCGAATATACTGCGATTCCCGCCAACGGCTTTGAGGTTCTAGCGATGGCCGAAAGCATCAGCACGCGTCGAATCGGCGCACGGTCAAATGGTGGCTCCGAGTCGTCTCCATGGGCGATCTCAACGAAGACGGGGCGTTGAATCTGTCCAGACGCACATGTCGATGATACGCGCTCTGCCGCGACAGCTGTCACCTCCTGCTGGGACGTCCTCCTTGCGCCTTTCAATTGTCGCGCCCTGGACACAGCTAGATACCTCCCGGGGATGAACTTCGTGCAAACGAATGTTAACACCAACTGGTGCAGGAGTCAATAGGTGCTGACAGCTTTGCGGAAACTCGCCGGCCGGGTGTTCGCGCAAGCGGCCCAGTTCCTCTTTGTAGATTCGGGAACAGTGACAGCGCAGTTGTGTGTTGCGGGCGCCCTGTGACGAGAAAGTTGGGGCAAGAAGCGGGCCTATAATACCGCGACTGTCGTGTGTGGGGGAATGGCGACAAGCGGACCGGCGGATTCGGGCGGAAAAGACGAGCGAGCCGCTATATGATAAGGGTCCACAGGCGGGGGCGCGCATGCTTCAGCACTTCATCGCCGCAGGGCGCTGCGCGGACGCCAGGAGCACATCACCACGCCCTCGATCTCTAGCTCTCCGTCGGAGGTAGGGATGGCGGCGTAGGCGGTGTTGTCCGATTGCAGGGTGACGCCATGCGGCGATCGGCGCAATCGCTTTAGCACCAGCTCTGATCCCACGCGCGCGACAACGATGTCCCCATCCTCGGCCGTGTGTTGACGGTGGACTGCGACATATTCGCCCTCGCGCAAGGTTGGCTCCATCGAATCACCCTCGATGCGCAGTGCGTAATCAGCGTCCCCGGCGAAGGCCTCGGGCAGTCGCAGCACGCCCTCGTCCTGCTGCTCGACGCCGCGACCGGCGACCTGCTCTGGCGCTATGATGTCGAACCCATGTCCTATTCTTGGTACTACTATGCCGATTCGTACTTGCCGCGGGCCGCGGGCAAGCAGCTCATCGTCCTCATGCACGCCTACCCGCCCGACCGGCGCAACGGCTATATCGCGATGTTCGAGTTCCCGGCGCTGGGCAAGCCGCCGCGGCAGCGCTGGCGCTATGACTTCGATAACTACACCTGTTTTCCGTCACTCCTGCGCTCTGACGTTGACGGCGATGGCGTCAAGGAGATTTGCGTCGAGACCCACAGCCGCATGTGGGTGCTCGACGCGCTCACCGGCGCCGTCAAACAATTCATTCAGTGGGAGGTCTCGCCTGCCAATGTGCGCAGCTATGGCCTGGTCAAGTTCCAGGACCTCAACGGCGACGGGCGCGAGGATTTCCTGTGCATCGCCAACTTCGCGCAGCATCACGAGGTGCTGCTCAACCAAGGGGGCAAGCTGAAGCTCGCCTGGGCGCACGGCTGGGACAACTCGGTCACCACCTCCAAGATCGCCACCACCTGGCCCGAGCCGCCGGTCGCGGACGTGGACGGCGATGGCGGCCTCGAAGTCATCGTTTCGATGTTCAACGCCGAGGCCGAGCCGCGCTGGATGATTCGGGTCTATGATGCGGTCACCGGCGAACTCAAAGCGAAAGTGCTTGACTACATCGCGGCTGACCTGTGGGATCTGGACGGCGACGGCGCCGCAGAGATCCTGGCGCAGGAGAGCCGCGATCCCACGCGGGCGACCATCAGCGCCGCTGCGCTCTTCAAGATCGTCGGCGACAAACCGCAGCTAATGTGGCGCGAGCAGGGAGTGCGCGCGGCGCCCAGTTCGCCGGTGGGTAAGCGCCGACGCCGGGGCGCCCAGCCGGAGGCTGGAATGCTGATCGCCCGCGAGCGCCAGACCTGCGCCCTGAGCATGGAAGGCGGCGCGGTCCGGGTGACGCCTTACACGCCGCCGCCCGCGCCTCCGGGCCCGGATTTTTCGCGTATCAAAGCGCCCGCCGGCCAGATGGTTCCGCCGCCGCTGGTGAAGGACCTCGACCGCGATGGCAAGCCCGAGATCATCCACACCTGGCAGGGCAAGGCCACCATCTACCACTGGGATCGCAAGCAGGGCCTCAAGGCGATTCGCGAGTTCGCTACCAGTGGTGACCCCGCCCTCGCCGACCTCGACGGCGACGGGCAGACGGAGATCATCGTTGGTGACGCGGTTCCGGCTCGCGAGCCGATCATCCGCGCGCTGCGCGCCGACGGCACGGTGTTGTGGGAATCGCGCCTGCCGCCGACGAATCGCGTGGGCCTGCCTCACGGCCGCGCGCTGTATCTTCAGGTGGGGCGGTTCACGGGAAAGGCGACGCCCGACATCTACGCCCTGGCAGGCACGCCGATCGTGCGCAGTGTCGTGCTCGACGGCGCCTCCGGCCGCCTGGTGTGGGAGAAGAACGAATTCCCCGACATTGAGCGCTACTGGGGGCCGACGGTCAACCTGGCCTCCGTCTATGACGTTGACGGTGATGGGGCCGAGGATCTGGTGTTCACCAATCCCGACTACTATTGTGTCGCTTCGGGCCGCACTGGCGACCTCATCGTTGGCCCGTTCATCCCGCAGAAGATTTTCAATCAGCCCAGCCAAGGGCTCTATACGCTGCCGGCGATCCTCGAAGGCCCCGAGCGACCGTTGGTCGTGCTGTGCGATGGCCATTACTTCCTGGCCGCCGTCGGCCTGCGCGCCGAGCCGCTGTGGTACCAACTGCCCGAGGTCGGCAGCGCACGCTCCGGGGCGGAGGGGTTCATGCGGTTGCCCGATGGCGCCTGGGTCATCGGGTTCGGGCGGCAGAACGGGAGCTTCGCTTGTCTCGATGCCGCCACCGGCGGGCTTCGTTGGGACCTGCCCATTGACGCTTCGGCGGGCGATGTGGTAGCGTGTGATATCAATGGCGACGGGGCCGATGAGTTCGTCTTTGGCGATAGCCACGGATATCTCTGGGCCGTGGGTGACCGCGGCGGCAAGGCGAGCGTTCTGTGGAGAATCGCGCTTGGCGCCAGCAGCGGCTCGCCGGTGATCGCCGACCTCGACGGCGATGGCCTGCCGGAAATACTCCTTCCCACAGGTGATGGGAGCCTCACGGTCGTGGGAACCCGGCAATAGGCGTTGCACCTGTCATTCAGAGCCCTTCGCCTCTGTCATTCAGAACGAAGCGAAGCGGAGTGAAGAATCCTGGTCGGTTCGGAGCTTGCTCTGGGCCAGCCGGAGCGCTCGGAATGACAGCGAAAGTGACAGGCGTTTTCACACACACGCTCTAAGAAGTCGCGCCCGCGTGTGCAATCGGCGTCTGGCGACACAGGCGGGAACTTGCGTCACCCGTCCACATGAACGGCCAGGTGAAAACCCCGGTGGGACTGCTGATGCCGGCGAGACATGGGACTGGTCGGCGGGTCGGCCGGCTGGGGCAGACGGCGGCTCTGGCGCTCATCGCGGTGCTGGGCCAGGCGCTCCTCGCTTTTTCCCCGGGCGTGACGGTCGCGGCGCGCGCCGGCACGAGTGATCTCTATCGTCGCCAGCGCGAAATCCAGCGGCAAAAAGCCAAGGTCCTGCGCCGGCTGCAAATGACCAAGGCCAGGCAGCACACCGCGCGCAAGCAGCTAAAGGTGGTGGAGAATCGGCTGCGCATCGTGCGCGGCGAGCTGATCAGCGCCAAGGTCAAGCTGCGCTCCACGCAAGCCGAGCTGGGCCAGGCCAATCGCAACCTGGAAGCCGCGCAGCGCCGCCTGAAGCGCCACCGCCAGGCGGCATCGCAGCGCCTGGTCGCCATTTACGAGCTTGGGGACCTCGGGTACCTTGATGTTCTTACCGCGGCGGCGAGCTTCGCCGATTTCGCCAATCGCCTCTACCTGGTGCGGCTGGTTATTGACCAGGATCTCGACCTCATGCGGGACATGGAGCAGGAGCGCACCCGTATCGCGCGCTACCGCCGCCAGGTGCAGGTGAAGGAACGCAGCGTGACGATGCTTGAGGCCGAGGTCGCGCGCAAGCATGAGCAGTATGCCGATCGGCGCGAGGACCAGGCGCGGCTGGTGAGCGATCTGCGCCGGCAGCGCGCTTACTGGGAGCGCGCGCTGGCGCAGATGGAGCAGGACTCGCGCGACATCGCCGCACAAATTCGCCGCTACCAGCAAACCTCCGGGCGCACGCGCTACTCGATCCCGTGGCGGGGCAGTTTCATGCGACCGGTGATGGGCGGCATCACCTCGGGCTTCGGCATGCGCGTGCATCCCATCCTCGGCGTACCCAAGATGCATACCGGAATTGACATTTCCGCCGCTACCGGCACCCCGATCCGCGCGGGCGACGCGGGCACCGTCATCTGGGCCGGGCCGCGCGGCGGCTACGGCCTATGCGTGGTTGTTGACCACGGCGGGGGCATGAGCACCGTCTATGGCCACTGCTCGCGATTGGCAGTGGGCGTTGGCCAGGAGGTGCGCAAAGGCCAGATCATCGGCAGCGTGGGCAGCACCGGGCTGTCCACCGGGCCGCACCTGCACTTCGAGGTGCGCCGCAGCGGCAGCCCGGTTGATCCTCTCTCGTACTAGCATCAGGCCCCGGGATCGCCGTGCGCCGCCACTCGTGTCGGCAGTCACTGCCATCGCGGCTCAGCCCTGATAGCCGGGCTCGGGCCGCGAACGACGCCACTTTCCACATGGCGCCCGAAAGGAGAAGCGCATATGAAGCTGGCTCTGATGATGACGATTCTCATCGCGGGGTTTGCCGCTGCTTCCTCGTGCGCCGGGGATGCGGGCGCGCGCAAGGCGCAGGAGGATGTGTTGGTCTTCGATCCGATTACCCTCGAGGGGTTCGACCAGTGGCAGCCCATCGGCCGCACCGCCGTCATGTTGAGCCCTTGGCCGAAGGAAGACCCGTATTTCAGCCTCGAGCCTGTGATCACGATCAGCAAAGCGGGACAGATGGTGCACGGCATGGAGCGCCGCAGCCTGGGGCTGCCGCTGCCGACCGCGGTGCGCTTTTGGGTGTATGGCGAGAAGCCCTACTTCTGGGTGATCCTGGGGGACAAAGCCGGCAACCAGGTCAGCAGCCGCGTGCCCCTCGGGGGCCTGGAGAGCAACCGCTGGAGCCAGGCCGTGATTCCGTTGTCCGACACATTCCCGGTCGGCGTCGGCGCGCAGCCCATCCGGGATCTCGATATGATTGCGATTCTGACGCAGGAATCAGCCGGCGAGTATTACGAGCCGGGCCCGCAGCATTTCCACTTCGGCCACTTCGAGGCGGTTTATCCCGTCGGCGCCGGCCCCACCAACCCCACCTTCGGGAAAGCGGATTTGGAGGCGATGCTTCAGCCGCTGGAGGCGCAGATCCAACGCATCGAGACTCTTGTTGATCGGGCGCGGGGAGCGGGCGCAGAGACACGCTACGCGTTGGTCTCGCTGACGGTGCTCAAGCGCTACCGCGGCGAGGTGTTCGCGATGCTCGACCATCGCGACCCGTTCGTCGCCAAGCGCACCGCCGAGTTCCTGCTCGGCTGCGCCGCCCGCACTGAGCGCGACCTCGCCGAGGCAATTGCCCATCCCAACCGCACTATCCGCGTGCCGCAGGTTAACCTGGGAAATCTGAAGCTGCGCGAGGGCAGTTTCTTCAGCGGCGAGCGCCCGGTGATGCTCGCGGGAGTGTGCGGCTGGTTCTCGCCCGGCTACTTCGAGCAGCTCGCACCGACGGGCTTCACCATCTTGAGTATCGAGATTGGCCCCAGCTCAACTCTTCCCGCCGAAAACGTGCGCAAGCCCGAGGCCCTTGAGGGCATCAAGTCGGTGCTGGACGCCGCGGCGCAGCACGACATGGTCTGCAATCTGCTCCTGTCGCCGCACTACTTTCCGGGCTGGGCGCGCGAGAAGTGGCCCGCCACCGACGCCACCGGCTGGCGCCAGCAGACCAATGGCTTCATGCCCTGGACGATCAGCGATCCGCACTTCCGCGATGTCATCGCACAGCATCTGGCGGTAACCATTCCTCAGGTCCGCGATCACCCGGCGCTGCTCTGCTATGACCTGGTCAATGAGGCATGGTACCGGCTGATGCCCGATTTTCGCGCCCAGCAGTGGCAGGCGTTTCGCGCGCAGCATCCGGAGATCAATGAATGGCAGGCGCTCAGCGCCTTCGCGAGCCAGGATGTCACCGACTTCGTCAAGTGGTATGTCGCCGAGATTCACAAGCACGACACCAAGCACCCGATCGAGATGAAGACGATCAGCACCGATGACGTGCTGAATGTGGATCGCGAGGCGGTCGGCGACGTGCTCACGGCCAACGGCATGGACGCGATGCCCTCGTGGCCAGACTACTCGGGCCGCCTGGCCGCTGATTTCGCCTGGCCGCTGCTGCGCCATGACTTCCATCGCTCCCTGGCCCCCGACAAGCCCATCGTGGATGACGAATACCACATCAGCGGCGGCACTTTCCCCATGCCCGCGGCCTATGTGCGCGCCGCCTTGTGGACTCTGGCCCTGCACGGGCGGGACACGACTTCGTGCTGGGTTTATGACCGCGTGGATGACGTCAGCATCTACTGGCACGCCGAAGGAGTCGAGGCTTTGGGTCATACCGCCCTCGACTTTCTGCGCCTGGGGCCGGAGATTCACGCGTTCCAGCGACAGCGCGGCCCTTTGGCCATCTTTTACGGTGGCACCGGGCTGACGGAAGCCTACCTGGCATGCCTGTTCCAGGACCTGGATGTGGGCGTTGTCACCGACAAGCGAATACAGGAGGGCCGCCTCGGCGCCTACAGGGTGCTGGTGCTGCCTGCGGGAGGTGAACCGCAGGAGCGAACCAGGCGGCGGATTCAGGCATTCAAGAAGTTCGGCGGCGTCGTGATCGAGTGCCCGGCGGGAGTTGATGCCGAAAGGTTGTGGGCTCTAATTCGGCGCGCAGTAAGCCAGGCTCGGGTGACGAGACTGGTATCAGCGGGCACGTGGGGAATCGAGTGCCGGAGCCTGGTGCGCGACGGGCGGAAATTGTTTTACGTCATCAATCATCGTCGGCGGCCAGTCGAAGTGTCGCTGAAGTCCGGGTGGCCGTTGGATAAGGCGACGGACCTGCGCGCCCAGCGTCCGGTTGATGCGCGGCGCCTGCGCCTGGAGCCGCTGGAGGTGAGGCTGTTGGAGGTGAGATAGCCCTGATCGGGCCCCGCGATCACTTGGCGTTAGGTCCAGCCGCACTCGTACCCCGTGTCATACATCGCGACGACGTTCTCCGGCGGGCTGACGGCCTGGAGGTTGTGACATGGGGCGAGGATATATCCGCCGCCCGCGCCCAGGAGGCGCAGGTTGTCAATCACCTCCTGGCGCACCTGCTCCACTGAGCCGAAGGCCAGCGTGTACTGGTTGTCCACGCCGCCGTGGAAGACCAGCTTGTCGCCGAAGTCGCGCTTCAGTCCCGCGCGCTCCATGCCTTTGCAGCGCCACTGGATGGGGTTGAGCACGTCAATGCCCGCTTCGATGAGGTCGGGCAAGATCTCGCGCACCGCCCCATCGCTGTGATGAAAAACATACGCGCCCGCCTGGTGCGCGAGGTCTATCATCCGCTTCATGCCCGGCAGCAGGAACTCGCGGATGTGCTCGCGCGAGATGAGCAGCCCCTCCTGCGAGCCCAAATCCTCGGCGACGTAGGTTATCATCACCTGCCCCGGGATCTGTTCGTAGATGCGGCGCGTGTTCTCGTATGCGAGGCCGAACAGCTTGTCGAGGCAGAAGTGAGCGATGTCGGGGTGCAGGACGAGGTCCATGTACGCCTGCTCCATGCCGCGCAGGCTCTTATAGGTGAGGAACGGCTCGGAGCCGCCGCCTTGAATCGGGCGGTCGTGGCCGCCCTTGAGCTGCTCCGCGATTCCTGAGTAGTCCCACCAATCGGGGTTTGGCCAGGCGTATTCGCGCTGAAGCTCCTCCAGCGTCTCGTACTTTGCCAGCGGATTATGCACGCACTCGGAATAGACGCCGGCGCCATAGTTGACCGTCTGAGAGCGGCAGCCGAAGATATCTTCACCGGCGGGCGGCTGCGGGCCGGCGTAACGCGGCCCCACGCCGCAAACGCGGTCTATGTGAAGCCGGCGAAACATCTCATCCGCATTGGCGCAGCCGAGATGCTTCATTACTTTTTCCGTCGCCTCGCCGGTGGCCCAGTAGTCCATGGGCACCCGATCCGGCTCCTGGCGCCGCAGCACCGCCAGCCAGCGCTCCCGCGGGGTCATGGTCTCTTTCATTTGCGCTCCCCTATGGTGGCGCGGCCGTCTCGATAGTCTGCGCTGCCCGACAGTCGGTCGGGTGAAGCAGGGAGATTGATGTCGGGGGCAGCCAGTTTGTCTGAAGCCGCGGCAGGGGTTCCATTCCGGTTATGGCGGGGGCGATGCGACCAGGTCGGATTTTCGCGTATGTCGAACAGATGGAGTTCCGATTCAGAGTCAGACGATGCGGATTGGGTGAACCTGCTCCGTCGCTACTTGCATGTTGCAGAAATCCTGAATCTTCCGCGCCCACTTGTAAGCCTGAGCATAGTTGAACGCCTGTCCAGTGGGAAGGTCCTTCCAGTCCCTCAACTGCTTAGAAACTGGATAGAGCTCCCGGAACGAGGCGACGATGCGTCGAAACCGCTCGTTCAACTCGTCTGGCATCCGCCTTCGGGATCCCTCGTGAGCCTGAATCTCGTCAGCAAAGGCCTTGGCCTCGTCGCGAAGTTCTTCGTCGGTCATCGTTGTTTCCTCGTGAACGCGGGCAAATCTAGGCCCATCGTAGCACAGAAAGCGTAAGCAGACAAGGGTTTACGGGTAACAGGCTCTGGGGCCTAAATAAGTTGCGAGGCGGTCGGCGCAAAGGCGGCGGGGCGGGGGTATTCTTTTCTGGCCCACGACACATTCAAACGCGCCATGTCGGGCGGCAGGGGTCTTGAGAGGCGGCGGTGAACACCTTCGGCACTTGGCGCGGGGCGTCGAAGTGTCCGCGCGCGCTGACCTTGACGTGAGGGCCATCGAGAGCGAAGGGAGGAGACGTTCATGAACGGGAGTAGCGTGCCGGTGTTGCACCTCACTACGTGTATGGTGCTCGCGGCTATATGCGCCTCGGCGCCGAACTGTGTGGACCCCTTCAGACAGGAGGCGAATGCGACCTTGTTAGGCGATTCTGTCGCCAAGACCAAGTCAGGCGCGCTAATCGAGGAACCAGGAGCACAGCTGCCTGTCGAACTAGGAGGACAGGTGCGTGTCTCCCGTATGTTAGGCTCCAGCGTTTTCACCTTTCGTTTGCAGGGTTCGGTGAACGCGGGTTCGTCTCTCGCGCGTGAATGGGTCACTGTGCACGACGCCTCGCTGCCATGCGATTTGGCAGAATACGCGGGGCTAACAACGACATACGAGGAGAGCTACGGGACGGGTAGGTATTACTACACGGCGGAGTTCTCCATAAACGCCAGGGAACCGATTGTTGCGATAGAAGTGCGGTTCCTCGCCTTCGACATCTGGGGGGAGTTCGTGAGGACGCTGTCATTGACAGAGATAAAGGACCTTCGCGAAGGAAGTGGTGCTCTTTCCGGAACGTGGAACCTTTTCGGCCGGAATGAATGCTCGCAGCACTATGCATCCATAGCCTACATTGCGCGCATCCGAACAGCAGACGGCCACATCATCGCAGCCAGTTCCGCCGCCATCGCTACCGTCATGCAGGAGGCGAAGAGGTTCTCTGAAAAGTTCGGCCCGCAGGATTTGGAGCCGCGCGACGACAAGCCGCAGGGGTAGCGGGGCCGTGCCGTGTATTCGCCTCCCCGCGAGTCGCTGCCGATGCCGAATGCGTCGCGGGCGGGCTTGCCGATCGAAGGCGCACCGGCCTCCGAAGACGAGCCGCACGAGCCCAAGGTTATGCGACCCTGCGCCTTGACGCCGCCTCGGCCACGAAAGCCATTGGCATGCGGCCCACTTGCCGTACCGCTGCTACTCGTCGCGTTCAACCCTGCCCGAAGCCACCGTACCTGGGCGCCAGCTTGTGAAACTCGTCGAGCAGGGCCATGAAGTTATCGTACTTGGTGCCATAGGCGATGGCCTGGCTGGGGCCGAGAATGAAGCCGGACGAGCGCGCTTGCGCCTCTCGCATCCTAACCCCGCCGCAGGGGACGCAGGCGCACGCGCTCTTCAGTCACAACCGCGAAATGGCCGGCGACCCGCTCCTCTATCACCGGCAGGATCTTCTTCAGCCGGTTCGCTTTCTCCACTCCGTCCTGGCTCTGGAGGCGAAGCAAGATGATTCCCGCGGTGACTCGCTTCTCCCGGAAAGCCATCTCGCCGAAGTCCTTATCGTTCGTAAGGACAAGCCGGGATTCCGCATTTGCCACGCGCAGCACCTCGTCATCGGGGGCTCCCGGAGCCACCTCGGAGACATAGGCCACGTCATGGCCCGCCGCTCGCAGGAGATCAACTATCGGCTGTTCTATATTCTCGTTCGCCAGCAACCTCATGTGGCGCCGCCGACGGAAACGATCTCCTCCGACCCCACGACCTCGGAGGCATAGGCCAGCGCCGCCTGGATATCCTCTGGGGTGAGGCGCGGATAATCCCGCAGCACGGCCTCGACGCTGACGTTGGCGGCGAGCTTGCGCAGAATCTGTTCCACCGAGACGCGCGTCCCGGCGATCACCGGCTTTCCCAGCATCACTTGCGGGTTGATCTCGATCCGCTTGCGCCAGTCTGCCATGTCTTCCTACCACTTCCGGCGCGGGCCACCCGAAAGCTCTGCGCCCCTGGCTCGGCGTAGGGCACCGCGCACACCTTCGGACCGCCGACGTCCAGTTGCGTCTTCTGCGCGGGCGGGATTTCACCTTGCGGCACGCTGCGGTGCTGCGCAGTTTGCCCGGGTTCGCCCCTTCTCGCGGACAAGGCCGAGCACCGCCGCGCTAGCCCCGCTTGCGCTTCGATACCTCGCCGCCGTATTTTGGCGCCAGCTTGTGAAACTCGTCGAGCAGGGCCATGAAGTTATCGTACTTGGTGCCATAGGCGATGGACTGGCTGGGGCCGAGGATGAAGCCACCTCCCCGCGCCCCGCGCTCCAGCGCCTGGCGCACATCGCGGCGGATGTCATCGGGCGTGCCCATGACGAGATGCTCGACCGGGATGCCACCCCATAGGCACAGGCGGTCGCCGAAATCGCGCTTGAGGCCGCCGATTTCCATCTCGGGGATGGTCTGGAGCGACTGGTAGCACTGCACGCCGGCCTCGATGAACATCGGGATCAGCGGGCGGTTGTTACCGCAGTTGTGCATCACCACCTGGTAGCCGAGCGAGCGCACCCGCTGCACCCGCTGTCGCATCGCCTCGAAACAGAACTCTCGAAACATCTGCGGAGAGATGAACGGCCCCTTCGTCGTGCCCATGTCCTGCTGCATGAACACTCCGTCCTGGCCGGGGCGAATGTAGAACTGATCGTTCGCGTTTTGGTGCGCAACCGAATGACGTGTCGCCGCGCGCACAACCTCGGGATGAAGCGCATATTCAAGCAGGCCGCGTTCCCACCCGCCCAAAAGCACCAGCGCGGTGAGCCCGCCCGAATCGCCAAGGATGTACCGGTTCTGGCCGAGCTGCTCGATGAGGTAGTCACAGGCCTCGAACACCGAAGGGTCGGGCGGCTTCACCTCAAGCGGTTTCTCGAACATCTCGATCGTGTATTCGGCGGTCTTGACCGTGGGATCTTCGACGCAACTGATGTCATTTGTCAGTTCCGAAGCCAGCCACGCCCGACCCCGGCTGTCGCGCCATAGATTGTCGCCGATTTTCTTGGGCGGGTCCTCGGGCTTCCACCCGCGCGGCGGCACCACCGGCGCCTCCTTGAAGGAGATGATGTCGGCGAGGTCAAGCTTGCGATAGAACTCGACGGTGTCTTGCTTGTAGCTCTCGACCACCTCGTCGCGCCGCCCCTGCCACAGCGCGACCTGGGCTTTGATCTTGTCTCGCACATAGGTTTCGTGGCCGATGACGCGTTCGATGGTGTCGCAATCCACGACATAGAAGCCCAGTGGCACCCGGTCCACCGGTTCGAGGTTTATCGCTGCCCGCACTCGTTCTTTGCCGGTCACATGCTGCTCCTTGCCGCGGCGTTGGGGCCCGATGCTTGCCGCGGCGGACGAATATCGGCCGACTCCACGCGCGCTTGCGATCGGGATAGCGAAGGATTTCCACGCGGAGGCAGCGGTCACTGCCATGCAGGCTATTGGTTTGAGGATTCCGTTGGGTCCCTGACCGCGGGACAATAGTGAGGATTCCCTGCGCACTCGCCAAGTGCCTGCTGGCAGCCAACGCCAGCGCCAGGCGGCGTTCTTGCCACATGTAAAGCGGGCCGGCGATTTCCGCCGGCCCGCGGTGACGTAAATCGGCCACAGCCTAGGTCAGCGCAGGGGGAGCGCTCGACTGCATGCGGTTGCGCATACAACGGCGCTCCGGAGGAAGGGGAAGGTCCCACTTCCGGCTCGGCCGTAACGTCCTTGCGATTCGCGCTCGCGTCGCAGAATGCAGGCAGTGATGCCTTCGGTTCCCGACGTCCAGGCGCAGTAGGGAATGATTCCGCTGCTCAGCCCGGCGCTTACAGCCCTCCGTCTCCCCTGGCTGAAGTGGGGCAGCCGTGCTGGCTACCCTGTCCATAAGGATAGCACGAATCGTGCCATTTCGGGAACTGGGGGTTCGGCCTGACCAGGGGGCGGCCCACTTGCAGGATGTTCCTTGCTGGGCCCTAAGGGTTGTGCGCTTGCTGCCCAAAACGCCGCACTGTGGGCTTTTTGTAGATGTGATGTTGCCCGGGCGCCCATGTCCTGGCGCGAGGGCACTCTTGAGGTAGAAAGATGCGACATAGGGGGCTGCATGGCGGGCCGTAGGGTGGGTTTCCATACATCGTTGTCAGATCATTGCCAAAACATGTAGCTCGGGATGCCCAAGATGATGCTGACGATATTGAGGATGCTGCCAACGACAAACTGCCCCAGGATAAGCCCGAAGAAGAACGGCAGCGCCTGCCGGAACAACCGCAAGCCGCCGTAGCGCAGCAGGATGGACTTGATGAGCCACGCGACGAACAGCGGCATCCACACCAGGTTCATCTCCCAACTGCTGGAGACGGCGAACCCCAGTGGATGAAAAGGCCAGGCCGCCCAGCGGATGCGCGCCATCTCCAGCAGATACGCCAAGACAAACCCGGCGGCGATGGCAACGCTGGCGCCCCATTTCGCCGGCTGCGGCGATTCGGTCCAGGAAGCCAGTCTATCCCACGCCTCAGAGCCGAAGGACGCCCGGCTCTTTGCCTGCGCGCCGTAGGAGTACATGAGGTGGAGCATCGCCCAGAAGGCGCACAGCGCGCCGAGCGCGCCCGCAGCCATCAACGCCCACGAGAAACTACGGCGCGCCACCCCGACGCGCCCCGTCATGTACATGCCCTCCAACTGATGTGGCATCGGGTGCGATCGGTAGGCGCGGTTGAACCAGAAGTAGAGCGACATCGCGGTCAGGTCCGAACCTGAGAAGAAACGCTGGCCCGTTACCATGGTCATCGTCCAGTCGGGCCCCGTGAAGTGAAGGTCGTGCACCGGGGTGCCGAACTCGGCGCGCATGCGTGTCACTGCCACCGCAAGCGCGAAGTAGATTACGAAAAAAGACAGAGCCACCAGCGGCGACATCCCGGCGTAATAGCTGAAGATGACCAGCGCCACCATGCCCGCGATGGCGCCCACCAGGGCGGTTCGATAACTCATCGCCTCGCTGGAGTCATCGAGGTAAGAGCTGCGGCCCAGGGCCTTGTTCAGCACTTCTTTCAGGTAGCCGCGTCCGATCCAGATGGCGAAGACGGCGAACGCCATATACGCGCCGAATGACTGCATGTTGGTATACGGGAACTCGGACGTGCGGTCGAGGCCCAGGGTGCGCGTGAGGATGAGCTCCGCTTTCCAGAACAGGTAGAAGAACCAGCAGGAGAACAGGAAGTCGAGCGGGATCAGCACCCCGATGCCGATGACAAAGGGATAGAAGGACATCGGGAACCAGCCCACGGCGTTCCAGGGATGAGTGGTGATGAATTGGCTCAGATCGTATTCCTCGATGCGAATATGGGGCAAGGTCGGGTAGAGAAAGGAGAAGCTGTTGAGGGTATCGGTGCCCGCGGCGAGGGCGAAGCCGATCCAAAACAGCTTGCTGCGAAAGAGGGTGCCGCTGGGGTTAGTGATTTCCAGCGGAATCTGGGCCAGCGGATAGGTGAGGCGCTCCTGCTCGCTCCACTGCCGGCGCAGGATGGAGTTGAGGCAGAGCATGACCCACAGCAGAATGACGATGAATCCGCTCCACGACAGCACCGGGAGGAGCCAAGCCATGATGACCCGGCGGGTGTAGGGCGTGGAGTTGCCCTCGAAATAGCCGGCGAGGGCTTTGCTATCCGTCACCATGAGCCAGGAGCGCAGGTGATGGCCGAAGAGCCGCTCCCAGCGATTTTCCGGGGTCGAGAACTGGGTCGGCCATGCCAGGCTCGGCGCCAGCACCTGCACCCCATCGTGGCCGGCGATGACCGAGGAAAGGGCGAGCATGGCGTAGATGACGAGGAGTTCGCCCTGGGTCAGCGCGGCGCGTGGGGCCAAGCGGCGCAGCCCGGCGTTGGCGACGGTGAGGACCAGGATGATGAACACGACATTGAAGAGCAGGGAGATCGTCGTCGGGTGCGCGGAATAGCGCACGATCTCCATCTGCACCAGCCAGTAGGCATTGACCGGCATCAGGACGATGGCGACGAGCAGCGATCGCCAGGTGACCCCGGGCGCAGGGCGCCGGGTAGTCGTATCACCGCCGGGTTCCAAGGATTCTGGCTTATGCGCAGGGAAGACCGACATCGAAGCAAAGGCCGACCCCAAGAGTGCCCCTCAGTTAGGCGCCGGCTGATGCCGAACCTGCCGCCATTAGGGGGCCGAAGGAGGAGCCGATGAAGTTCGCCACCGATTATCTATGGTTTAATACCAAGCGCCCACGCGAGTATGTCAATATCACGCCGCAGGTCGAGCGCGTAGTCGCCGAGAGCGGCATCCGCGAGGGGATGGTGCTGGTGTCAGCGATGCATATCACCGCCGGCGTCTATGTCAATGACGCCGAGCCGGGCATCATCCAGGATATAGATGAGTGGGCAGAGCACCTCGCCCCCGAAGGCCCTGATTATCACCATCACCGCACCGGAGAGACCAACGGCGATGCGCACCTGAAGAGCATTCTCGTTCATCACCAGGTGGTGGTGCCGGTGACCGCAGGGAAGCTGGATCTCGGCCCGTGGCAGCAGATTTACTACGCGGAGTTCGACGGTCAGCGCCGCAAGCGGGTGATCATCAAGGCGATGGGAGAGTGAGCCATGGTGGGGCAGGCGTCGCGCCTGCCGGATCGTCCTTTCGCCGCAGATTGACGGGGATGCTGGCGGATTATGGCTGTGGGCGTACAGCTATGCTGTGCCCTGAGGGATTATTCGCAGATGGCTAGGTCGGCATGCGCGCCCACGGCCATGGCGGCGGCAAGGTCGCCTCGCCATTCCACAGATTGCGCAAATAGGGGAACACGTGGCCTGGGCCGCGGTCATGAGGCACAGGCACCCCTGCTTCGCGGGCTTCCGCCTTCGCGGGCGACGTAGTTCCGCTTCGGCGGACGAAGGCGTCGTAGCCCTGCTTGCTACTCTGCGAAGCGGCGAACCGCTTCGCTGCGAAGCACGAGTCGCAGGGCAGAGTAGCCTCGCTTGTGAACGGGCGCGACCGCACCTGAGCTCGCGGATGATTCGCGCGGTCATGCGACCGCGCGCCCGGTCGTCAGCAGACTACAGCGCTATCTCCACCGTCGCGATCTTTTTCGCGGCGAGCGGCAGGGACAGCTCGTTGCCCTGAGGCGACAGCTTGTGCTGCGCCTCCTCATTCAGGTTCAGCAGCGCCGCCGAGGTTATCGGCTTGTACGCGGTCACAACCGCCTGCACGTCCTCGCCCGTCGGATTGTAAATCCGCGCCACCAGGGCATCGCGGTCCTCTGCTCGCTTCAGGGCGCTCAGCGCCACCTGCTCCGGGCTGATCGAGAGCAGGCTCAACTCCTTGGGCAGGTCGCCGCCGTGCTTGCCGGCCTGGGCGACTTCCAGCGGCAGGGCGTACCGCTCCGCCTCGCGGTGCACCGCCGCGGCGTCCCAGGCGCCGGCGTGCGGATAGATGGCGTAGCGAAATTCGTGTTCACCAAGCGACTGCGCCAGCGTCATCTCCGGGTACACGTCCCAGCGGTCAATCACCGGTGACTGGCGAAATACGAAGCCCCGCATGAGAGTTATCGCCACCGCGCGCTCAGGCCTATCAATCGCCTCGAATGAGCGCAGCCCGTCGTTGATAATCGCGATCCCGGCCCTCCCGTCGCTGAGGTCCACGAAGCGGTGGTTGGGGTAGATGGGGTTGTCGCGCTGGTAGTAGAGGCTGTCGGGGGTGCGATCAATCGGGCGCTCGATGACATCGAAGGCTGCCTCGGCGGCCGAGACCGCCGCGGGTATGGTTGTCGGGAAGACCGCCCGCAGGCGGTGGTTGCAGCACTGATTATCAAAGCGCGTCAGGATATCGAGCGACCGCGCGCCCTTGCGCAGTGTCACCCATGAATCTATGACCAGGGGCCGACGTTCCTCGCTGCGGTGGTGGCCGTCCTCGCGCACCTCGATGCGTGCGGGTATGTTCATGTGCACGCGGATGCGGTAACGCGCCAGCAGCGGTCCCTGCTCCTCGAGCGCGATCTCGGCGCGCGCGCCATCGCTCGTGATGAGCTCATCGAACTCGGGCTTCATGTGCACCCAGGAATGCCCGACCTCGCCGCCGTCCTCGAAGTAGTGCAGACCATCATAGGTGCGACCGGTTTGCTCGTCAGTGATACAGATCGTCCCGTTGTCGTTGATGGTTACGCGCAGATATTCGTTCTCCATCACATTGTGGAGCATCACGAGGCTCTGCGGTGTGCGGCGCTCCTCGGCGCGGCGCTGGACATGGTAGGTCTTATAACCGAGCGCGGGCACGTTCTGCGCCCAGAAGTGGAGCTTGATGCGGGTCGCGCGCTGCTCCAGGCTGATGTCCTGCAAGTTGCGCACCAGGGTTCCCTGCGGCCAGCGCGAGAGCTCCTGCCAGGGCGCCTCGTTGCCCTGCGGATCCACGATGGCGAAGCCCTCGTACCCCGACTCCTCGGGCAAATCCACCAGCGCGGTGACGACCTCCGAGCGCGGGAAGGGCGAAGGGTTGAACACGGTAAGCACCGCCTCTGAAATATCAATGTCATCGTTGTTGATGCGGCTCTGGATATGTTGGAGCGCGCGGCGCATCAGCCCCTCCGAGATAATCTGGCACTGGTCGAAGCGGTACCACATGTCCTTTTCCATCTGGTCCACCCCGGCGCCGCAGATGGTGTCGTGGGGGTGATTCTTCAGCAGGTAGCGCCAGGCGAGATCGAACGCCGGCTTGAGGTACTCCGCGCCGAGGGTCCAGGCGAGGGCGGCGAAGGGCTCGGCCTTGCGCTGGAGCAGGTTCTCGGTCTGGGCATTGGCGCGCTTGGTGCGGGTGCGGCTCTCGATGACATCGCCGAAGAGATGCGTCCACTTGCCGGTGGCGCCGGGGTCGCGGCTCTCGCCGTGGATCACGAAGGGGTCTTTTAGCTCGCGGCGCATCGCCTCCATGTAGGCTTGCAGGCTGCTCTGCTTGATGGTGTCATCGGGCAGATAGTTCTGGCATTCGGCGATGAGATCTGGCTCGATCGGGTCCGGCTCCGAGGAGTCGAAGCCCTGCATGGAGGCGATGTGGCTGGTGGTGAAATGCTCGGACTCGTCGCGCACCAGCTTCTTGATCTGCTCCGGGATATACTCGCGCTTGTGCATCTTCTGTTCGGGGTCCACGACGTAGTAATGCGCGCGCGGGTGGAACTCGTTGCACAGGCGGAACGGCAGCGCCCCGCGGTTCCATTCATAGCGCCAATCATCGCGGGTCTTGTCGTAGCGCACCATGCGGTAGATGTAGAAATAGAAGCTGAAGCGCGACAGCGCCCCGAAGCGGCAGCCGAGCACGCGCGACCCATCGGGCCCCTCCATGACGAACTCCGAGTGCGGAGTATTGATGCCGCGGTAGAAGATGATGGTGTCAATGCCGAACCCGTTGTAGATCTGCGGCATTTGCGAGGTCTGGCCGTAGGAGAACGGCGTGTATCCCAATTTCATGACCCCGCCCAGCGATTCCGCGACGCGATGCCCGATAACCAGGTTGCGCACCAGCGACTCGCCGTTGACGATGTACTCCTCGGGCAGCGAATACCAGGGGCCGATGAACAGCCGCCCGTCGCGCACGTGCTTGATAATGCGCTCGCGGCTTTGGGGACGCAGCTCCAGGTAGTCCTCGACGCACAGGGTTTGCGAATCCATGAGGAAGGAATGGAAATCCGGCCGCGCGTCGAGCAGGTCGAGGAGATGATCCATGAAGTCCACCAGCAGCAACTGCGTCTCGCGAAAGGGATAGACCCACTCGCGATCCCAGTGGGTGTTGCAGATGACGTGGATGATCTTGCCGTCGTTCACGGGTATCTCCTTTCAGAGTAACCACAGAGCACACAGAGAGCGCAGAGAGCCGGATCGGACAGGAGCTCCCTGTCTCCTCTCCCTTTCAGGGAGAGGGCAGGTGAGGGTAGCCCGATCTGCGACAAGGCCGACACGAGACCGAGTAGTGCGGGCACCTGTCCGCCGCCGACCCCACGACCCAACGTCCGAGGGGCACCTCATCGGCGCCCCTCGAAGGTTCGTTATTGACACGCACCGGCCCTGCCGCAGGGTCAGGCAATTCCATTAGCCCCGCCCGCGGAACTGATGTATAATGCATTGGCGAAGCGTCAGCTTGGGCCACGGAGGGGCACATGCAGATCACCCGACTCCACATCCAAAACTACAAGAGCCTCTACGACGTCGAGATCGACAGCCTCAAGCCGCTGACCATATTGGTGGGGCCGAACGACTCTGGGAAATCCGCCCTACTACAGACCATTCTACTTATAAGGGCCGTCGGTGGTAGCGGCTTAGGCGAGACGCAAGCGCCTCCCTTTGCCGATGTGGTCAGCCACGATTACGAGAATGATCCCATCCGCATGGCATTCGACGTAGTGTTGGACAACGACGAACACGAGGCACTTTACTCGGACATAGCAAACACATCTCGATCCCGACTTGACTGGAGAGCGGATGCACACCTCAGAGACGCGTTGGACGCACGTCTGTTCAAAGAAAGCGCTTGGAATCTCGAGTGGAGGGCGAACGTACCTCCCCATGTCACACGCGTAACCGCAAAGCGGCGCGACGGTTCGCCCATCACGATCTTTGAGGTCGAGGATCATCGTGGCAGACCCCGATCAGTATCCATGACACTTCAAGATGTCATGAACATGCGCGCGAATCCCGATCAGCTCGCAGGATCCACGAGAGCTGCGGACCCGAACGTGCAGGGATTATCCGCTTGGATACTTAGACGATGGAGAAACGCTCTTGTCGGCGTTGATGGCGCCCGTAGCGTAGCCGACCAGGCAGAAGTAGAGATGACGCCAAGTCTGGGTGCCGACGGATCCAACCTCCTTAACGTTCTTCTCCATATGCGGGATGATACGCCTAATGTCTTCGAAAGGCTCCTGGTTGTCATGGGCAAGTTGTTAGTCGCCTCGCGCGACTTGGGATTCCGGCCGCAAGGGAAGATGCAGTCTCTGGTCTTTAGAGTAGCGGGTAAGCAGTTGGTCGAACGGCTGCGTTACAAGGGCGCCGGTGTCGCTCAACTTCTCGTACTCGTAACGGCGGTCCTGGCGAAGGACACTTGTATTGCACTCATCGAGGAGCCCGAGTTACACCTTCATCCAGGGGCGCAGCGCGAGTTTGTAAGATGGCTCCGGGAACTGGCAGACGAAGGGCGACAGTTCATTGTGTCAACCCATTCGCCGGTGTTCATTAACGAGGCTAGAGATTCCGCGGCAATCGTGTGGGCCACTAAGCAAAATGGCAGGACTAAGGTCGTGCTGTGGGATCAACGCCCAGAGGCAGATAAGGACGAGGTAACTGGCCTTCTCGCGGAGTTCGGGATTCAACCCTCCGACGCGCTGCTCTACAACGCGCTTCTGCTCGTGGAAGGGCCAAGCGATTGCAATGTGTTCCGGTTCCTCGCCCAGAGTGCGGTTGGCGAGCACCGTCCCCTGCAACTGGGGATCACCCACTACGAGGGAGGACGAGGAAAAGCGGTCGCACGCTATCTCAGCGATAACCTGAATGATGCGCTCAGCCCTTTCGCGCAACTGCCAGTCAAGATAGTTCGAGATCGGGGAGCACTTGCGCAAAGAGACATTGACAGCCTCGGGCAATCGGCGAAAATCCACGTTCTGCAACGCTATGAAGTGGAGAATTACCTGTTGCACCCCACCGGAGTGGCGGAGCATCTCCGCAGGCGGGTCGAACGCGATGCGCCTAACAACGCCAGGCTTAGCTTAGCAGATGCGACCGAAGACAAAGTCCGGGAGCTGCTGCAAGAGGCCGTGCCCGCATGCGCTCCCTTGGTGTGCATTAAGCGCTCACGCGATCGTATCAAGGAGTGTCTGCGTAGGCTGATGACTGGCCTCGATGACGCTGAGAATAAGGTGATAGAGGGTGTGAGGTCGGGCAAGTCATCTTCGTACGTTGGGGCTTGGGCTGAGGCACTCAATGAGGTCAACCTTCCCCAATGGGACGAGGTTGTCAAGGGAGAGCGCGACAAGTGCGCGGAGCAGGATGAAGCGGGAGACACGGACAACGCACCAGCCAATCTCGACAGAATTCCGGGAAGCGCTATGCTTGATTGCGTGTTTCGACGGTTTGGCTTGCGTTACGAGAAAGAGCGCGACGCCGGTCGTTTAGCCGAGTGCATGCCTACGGAGCACTGGCAGGAGGGCGGAGACGGGTTTGAGTTGAGACAGATCGTAGGATCACTGGTGAACCCCTCGAAGGAAGACGGCGAAACCGACGCCGGTTAAGGGACGCACCACAGCCGAGGGCGGCTGTGCTACACAAGAGCATATCCGCGTTTGTCCGCGGCAAAGTTACGGTTGGGTTGCGTCCTCGATTATGCGTATCACTGCCCGCACGACGGGCAGCAGCGCCGACGGCTCGACCTTGTCCAGCGTGTCATCGGCAACCAGCAGATAGGTTGGCCCGCTGATGTATTGCACGAAAGGCAAGCCCATGACATAGAGCATGTTCCCTTCGCCGGGCGGCCGATCGCCCAGCGCGTTGGCAGGGACCACCAGCGTGCGCTCCAGCTTCTCCTCTGCCACTGCCGCCGCCACCGCCTTGGCCAACTCCGCGGACACGAACAGGGCGCGGCTCTGAAGATTCCCGGTCGGCGACCACTGGCCGTCTCGCTCGACAAACTCGCGCGCGCCCACATGCTCGATAGTGAGTGCGAGCGACACATTCCCAATCAGGCCCTCGCGGCGCGATAAGAGGAAGTTCTCCATGCCCCGTTCGCCGTAGAAGTGCCCGGCGGTCGCGCAGAAGACCAGCTTGGCCGGCCGCTGGTTCTCGGGCAGCCGCGCATAATAGCTCGCCAGCGCCAGCACGCACGCGACGCCGGTGGCGTCCTCGGTGGCGCCGGCGAACGGACTGTCATGGTGTGAGTTGATGATGATGCCGCGATCGCCTGGCCCTGGCAGCGTGCCGATGATATTGGCCATGATGCCCGGCCGGGCGCGGCCGTCCAGCAGAAATCTCCCCCGGGCGCCAGCCGCGCACAGTTCGCGCAGCCGGGCGCCGTCGTACTTACCGACATAGAGGCCCGGCAGCGGCTTGGCCTGGCCGTCGTAGGGCGCGTAATAGGTGTTGACGTTGGTCGGTTGGTCGGCGAGAATCCACACCACCGCCGCCGCGCCGCCCTTGACCGCCAGGTCATAAGCCGGCCAGTTTGGTCGCACCCATGTCGCATATTGCCACTCGCCGGGCGCAAAGCTTGCTTCTGGATCTTGCACGTGATATGCCGCTGATTTGAGCGCATCGAGTGGCAGGCGACCAAACCGCAGATCAAACACCGCGATCTTGCCGGCGAGGTCGGCGGCTGCAATGACCTCTGGCGCGCCCTCGCCCAGGTAAACTAACGGCGCATTGATGCCCTGGGGAGAGGTAAAAGCAGTGTAGGGCACATAGAAGCAGGGGAGGTCGTGCTCGCGCCCGTGGCTCGTGACCGTCAGCCGCCAGCGTCTCGGTCGCCAGACCTGTATGTCCACGGGGTCGACGCTAATGTCCTGCAACCCGAGACGCCGAAACTCGTCGGCCAGGTAGCGCTCGGCGCGGTGCCCCTCCGGCGTTCCCGGCCGCCGGTGCTGAGTACGGCAAAGCTCTTGCACCCACTGCATGACGCGCTCCTGCGACGGTAATCGCGAGTCATCCAGGCACCACCCGGCGCTGGCAAGCGCCGTCACCACGACCGCCAACGCCAGACGCGCACTGGTCATTGCGCCCTCACTTTCCTGGGAAGAGGTCGGCCCACGTGAAATGCACATAGGGCCCGTCGGCTGCGTCCTGATCGCCCCTGGCGGTGGCGAGGTAGAACTCGAGCCGGCTCGGGCACCAGAGCACGCTGTGCATGTTGCCGCCCTCCATGTGCGCCTCGCGCACGAGCTGCAAGCCGACGGTATCGTCAATGCGGCCGAAGTTGTGCAAGATGCCCACCGACAGGCCCTTGTAGCGGTGATCGTAGGACTCATGGCCCCACGGCGCCGCGAGCCCGGGCGTGGCCGGATCTCCGTGCGCGCGGATCTGAGCGTCGCGCAGGCGCGGATCCAGCGCCTCGTCGCTGCGCACCACGGCGTCCATGAGCGGGATGGCGTAAAACACGTCCCGCTCCCGCGGATCATTGGCATTCCACACCGAGGCATGCTTGGAGTCGGTTTCAACCGCGATCGCCGCCGGGGCCTTGGCATCGGCGATCACGTAGTTGATGCCGCCATAGGGCGTGCGCGCGACCGAGGAGATGATCGCGATGGCATCGTCGAGGTTTTGCGCTTCCTGCGCGATGCGCCGGTGCACCAGCCCCATCGGGAACCCGCAGTCGCTCTGGTTGATGGTGCCGAAGCCGACGAAGCCGGTGGAGATCTGGTTGGCGTTCATGGTGGCGGTGGTATAGAGAGTGCCGGCCCAGCCGATGGTTACGAATGGCGTGCCGCCAGCGGGCTCGCGGGCGATGACGAGGTAGTGCTTCTGGAGGCCGAGCTCTTTCTTCCAGTCGAAGTTGACGCCGTGGTATAGCTCCCCGGTTTTCGTCGCGCGCCCGAAGCAGGCGAAGTTGGAGCAGCCCATGGGCGCGCCCAGCAGGCCCGGCGCCGCCGCGGCCTCGGTGCCGAGGCGCCCTGTCTGTTCGTAGTGCTCCATCTGGTCGGAGATGAGGGTGGCGAAGATGACCTCGTCCTCCGGCAGGTCGGCGCCCTTGGCGATCCCTCGCATTTCCTCAAGCAAGTACTGAGGGCACATTGCGGCGATGCGCGCGACGAGCTCGCGCGCCAGCGGCATCTTGTCGCCGATGAGCAGCTTGATCGGCCCCAGCCACATCGTGGCCATCATCTCGCGCACCTCGTCCTTGAGCAGTGTGCCCTGCTGGACGCCCATCTCATAGGGCGTGCCGGCGAGGTGAAGCACCTTGATCCCCTCTTTGTCTTTCACCCACGCTTTGCTGAGGTCCACCTCCTGAGCGCTTGCCGGCGCGAGGGCCAGAGCAAGGATGACAGCGCCAGTAAGGACAGCGAGCGAGCGTTTCATGTCTCGGGGTCTCCTTTAGCGATGGTATGCGGTGACCCGCCTACGCACTATTTCCGCGCACGGCCAGACGCCCCTGCCGGAAAGGAGCTCGCGCAGGAGCCGGGGCGCCCGCTTGTGCCCATTGCGCTGGAAATCCGCGCATGCCCGGTCGGCGGCGGCGGTTGTGCTGGCGGCAAACGCGTTCATCAACTCGCCCCGGCCGCGGTTTCGCTACAGGTACGCCCTGCCGGGTGCAGAATCTACTCGCGAGGCAATGCTCATGGCTGCGGCGAAACTGGAACAATTGGCGGCGCTGGCGCGCGCCCCTATCGCTTTCGAGCACAACGAGGTCTGGCGCGTCTATACCGGCGGCCGCCTCTTTCGCGAGCTGCGCCGGCGCCCGGCCCCCCATGACTCGCATTATCCCGAGGATTGGATCGCCTCCATGACCCGCGCCGACAATCCGCCGCGCGACGGCCAGCCGCCGCTGGAGGGCTTAAGCATCGTGCGCGGCACGGAGGTTCCGTTCTCATTGCTAGTCGAGCTGTTCCCCCAGGAGGTGCTCGGCGCCGAGCACCTCGCGGCCTATGGGCCGACCACCGGGGTGCTGGCCAAGTTTCTGGACTCCGCGGTGCGCCTGCCCATCCAGGCCCACCCCGATGACGAGCTCGCGCGGCGCTACTTCGATTCTCCGGTCGGCAAGACCGAGGCCTGGATTATCGTCAACACTCGCGTCATTGACGGCGTCGAGCCCTATATTCTGATGGACTTCCGCCCGGGCGTTGCGCCGACAGATTTTCGCCGCCTGGTTGACGAGCAGGACCTGGAGGGGCAAGTCGCCTGCCTCAATCGCATCGCAGTCAAGCCCGGTGAGGTTTACCTGGTGACCGGCAGGACCGCTCACGCCATCGGCCGCGGCGTCTTCATGGTCGAGGTGCAGCAGCCCTCGGACTTGGTCATCCACACCGAGCGCAAGGTGGTGGATGTGGAGATGCCCGAGGAGGCCTGCCACATGGGGCTGGGCTGGGATCGCGCGATGGAGGTATTCGACTTCAGCGGACGCACCCAGGAGCAGACAGTGGCGCGGGCGCGCCTCAAGCCCCGGCCCAGCGCCGTCGCCGCCGGCGGCGCCGTGGAGCAGTTGATCTCCCATGAGGACACGCAGTTCTTCGCATCGCGACGGCTCGCGGTGACGGGCGAGCTGCAATGTGACAATGAGCGGTTCTACGCGGGCGCGGTCATCACCGGGCGGGGCAGGCTGACCTGGGAGCGGGGAGCGATGGATCTGCGCGCGGGGGATACATTTCTCGTGCCCAATTCAGTGCGCGAGCATGAGTATCGCGCCGCCGGGGGCGAGCTGCAAATTGTCACCGCCGAGCCGCCGGCGATCGCCAAGCCGACCGCGAGCGCCGCACCCGACGACCCGGCGGCAGGCAAGAGCCACACCTCTAGCCTGCTGGACAGCGGGCGCTAGGCGCGTCAGCTCTCTGTCTTTTTCGCGACCCGGATCCTTCATTCGCAGTCTGTCGGACTGCGGACTTCAGACTTCAGATCGCGCGAGGAGAATCCGAGCATGAAGATCGCTGTCATCGGCGCCATTGTTTACGATGAGATCATCACCGCCGACGGGGTGGGCCGCGAGTCCTTCGGCGGCATCACATATAATATCGCGGCGCTCTCCTCGATTGTGGACGATGACACGACCATCTATCCGGTGACCAATGTCGCCGAGGATCGGTGGGATGGAGTCGCCGAGCTGCTCTCGCAGTATCCGCTGGTGAAGAGGGATGGCATCGAGCGCGTCCCGGGAAGACTAACCGCGGCGCGGCTGGTGTACACCAGCCCGACCTGGCGCGACGAGACGGTGCTGCACATGATGCCGCCGCTGACGGCCCAGCGATTGTCCGGGGCGCTTGATTCGGAGGCGGTGCTGGTGAACTTCATCAACGGCACCGAGCTCGACCTCGATAGCTTCATCGGGCTGCGCGAGAACGCGCCGGGGTTCCTGCACCTCGACGTCCACAACAAGGTGGCCCGCTTCGATGAGCAGGGGAAGAAGTCGCACCTGCCCTTCGCCGATTGGCGCGAATGGCTGGCGCGCGTGGACGCGGCGCAGATGAACGAGTTCGAGTGCGAGATGACGGTGGGCCGCAAGCTGCGCGAGCAGCGCGATTTCGTGGAGGCGGGCGCCCAGATCGTCGCCGGCGGCACGCCCATCGTGCTCATCACCCTGGGGCCGCTGGGATCGGTGCTGGTATATCGGCGCGACGGCGACATCTACTGGGTCGCCAATCCGGCGCTCGCCGTCGAGCGAGTCGTTGACACCACGGGCTGCGGCGATTCGTTCTCGGCCGGTTTCCTGTGGAGTTATCTTCAGTGCCGCGATCCCGTCAGGTCAAACGCCGCCGCCAATATCGTCGCCGGAGTCAACTGCACCGTCTCCGGCATCGGCCACCTGGAGGCCGCCCGCGGCGCGCTCGAGCAGATCCCGACCGCTTTTGTGGAGTTGGGCGCCAGGATTATGGCTGGCTGGCCGGGGGAGAGGTTTTAGACCCGAACTATGCCTACGGGGTCGTGCTGGCACTGGGCGCGGGGTCGTTCATCCTGAGCAGGTCGAAGGGGCAAGCTCTGAGCGAAGCCAAAGGGCGAGGCCGCGCCCGGTTGGAGCGTTCACCCGCCAGGTGAATGCTTCAGACTCCCGACGCATAATCCCGGTTAGAGTCGGGCGGCGACCGCCGCTCGCAAAGCCCAAGTGCGCTCACCTTTCCCGTCGTTAACCTGACTCCGGCTCTCCTGCCCACAGCTCTTGACCTGCGCCCGCGGGCGTGCTAAGTTACAGCAGGAATCCGGCCGGGAGGTTCTCATGAGCACCACGATCTTCGATGTGCCATCTTTGGAGGGCGAAGCCTGCGTGCGGGTTATCTCGTCCGCGTTGAGAAACGCGCCCGGCATCGTCGGCGTCCAGGTGGACCTCGAGCACAAGCAGGTCGCGGTGGACTTCGACTCCGCGCTGATCAACGAAGTGCAGGTGATGGAGATCGTTCGCGACACTGGCTATGAACCGGAGTAGCCATTGCGCACCACTACGCAGTGGCGGCGGTGACTGAGTAGTGGGCGCGGGGTCGTTCACCCTGAGCAGGTCGAAGGGCCCGACCCCGCGATTCGCGGCTCGCCAGAGGCGAGTCAACTTCAGCGCTTGCCCGCCGCAGGCGGGAACCCGCGCCCATCCGCGTCTATCCGCGGCAAGTATCCGGCTCACCCCCGCCCGAGGATCTTATCCATCGCCCGCGAGGTCTCTTCGATCAGATACTGCGGGAAGGCGGGGCTGATCGGCCCCACCTCCGCCACCAGGTATCCGTCGTAGCCGACCTCCTTGAGCGCCGCCGTGACCGCGGGATAGTTCACGCTGCCGTTGAGGAGGGTGGTGAAGACGCGCTGCCCGGCGTCGAAATCCTTGATATGCACCTTGCGGATGCGCTTGCCGAGGATGCGGATCCACTGCTCGGGATAGCCGAAAAGCAAGACGTTGCCGACATCGAAGAAGAACTGGACGTAAGGATGCGCGATGTCATCAATGAAGCGAGCGGCCTCCAGCGGGCTCACCAGGAACTTGTTCCACACGTTCTCGACGCCGATGGTGACGCCGTACTCCTGGCCCATTTTGGCGCAGTCCTGGTAGGCCGCGACCCCGCGCTCGTAGGCCTCATCATAGGGCATATCGGGGTTGACTGTGCCGGGGACGCTGAGCACGCAGTCGGTTTCCAGGATGCCGGCGAAACGCAAGCCCCGCTGCAAGATGTCCTTGGCCTGCTTGTACATCGCTTCGTCGCGCGTGATCAAGGGGTACTTCCAGCCGAGGCCGATGGCGAAACTGGAGATCTGGATGCCGATGCTGTCGGCGTAGAGCTTGATCTCTTTGACCTGAAACGGCTCCCAATCGAGCGCCATCTCGCCCTGCTCATTGAGCGCGAGCTCGATCCCCTCGAATCCCGCCTCTTTCGCCTGCTTCATTGCCTCCTTGAGCGACATGCGGCCGGGGAAACACCAGATGCTGACCGATTTCTTCATTGGTTCCTCCTGAGGTTCGGATCCTGTGCTGCGGCTATGCGCGGGCGGCGCACGCGCGGGTGTTCGGCGGGCCGCGCGGCTATTCCTGCTCATTGCCTGCAACCGCCGGCGGGGTGTAATCGCGGAGTGTTGGGATGATCGGCCCTCACCGCTCTCCCCCGCAGCGTCCTTGCGCGGGAAAGCGGGCGGGGGCTATAATCATCCCGGTGCTTTCACGCGTGCTTAGCTGCAAGGGTTTGGCGGCGCTGGTCACCGGCGCGCTGATGCTCGGGGTGAGTCAACTCGGCAGGCTTTCCCTGGCGCAGGCATATCGCCCCTACCACGAGATGCAGTACGAGGAGGCGGTCGCGGCCGCGCGCACGACGGCGCCGAGCGCCGACGTCCTGGTGCTTGGCAACTCCCGCACGTGGCTTGGCGTGAGCGCGTGGGTGCTGGGCCGTGACCTGCGCTTGCCGTGGACCGGCGGTTCGATACCCAAGATAGCCAAGCTCACGCCTTCCGGGGGCACCCCGGCGGTGGCGCTGTGGCTGTGGCGAAGGATCGTCAGTTCCGGGCCGCAGCCGCGACCGAAGCTGCTCGTGCTGGGCGTCGCTCCCATTGACTTCAGCGACAACAGTCCCGGCCGCGACTATGCGCTGCGATACCTCTTCGGCATCAGGGATGTCCCATGGCTGCTGGAGTTTGGGCGCGCGCAAGACGCCGCGGCGGTGCTCACTTACCGCGCTTTTCCCCTGTACGCGCATCGCGCAACATTTCTCAGCATGCTCCGCCATGCGCATCGCGCATTATTCGTCAGTCCGCCGCGCGGACGACACCGCCTCGCCACCGCGGGAGTCGCACCCGCTGGCTGGTGGGTCGCGCAGTATTACATCTGGTATCAAGGGTACCGCGTGGAGCCCTTTCAGGCTCACGCGCTGGACGAACTCGTCGCGGATGCGCAGAGGCGCGGGGTGCGGGTTGTCTTGGTATCCCTGCCGGTGGCGCCCCAATTACTGAAGGTAGATGCCGGAGGCCCACCGCCGCCTGATCTGCTTCGGCGTACCGGGGGGCGGCGCTCCGCCGACCGCTCCAAGAGCGCGCTGGCTCTGTTTCGCAAAATGATCCGCGCCCGCGTGAAGCGCTATCGCGTCTCCTATTTCGACTACATGACCCCGGAACAATCGGTGCGATTCCAATATCTGGATGGTTCGCATCTGACATTGGAGTCGGCATCGGCATTCACCCGCGAGCTGGCGCAGCGCATCAACCGCGAATTGGCGCCAGCCGCAAGCGAGGGCGCGGCGAGCAAGTGAAGGAGAAACACTAGGCTAAGCGGTATTAGCGGAGGCGCCGCCGGCGCGGGCATCAAGGCTCGCGGGCGCCCGTGCGGGCCAACGGACCAAGGCAATCGCTGCTGGTGGAGCGGCGCCGTGTCCGTGAATACAGCTTAACAGCCGGCAATATACTACATGCTTTTCAATACGCCGACTTTTCTGTGGTTTTTCATCATCGTTTACGTCGTCTTTCGCTTGCTGCCGATGGGGCGCGCGCGCAGCATCTTCCTCATCATCGCCAGCTACGTCTTCTACATGTCGTGGAACCCGCCGTTCGTGCTGCTGCTGATGTTCACCACCATCCTCGACTTCAACGTCGCCCTGGGGATGGGCCGCACCGATAATCCGCGCCGGCGCAAGGCGCTGCTGCTGGTGAGTTTGACCGCCAACCTCGGCGTCCTCTCCTTCTTCAAATATGGCAACTTCTTTAACGCCAACCTGCACGTGGTGCTCAACAGCCTGGGCATTCCATTTGAGCCCCAGCCAATGAACATTGTGCTGCCGCTTGGCATCTCTTTCTACACCTTCCAGGCGATGAGCTATACCATTGACTGCTATCGCCGCGCGCGCCAGCCAACCACGGATCTCATCTCCTATCTCCTTTACGTGACCTTCTTTCCCGAGCTCATCGCCGGCCCCATCGTGCGCTCGACGTGGTTTCTGCCCCAGGTCGAGCGCCACCAGCGCTTCACTTGGCCCGCGTTTTACATGGGCTCGAATCTGATCATGATGGGGCTCATCAAGAAGATGCTGCTCGCCGACAACCTCGCGATTTACGTCGAGAGTGTCTTCAATAATCCCGCCGCCGCGACCACCCTCGAAGCCTGGCTCGCTGCCTACGCCTTCGCCGGCCAGATTTACTGCGATTTCTCGGGCTATACCGACATCGCGCGGGGCCTCGCTTATATGTTCGGCTATCGCCTGCCGATGAACTTCAACCTTCCCTACCTGGCGACCGGCTTCCGCGATTACTGGCGCCGCTGGCACATCACGCTCTCGACCTGGCTGCGAGATTACCTCTACATATCGCTGGGCGGGTCGCGGCGATCCAAGGCGCGCAACGAGTTCAATCTGTTTGCCACCATGGCCCTGGGCGGCCTCTGGCATGGGGCCAACTGGACCTTTGTCATCTGGGGCTGTCTGCACGGGGCCTACGTCTTGATCGAACGCGCTATCTTCGGCATGAAGGGCCTGCCTGCCGTCAGCGGCTGGCGGCGCGTGCTTGCGATCCTGATTACGTTCCACCTGACCTGCATCGCCTGGGTCTTCTTCCGCGCTCCCACCCTCGCCGGCGCGACCGCGATGCTGCATCACATGCTTCTGGAGTGGTCGCCGCGGATCAGGCTGTTCCCCATGCCCGCGGCCGCCTCGCTGCCGCTGGCGGGCCTAGTCTTGGCTCATGGCCTCGCATACTGGCGAACCTGGGATCCGACCCTGCGCGCTTATCCGCGCTGGCTGATACCGCTAGGTTACGCCGTCGCTGCCGCCGCCATCATGCTCTACGGCGCGGTGGGCGCCGAGTTCATTTACTTCCAGTTTTAGCATCCCGGCGCGGAGACGCGGCGATCCGCGCTGGGCGCCTGCTGCCGGTCCTCGTGGTCTTTGGGCCGCGAAGGCCAATCTAACCGGGGTTAATCTGCGCAATCTGCAATCTGCGGCTAGCACCGCCCTGCGCCGCCCATGCAGGAATCTCCTGCCCCTGGCTGTAATATATGAAGCGAAAACGCTTCCGTGGAGGCAATCATGGACACCGCCAGGATATTCACTTGGACTGTCTGTACGGCGACTGCCCTTATCGCGCTGATGCTGACCCGCCCGCCCGCCGCCGCCAGCATCACCGCCGGGCAAGCTAGGGTTGACATCACGCCCTCCCTGGCCCGCTTCCCGACCGTCTCCCTCGCCGGCTTCGGCGAGCGCGAGGGCAAACCGGCGCAAAGCGTCCGCGACGAGATATATGCTCGCGCCCTCGTGCTCTCTGACAGCCATGCCAAGGTTGCGCTGGTGGCGACCGACCTGATCGGGATTTCCCCGGGCATGAAGGCGGCGGTGGTCAAGAAGGTGGCCGACCTCGGCTTCACCGAGAACAACGTCTTGCTTGCCGCCGCCCACAACCACTCCGCTCCCGAATGCCTGCACCCCGCGGGAGACGTATGGCCCCTGGCCTTCGGCAAGTTTCTCCCCGAATACTTCGAATTCACCAACACCCGTATCGCCGAATCCATTCGCGCCGCCGACGCCCACATGCAGCCGGCGCAGATCGGCTTCGCTGCCGCGCCCCTGGAGGGGTTCAATCGCAACCGCCGTGAGACCGGCGGCGGCCTCGTGGACCCCACCATGACCGTGATGAAGGTCGCCAGCGCGGGCGCGGGGCCGGCCGCGGGCACCCTGGCGCTGGTCGTGAATTTCACCGCCCATCCCACTATTATGGGCCCCGAAAGCTTCGCCATCTCGGGCGAATGGCCCGGCGCCATGAGCCGTTCGCTGGAAAGCCGGATGCCGGCAGACGGCGCCGCTCTCTTCTTCAATGGCGCGCAGGGCGACCAGACCCATGGGGGGGAATTCGGTTCCGGCTGGCAGCGCGTTGAGGCTTACGGCAAGGCGCTGGCGGATAAAGCCTGGGCGTTGGCCGAGAAGATCGAGATGTCGAGCGATGTGAAAATAGCGGTCGGCAACATTACCTGGCGACTCCCTGAGTACCGCGTGTCCCCCGCATTTGTCGAGAGCACCGGCCAGGAGTACAAATTGACGCCGGAAATGGCAAATGCGCTTGCCTCGAAACTGTTTCCGAGCACAGTGCAGCTCCAGGCGGTGCGCATCGGCGATGCGGCGTTGATGGCAGTGCCGGGAGAGGCAATCGCGGAGCTGGGCCTGGCGATGAAGAAGAACGCGGCGGCCCTTGGCGCAGGGTATCCCATGGTCATCGGGTTGGCCAACGATTCCATCGGCTACATCCTCTCGCCCGAGCAATACCGGCTCGGCGGCTACGAGAGCGGCACCTCTTTCTACGGGCCGCAGCTTGGCGCGATCCTCGTCAGCCAGATGAAGCAGACGGTGCGGCCGCTGTTCAAGCGGGGATGAGAAGTGACGTGTCATGCTGAGCGAAGCGAAGCATCTCATATCGCGCTTGCGGCGCCACTTCGAGGTTCTTCGCTGATTGCGGCGCGAAGCGCCGCAATTCGGGAGCGGTCGCGACGCGCCCGCCAGTTCAGAATGACGTGCTCTATCGCACTGCTCGTTGTAGTCGGAGGAGGCCCGGCCGTGGCTGCCACGCGACTCCCTTTTACCTATTGCATTGATTACTCGCCAACCAACGTCACCGCCCCGGAATTTCGTCAGCGGCTGGCGGAGGGCCCGCCGACTGTCATGCATGTTGGCCACGACGTGCCCTTCCGCGCGCATCTCGGAAGCGCCGCGGGTTACGAGCTGACGAGCGCCGCCCCGGTGTCGCCCGATGAGGTGCGGGCGCAGGTGGAGCAACTGAAGGCCTACGTCGCCGCGCTGCACCAGATGGGCATCGCCACCGTCATCCCCTATCTCACCAACTGCATCATGTGGGGCGAGCATGAGCGCCGCCTGGGCTTCTGGCGCTTCTTCGATCACTGGTGCGATTACGGCGACTTCGGCATCGGCGAACGCCCGCCCCAGGACCCCGTCAACTGGATGCAGGATGATGCGCGCCAATCCGCAAAGCCGCACGAGGGCTACTGGTACACCCCATGCCCCAATAACGATTACTGGACCGACTATCTCGCCTTCGCGGCCCGGTGGGCAGCGCGCTGCGGCCACGACGGCGTGTTCATGGATGTCAATACCTGCTGGTGCTTTTGCAGCTTCTGCCAGCGCAAGTTCCGCGACTATCTCGCCGCGCGCTACAGCCCGGAGCAGTTGCGAGAGTGCTTCGGCATCACCGACCTCCGCGCTGCGGCCTTGAGCGAGGATGCCCCGCCGCCGCTGATGGCGGAGATCGAGAGGTTCCGCGCCCACAGCATCGCCGAGAATCTGCGCCGCGTCCGCGAGGCCGGCGCGGCCTTGCGTCCCGGCTTCATCATGATCCCCAACATCGGTCCTTTCGGCCATTTCGAGGGCGCCGAGCACCGCCGCAGCACCGGCAAGAGCGTCGAGCTGTGGGCGCTCGTATCCAATTACATCATGTACGAGGAAATGCTGTTCCCGGGCAACCTCGGCCGCGGCGCGGTGGTGGATAACATCCTCCAGTACCAGCTTTCTTACGCCTTCAACTCGCCGGCAGTGGTGCTGTGCTACGTGGGCAATGATGCGCGCTCCACGGAGTTGGCGCTTGCGGAAGCCGCGGCTTTCAGCGGCGGCGGCGCTTTCGTGCAACCGGGCACTGGCTGGCCCGAGGTCACCAATCGCTACAACCGCTTCCTGGCCGACCACCGTAATCTTTACGAAGGGTGCGAACCGCTCGCTCAGGTCGGCCTGGCGTTCCTTTATCACCAGGTGCACATGAGCGACCCCGAGCACCTGCGCGGCATATTCCGCGCCCGCGATTACCTCGGCGAGCAGCAGGTGCTGTGGGATTTCGTTACCGACGTCGCCGACGCCGACAAGCTGCGGGGCTTCAATGCCATCGTGCTCACCGGCGGGCGCTTTCTCAGTGATGCCGAGGTCTCGGCGCTGCGAGCGTACATTGAGGCCGGGGGAACGCTCTTCATCATTGGCGAGGCGGGGACCCACGACCCGTGCGGGCGGCTGCGTAAGCCCGCGGCTTTTGCCGACCTGCTGGGCGCTTCGGCGTGCGACGAGAGGGGAGTGCGCCATGCCGCGCTCGGGCGCGGGAAGCTGCTGTGTGCGAGCGAGCCGTGGGCGATTCTGCCCCCGCGCCCATTCGCCGCCTATGAGCTCACAGAGGACGACCTGGCCAAACTGGAGCTCGTTTACCAGCGTTTGGCTGAGTCGTCCGAGCAGCGCCCGGGCGAGGCCGGCGTCACACTTGTGGACTACCTGGAGCAGGCGACGGGCAAGCGGCTGCGGGTGACCTCGCCGGCCGCGCCCTATCTGCGCTTCAGCGCCTACCGCCGCAGCGATGCGAAGGGCGGCGTTGTGGTGGTTCACGCCGTCAACTACAACGTGCCGCGCCTTGCGCCTGGCGAGTCGGGCCCGCCCGTGCCTTCAGCTCCGGTGCAGGTGACCTTGGAGACGCCGCATGACTGGCGCTTCGTCTCGGCGACGCT
>Ga0315296_10000436_pt1 | contig 38153 bp, 33 predicted proteins | sample YL17G14_18_MG_FD_203921 | JGI IMG/M metagenome (GOLD analysis project Ga0315296, IMG submission 203921) | Sediment microbial communities from Yellowstone Lake, YNP, Wyoming, USA - YL17G14_18 | ecosystem: Environmental > Aquatic > Freshwater > Lake > Sediment | place: USA: Wyoming | collected... | reverse complement strand
CAGCTCCTGCTAATGCTTCAGCAGCTGAAAAAATCGCTTCTGGCACAGGATATTGGACACCTGGAGCAAATTATGGATTTCAGATAGATTGGACAGATACTGGAGGAAGTGGAGTAAGTACTGTTTTATTCGAACATAATTTTACGACTGCTGGTAGTTTAACAAACACGACAGCAACACCTGTATCAGGGAATACTTATAAAGTAAACTTTACACAAGAACAAATAGTAAATGCAAGTGTTGGTTTTGCTTACAGATGGTATGCAAATGATTCTGTTATATCATTGAATAAAAATACTAATACAGATAGTACAAATTGGGCTATAACTTCCTTTTCAATATATACTATTAATAAGAATCAATCAACCTCAAATTTCATGAATTTGACAATAGGTAATGGTACAACGGTTGCAGAAGCAAACAATGGTGTTATGTATCCTAATGCAAACAACGTCACTGGATACTACAATTCCAATGTGTTCAGTGGACAGACGATAACGTTCACATTGTATAAGAATGATTCTTCAGTCGGAGCTTCATCCGATACAACCAGATATGCTGGTGGTACTTTGTATAAATATACGTACAACACATCAGGTAATGCCAACTACACCTCAGCATCGAAAGAATTCTGGTCAACTGTTGTTCAGAATAATACAAACCCTGTTGATGTATACTTGAATAAGACTGCCAATACTAATCTGACTGTGGTATATCCAGCACAAGTGAATGTGACTTACCTCTTCATATATAATAGTTCATCAGACAATACAGGAACACCTATGATAACAAAGATTTCTGGTGGTACAGAGACAGATTATACAAGCAATAACGCACAGAATGTGAAATTGGCAAACGGAACTTATGAATTTAAAGTTAATATTACTGGAAATGTAAATTATACCACAAATGCGACTGGTGCTACCTTTAAGGCCGTCGTTGAGAAAGGAGCAACTTCCATTACTTATTATATTAATGGTACGACCACTTCTACTAGCGGTACAAATAAAACAATTGCAAGTGGGACAGCAGTTAACATAACAGTAGTTGCTGACAATTCAGAAGGTGTTGTTAAACTATATGAAGGAGGAACGCAAACTTCTACAGATACTGTTGGTGCATCTCTCTCGAATGTGACAACTTATTCAGGAAGTCCAAGGACAGAATGGAATATAACTGGATTTTATAATGGTAGTCAGAATTATAGTGCATCTGCTTCTATTTGGAACTTTATAAAGATAGAAAACACTCCACCAACTTATACTAACTTGGCGATTATAATAAACTCAGGAGAAGGACATAATATAACTAACAATTCAATCATAGGTAAAAATTCAGGATCGTTTAATATATCTGCTCAGTGGAATGATGGTTTCGCTCTGAGTAAATATTGGTTATCAAATAACACAGTTTCAGAGATAAACACGACAGCAGCAAGTTTCCCAACAGGCAACTGGACAAATATAACTATCTTCCCATCTGCTTACACTGCAGGAACTGTATTACAGATTAAAATATACGCTAATGATACATCTGGAAATGAAAATTCAACAGCAACATATAGATACACAATAGATGGAACTGCACCTTCTCTTACAAACCCCAGTCCTGCTAATAATTCTTACATAACAAGAAATAGTAGTTACCCATTCTATATAACAGTGACAGATAATACATTGAACACGAGCAATGTAACAGTGTATTGGGGAACAGTTCCTGGGACTTATCAGTGGAACGACAAGATGACTTGTACTGGTTCTCCAAGTACCTTTACTTGTACAAAAGATTTTACAAAGTTGAATGATTACCCAGGAAACACTACGTTTTATTATTATTATGAGGCATATGATAATTCAAGCTTAGTCGGTAGAAATGGAAATAATACCAATCCTAATGTTATAACTACAGACATATCAGCACCTCAATATTCGAATAACAATACAAACGTGACTGTTGCTGGAAAATATGATACAGTTTTAATCTATGCATATTGGACAGATGCAGATACTTTAAATACGGCTGTTTTGGAAACTAATGAAACTGGTTCAGCTGCTAACAAGACAATTAGTCAACATGCTTTAGTAACCACATTCACTGGTTCATCTGCTTGGTCAAACTTCACATGGTCAAATTCTTCTCTGGCCGTGGGAACTATTATAGCATGGAAGATTTATGCTAATGATAGCGTTGGTAATCAAAATGTTACTAGCCAGGGATTATTTACCATAGATGGTACTAAACCAACCTACACAAACAACAATACAAATGTGTCATCAGGTTCGACTATAGCTAAAGGAACACCAATTCTCGTGTATGCTCAATGGAATGATAACGTCAATCTACATGGTTGGGTGGTTGAACATAATCAAAGTGGAGGAATTTTAGCAAATACTACTTTCAGCACAGTATTCGGTACAGGAAATTGGACTAATTATACTATCACTGTCACTGCATCCGTAGGCGGAACTGTTCAGGCTAGAATATTCGTTAACGATACATCAGGTAATGAGAATGTCACAAACACATGGACTTGGACGGTTGATAGTACAAAACCAGCCTACACTAATAATGGGACAAATATAACGAGTGGAGAAACGATCGTAAAAGGAACACCCATTCTCATTTATGCCCAATGGAATGATGGAATACAATTGGACAAGGGGTGGATGGAACAAAACTTAACTACTGGTAGCTTGATCAATACTTCTATAGACTTTAGTGGTAACTGGACGAATTACACATTCCCAACTTCCAGTCTAAATTTAGGAAAGACTTATGTGGCAAGATTATTTGCAAACGACACATCAGGTAATGAGAATGTCACAAACACATGGACTTGGACAATTGATGGAACTGCACCTACTTCTGCTAATCAATCCGATTCTGTTTCAGGTGTGACTGTATACGCTCCTGGAAAGACTTACATTCTCAATATAAGTTGGACAGATAATCTAGGAGATAGTAATGTCAGCAAAGTTATATTAGAATGGAATGGAGTAACAAACTACACTAGTCCAGATGTTAAAAGTTTAGGTTCGAGTAATTATAGCTTAACTTTAGCTGACTTGGCTAAATCTAATTATACTTATAAATGGTATGCTAACGATACGAGTAATAATTGGGGTGTTACTAGTGTTTACACACTCAACGTAACTCAGAACACAACAAACCCGATTGATATATTCATAAGAAATTCAACAGCTGCTTACAAGAACACAAATGTAACTGAAGGTGCTGGACAATCTATAACAGTAAATGCAACTGCTATTTATGGCAATGAAACAGAACTAAAATTATACCAAAATGATACAAAGGTAGGAAATCCATACACATTCACATTTCTAACGGCAGCAGTTTATTTATTCAAAGCAAACATCACCTCAACCAATTATACGTCAAACGAAACTAGTACATTCTACTTAACTGTAACAGAAGATACAACAGGACCAACAATTTTATTGTATGATTATACGAATGCAACGGTCAAAAAGACCGGAGCACAATTGACGCTCAACATTTCTGTCACAGACGGTAGTGGTGTAAGTCAAGGTGAAACATGCAATGTTACTATAGCAGGTGTAATCAACAGAACTATTACTCATTCAAATGGATGGTGTAACGGTACGATTAGAGTACCAACTGTACCTTCTGACGGTAACTATGTCATAAATATTACAGTTAAGGATAATTCAACAAATCATAATGAAGGATTTAATGCCAGTTTCGTGTTGACTGTTGATAACACAACACCTGTCGTTTCTATATCAACTCCAACTAATGGAGTATATAAGAAGAGTGATGGTGCTGGCTACATTTGGATTAACGGAACAGTTTATGATTTAATACAGATGGGTACTGGCAACGTCTCGATAAACAGTAGCAGTTTCTCCGTGTATAACTTTACGGGTGGAAACAATACTGGATTTTCATTCTGGAATTCATCAGCTGTAGCAGATGGTTATTATGCTCTGCTGGTCAATTATACTGATAAAGCGAGTAATACTGGTCAGGCCACTGTATACTTCTACGTGGATAATAACGCAACAACTTCATTCACTGCTCTCACGACTGGGACAAAGGCAAAGAGTGCAACACAATCTGTGCAAGTCAATGTTACCGATAATCTGATGACGAATGCTTCGATAACATTGAATTATTTGAGAGGAGGTCTTGATTTAGCATGGCAAACCAAGACCATGACAGGGACACCAGCAGCGACTACGACTTACAGTGCAATCATAGATACGTCGATACTAGGAGATGGTGCAATTGTTTATTACTATGTAACTGGTATAGATAATGCAACCAATCAATTCTCAACCAACAATGGATCAGCGGCCAGTCCATTGAGTAACTTCAAGGTTGGAGTAGAAGACTCGACGGCTCCTAACGTTACTTTAACTTCGCCAAGTGGAACTATAACAGACAATACACCAACATTAGTAGTTAACATAAGTGAGGCAGGATATTGTAAGTATGATACTGCTGATAAAGCTATGTCTTCTATGGCTAATACGATGACTGGATCTGGTACAGGACACGAGTACACCTTACCCACTTTAACAGACAATTATTACACTTATTATGTGAGATGTAATGACACTACTGGAAATGAGATGTCCATAGGTGCATCGATAGCGTTTGACTTGGATACAAGAAGCCTGTGGAATATAACCAAACCAGACACTAAGTATGGCTACTTCACAACAAACAAGTGGTGGTCTTTCGCATTGCCTCTATGGACAATACAGGCTTATTTACCAGTCGCTTATTATAATGTAACTTCAGTACTCGGTTCAGTGAATGGCAACTACAACAACTTCTACGCAGACATAGGTAACAACAATACTTGGAGATCATACGTTCCTGGAAGAGCTGTAAACAGTTTCACGGACTTCACATACAATGGTTCGGCTTCAATCTATTATATATATGTAAACAACACAGATAGATTAGAAATTACGTCTATAATAACTTAAAATTACGTCTATACTTAAACTTATTTTAGATGAGAAAAATGATAGATAAAAAATTAGAGATGGTTTTTTTTCTATTTATATTTTTTTTAATGCCTATAGTAAAAAGCCAAGGAGCTCCACCTGTTGCTTCATGGTGGGGAACTGTTGAGATTGATGGGACGACATCGACAAATGCCGTAGTCGAAGCTTTCATTAGCAATGCTGTTGTCGCTAACACGACTATTGGAGCTTATACGTCTGGTTATTATCTTCTTGACGTGCCATGTACAAATGGGACTGCTGTTTCTTTTAAGATATACGGTGTTGCAGCAAATCAAACAGGACAAAAATGTTCACAGGGTACAAGCACACAGTTGAACCTATGGACGAACAAGACTGCTAATGGCGTTACTTGTACTTATGCTGGTGGTTGTACTTCTGGATATTGTGTAGATGGTTACTGTTGCAATGAGGCTTGCAGTGGCGCAAGCCAAGACTGTAATGTTGCAGGACATGAAGGTACATGTACTTCGACTGCTGCTACTGCAACAACAGCACCAGGGGGAGGCGGCGGAGGTGGTGGCGGAGCAGCAACTACAATAAAAATTACTACTACAACTGCTGTGACTCCAATCACAACAACAATTGTTCCTTCAGCTACAACATCAATTTTTGCGACAACCACTACAACCCCAGGAAAAAAACCTAAACCAGGTAAACTTGAGATACCTGGAATACCAGCGGCACAGGTAATAGGGATTACTGTTGGAGTTATCGCTATAATCACCTTAGTAGTTTTCATACTAGTTCGTTTTCAGTCGATTAAGATAAGAGAATTGAAGCCTACTGTATGATAAATAAAGATTAATTATTTGAATTCTGTTTTAGTTCATTTAAATGCATTAAAAACAGTAATTTAGGTTTTCTATTTGGTAGAAATCTTTATATTGCGCCAATCCAAATTTATTATTATCTAACGATAAAGGTAAGAAAATGGATAAAAAATGGATACTATCAGTTTTTATTCTTGCTCTAATAACGATTTTTAGTCATGTTAGTGCGGTCACATTCGAGTTGAACGGTACTGTTTACGATGTTAACGGAAATGCTTTGAACGTCACTAACATTAGTGTCACTATTAAAGACCAAACATGGGCAGATTTAGGTACTAATTCTACGTTATCAAATTCAACCGGTTGGTTTAATCTAAGCCTTCCTCTGAGTCAAAATTACATGTATCAGTTAAAGATTATCCACACCAATAGTACTCTTAACTATGTAGATTATGTTGGGCAAGCATTACCGTTATTTCCGTATTCTGAATTTTCTCGGCTTTCAAACGTTAATTTCTATTTGAGGGAAGCAGGGACGATTAATATTACTGTTATTAATGCAAGTAATAATGCTGTTACAAATAATGAATTTGCTTATCAGGTTAAAGATCAGAAATTGGGCTATCCTGTTGAAGGCTGTTCCAATAAAGGGAATTATGAAGTCATCTGTTATCTACCAAAAGATAGAAACTATTCTGTAATGGTTTATCCATTTCAAGGTTCCCAGCAACATTTTGTCCCTGTGAGTTTTAATTGGAATAATTTCACTGCAACACAAGATTATAACATTGGCAGTTTGTCTAGGTACAATGCCACGACAAAGACATTGCATAAACAATTTAACGTGACAGAAAGTTATGCAAGAATATCAGGGTATCTTAATGGCTCCTTAGTTAATATTAATGGTTGGAATGAATTTACTGTCGTTCCATTTTTATCAGAACCCGGGAATATGATTTTCATGACTTATGGAAAACTACCATTTAACGCAAGCATGTTTTCTGGCGGACTGTATGCTACTGATGAATATAACTTAACAACTGGGTTTTATAATATAACTTTGCCTTATGCCTCTTCAGAAACAGTTCAATATATTTTATTCGCAGCAGCAAAGAACGGTTCAGTATATTATGGCGGTTATAGAAATATTACTGTAACAGGTAATGCAGCACTCAATTTCACGATGTATGGAATGTTGGGCAGTAATTCAATTATTAACATGACTATTGCCGGTGGTGGCTTCCGACCTGTTAACACTAGTATACAACTATTCCGGCTAGTTAATGCAAGTAATAATCAATCATTATCTAACATTAATGCGCACACTGAAACGACTGTAGACTATTCTAATTACGGAGCAATAGAATTTGCTTTCATGGAAGAACTATCAGGAGCTAATACTGGGAATTTTTCCTTGCCTCTGTTGAACGTTACTGGTTTCAAAGAGATGAATGTTTTTATGATGCAGCAAGCTCCAAAAAGGGTTCCTACCAAAACTGCTGCTCAGATTATTGCAAATAATAACATTAGCATGAGTCAATTTAATCCTCATGCCCTCGACGGTACAACAGGTGCTAGCATTAGTGTTGTCTTTTATAAATCAAACTCAACTTGTGATGTTCCTAGCCCACCAACAGGATGTGCTTTGACGAGTACTTCTAACATGGCAACATTCAATCCTTTATCTTCAGTGATTGGTGGAGGAAAAATTAGCTTCAGGATGGGTATGGGAAATGTTTTAGTACATTATGTAGACGTTGATATGTTGGCTTCTGGGCCACCCGATGCATTGTTTGAAGATAATAACGATGTAACTGAGGGTACAACTGGTGGATTTAGCAAAGCAATGAGGTTTGGTTCGAATGGGCCTACGATTTATAGTTATGTGCTTATTTCTATGCCCTACACAGAAGGAAGCACTTCTACAACAGGATTAAACGAGAGCGCTGCAGTTAACATGTCCATTCCAACATTCTATGATGAAGATTGGAATGTTGTTTGGAACACTAGTTTAAACGGTACTAATGTAACATTGTTGGCAGGAAATATATCCCATTATTCAACATACCAGAATCAATGGAATACTTTGATGGGTAATAATACTTGTGTGGTTACGACTACAGGGACCTCTGGTATAAACACTTCATATCCCTGTCATATAGATACAACGATCAACAGAATTTGGGTTAGATTGCCACATTTCTCTGGAACAGGACCAAAACTGGACGGAGGTGTTATTACTGCAACTGCTACAACAACAACTGTACCTGGTGATGGAGGAGGTGGCGGTGGCGGTGGAAGTACTACAAAGAAGAAATCTCAGACATGGACGAAGATTACTCCTGGTGCAGCGGAGATAATGCATGTCGATGATCCTGATATTGGGTTGAAGATGATAAACATAACTGTTAAAAATCCTGCTCAGACTGTCACGATAACTGTTACTAAGTTGACAGGACAGCCGGCTACAGTCATTCACACTATTTCTGGAAAAGTATACAAGTACATCGAGATAAAAGGTGACAACATCAACGAGACACATATCGATAAAGTCAAGATACAGTTCCAAGTAAACAAGTCTTGGATTGCAAGCAGCAACATCAACAGAGCGACTATAGCATTGAACAGGTACAAGAACAACAATTGGGAAAAATTGTCGACGAAGGAAGTGAGTGAAGATAACGATTATGTTTATTATGAAGCTGAAAGTCCAGGTTTTTCAACATTCGCTGTAACAGGTGAAGAGATTGTCACGACAACTGTCGCGGCGACAACTGTTGTGACGACAGCTATGGTGTCAACAGTAAAAACAACAATACCTACAAAACCGACTATGCCGACTGAAGTAGGAGGGTTACCGACTTGGATTCTAGTGTTAATAATAATTTTCGTAGTGATAATAATCGCTGTATTTTTATTGCGTGGTGGAAAATCTAAAACTCGTGAAAAAAATCTAAGAGAAAAGTTTACTTTAACTGAATTCTAATAATACTTAATGAGATGGGCAATCTTTGTTTTGATATTGATAGTAATTGCATTGATAGTTGTTCTACTATTCTACACAAGGAAAGAAAATAATGAGAAATATTGTAGAATGAATGAGGATTGTGTTCCTGTTCAGTGTTGTCATCCGACAGACTGCGTGAACGTGAATAACAAGCCAAACTGTAAAGAAATAGTCTGTAATATGATATGCAGTCCAGGGACGATGGATTGTGGACAGGGTCATTGTGCTTGTGTAAATAATGAATGTAAAGCGATCATAGAATGAGAAAGAGATTATTGATTTTTTTGATGGGAATGTTCATCTCGTCTTCTCTACTCTTTTCTTTATCTCAACAGTTTGTGACACATCCAATGTCTGAAATGAAAAAGATCGATCCTGAGTTGAGGATAAAATCGTTGATGCCTCAAGAGAAAGTGAAGGTCATAGTCTGGTTGAATGGGAATAAATCTAGTGAGTCTTTCAAGAAGATTGGTATAGTTAAGTATCAGTACAACATCATACCTGCTGTAGCAATGGAAGTTTCTTCGAACGAATTGGAAAAATTAGCTAAAGAATCGAACGTGGAAAGAATAGTTCCAGACAGGATAATTAAAACTTTAAGGTTAGAGAGTATGGCAGTCATAAAAGCAAATAATGCATCCAGTAGTTTTAACGTCAACGGCACAGGCATTAACATTTCGATAATAGACACTGGTATCTTTAACCACACAGAGTTTCAAAACCCGAACAGGATAACAAAACAAAAGTGTTACTGTAATTTTACATTAAATTGTTGTCCCGATGGGACAGCAGAGAGTGATAATGCAACAGATGATGAGGGTCATGGGACAAACTGCGCTGGAATAGCAGCTGGAAAAGGAGATGGTGTTGCGAATGGTGTGGCTACTAATGCTTCCTTGTTTGCTGTGAAAGTCATGAATTCTGCTGGAACTGGTTCAGACTCTGATCTTATTGCTGGGATAGATTGGGCTGTTAACAATAGTGCGAACATCATATCATTAAGTCTGGGTGGTACGATTTCAGAGAGTGAAACATGTTATTCCTATCCTTCCTCACTAGCCGTGGATAATGCGACAAAACAAGGAGTGATAGTTGTGATAGCTGCAGGAAACAGCGGTCCATCTTCTCAAACGATTGCAGCCCCTGGTTGTGCTAAGAGAGCTATAACTGTTGGGAACACTAATGATAATGATGATATCGTATCTTTTTCAAGTAGAGGACCAACGAAAGATAACAGGACTAAGCCCGATTTAACTGCACCCGGAAGTTCTATAAACTCAACATACAAAAATGGCGATTATTTTCCAATGTCTGGTACTTCTCAAGCAACTCCTCATGTGGCTGGTGTAGCTGCTCTAGTCATGCAAAGATTCAATCAGATCAACGGTTATTATCCAAGTCCAGATATCGTTAAGGCCATACTCATTACGGCTGTAAACACGACAGGAATGAGTTCTAGCTATGAACAGAGGAATAATGTCTATGGCTCAGGAAGGATAGATGCTTACGAAGCTTTGAGAATTGCCAATTCAAGTACCAATTTCACTAGAAACAACACGATATCCGCAGGACAAGAGCATCATTACAAGATAAACGTTACTTCTGCTGACTTTAAGACGACCCTGTACTGGCCTGAAGACATGGACACAAACAATAACTTGAATTTAATTGTCAGGAATTCAACTAATAATATTTCATATAATACTGACCCAAACGATACGGTAGAACAAGTTTTTATCGCTAATGCGAGTACTGGATACTGGGATGTATATATATCATGTATTAATGGCACTAATCAAACTTATTATCTTGTTTCAAACATGATGATATTTAACTATACGACTGCTCCTGCTCTGATATTGATGAACCCTGAGAATAAGACTTATACGAATCGAACTGGCATACCCCTTAATTTCACGACTGATTCTACCAACCAAACGATATGGTACAGGCTGGATGGTGGAAGTGAGACTGTGATAACAGGAAACATGACATTCAACGTTAGTTCAGACGGGCAACACAACATAACTCTGTATGTGAATGATTCTTACAACAACATCAACCAATCGACTCAATATTTTTCTGTCGACTCTGTCCCACCGATCATAACAAATTCAAACGTGGATAAAAGTTTAGCCCTTCTTAATGAGAACGTGAACATCACTGCAAACATCGATGATGACAATCTCAATTCTACTTGGTTGAACATCACATGGTCTGGAGGATCGGTCTTGAGGAATATGGTTAACTCATCTTCAACATACTATTATTTGTTTAACGAGACGAATCAGACTGGAAATTATTTGGTGATGATATTCGCTAACGACACTTTCGGCAATATTAATAATGCATCAGTTAATTTCACTGTGGCCGATCCTGTAAATGTTTCATCTGCTGTAACTAACGGTTCAGCGGCTGTAAATGTTTCTGTGAAGATATTTTACAATGGAATGAGTCAAATAAGGAATCAGTCAACCAACACAAGTTTTAATTTTATTATTCCTGCAGGTCTATGGGACGTGGTAATAAACACAACACAGTTGAACGTGGCTCTCTTCAATGCTAACTTGACTCAGAACGTTACGAGGGATGTAAAGTTCAATGATAATGTCCAGATGAGTTATGTTGTAACAAATGTACGAGCTTTAAAGACGGTTGCCCTCAAGTTTGATAACTTCACTTTTTCTTTAGCTAATGTAACTTTCTCATTCAACTCGAGTCTCGTTAATAATCAAAGTAATTTGAATGTATACAAGTGTGAAAATTGGAATTTCACTAATTCTAGTTGTAGCAATAGCTGGCAAGGAGATTCTAGTGATGCAACATTCAACGCAACCATCAACATCAACAACGTTACTTTGATTACTTTAAATTTCTCTGCATTCTCCTTGGGTGAAAATCAAACCACCACCACCACCACAACGACAATTGCAGCGACAACAACAACTGAATCATCAGGAGATGGTGGTAATGTTGCAACAACTACTAGATTGACAACATCAACTACTTTGGCTAGTACAACCACTATCACAGCCACAACAGAAATTACCACCACAACTACAGCTCCAGCAGCGAAACCAATTGAAGAAGAAAAGACTGTTTTTCATGGAGTAAAAACTTGGTACGTGATTCCAGTCGTGATTATTGCTATCTTTATTGTAATCGTTTGGTATGTTAAATATTATAAAGAAGCTAGTGAAGATACTGTGTTTAAAAAATTGAAAGAGAAATGGGGTCAGCAGACTTTTGTAGTTAAATTTTGATTTACGTAGATTGGCGTGTTTGTTCTGACTGCTATTGCCAAGGCATCGCTCGGCCTTATATCTGCTATTAAAAATTTATTCCATCTTTGTAGAGTCAATTCTGCGAAATAGGTATTGTCTGACAAATCTGTTACCTTAACCACAATTGGTTTGATGTCAAAACCTTCTAAAACATCAACAAAGACATCATGGGTCATCGGCCTGAACTTTGTTGTTTTGGACATTCCCTCTAATATAGCAGATGCCTGATCTGGTGATATGTAGAAAGCAAGTTCTGAACAATTTGCTTTTAATTGAATGGCAGTAAGTTGACCAACGTTAACCATTTTCTCTATATTCATCTGGATGAAACCTTCTGTTGTCAAGAGATTTTGGGTTTGCATATAAGCATAGAAAAAATAGAAAGCGATTACGATAAAAACTAAGATGATTATGATAAAGAAATATGTCATTCTTCTTTTTTTTCGAGATCGAATTTGTTTCAACATTTATTGATATTTTGTGATTAAACTATAAATTTATGATTTACTCATCTCTGATGATAATCAATATTCATGTTAAATAGAAAAAACTTTTCTATCTTTTGTTAATACTACTAGAAAATAGATATTTTATTATATAGTAATTAATACAAATCCTTTTTTCTTTACTTCGCTAAAAATTTTTTGTTAGTGGGCAAATGGAAGAAAAACAATTTGATAAATTTTGGAATATAAGATGCCCTAAGTGCAATGAGACTATTGATTTGGAAGTCCTTATTAATTTACTGGGGAAGAAACTTGAAAAAACAGAAAAGACTTGAAAAAAGAAACTTGATTGCATATTTGCTTTTCCTTATTCTTATTTTTCTTTTGAGTTTTTACTTGTCTTACAGATTTAACATTGGGGGTCGGTTTGTTTCTGTCGTTGAAAATAATTATACAATAAATACAACAACCACGAGTAGTATAGAACCTGTAGTTAAATCTATGATCACTGAAATTATCAAGACAACAACAACTACTAATGTAACAACTACGAGTCCTACGGCTAATCCCACGACTATCATCATGATAACTACCACAGTAAAATCTTCTGGCGGCGGAGGTGGAGGTGCAAGAGCAACTGCTACGACTATACCATTGCCAGTTGCAAAAATCATCATAAATGAACTAATGTACAATCCTCCTGGATCTGATGAAAATAATGAATGGGTTGAGATTTACAACAACGACACTTTTGATTGTGATATAAGCGATTGGGGTTTTTTTGAGAGCGGCACGAATCATCGTTTAACACTTCAGCAAGGAAGTATAACTATTCCTGCAAGTGCTTATGCCATCATAGCTAATAACGCAACCAGTTTTCTTATCAATCATCCCGGCTTCAACAAAACTGTAATCAAAAGTTCATTCTCTTTGAGTAATGATGGCGAGTACATAGCTTTGAAGGATTATTCTTCGAATGTTGTGGATGAGATAACGTATAACAGTTCATGGGGAGGCAATGGCAACAACAAAACACTCGAAAGAGCAGGAAATGATTGGTGTGAGAGTTTAGTCATCGGAGGAACTCCAGGTTTTGAAAATAGTGTTCATATGTGTGGAATTAATACGACTTCTTCTACAACGACTACGGTCTCAACTAGTACAACAACTTCAACTGTTCAAGCAACAACTACATCATCAAGTACTTCTACATCATCTACAACTTCTACATCTACTAGTACGACAACAACTAAACCATCTACTACCACAACCGTTCCAATCACATCAACTACATCAACTACTTCAACGTCAACAAGCACAACCACAACTAAATGTACAACTTCCACTACAACATGTCCATCTACATCTACAACATCAACCAGTACAACTACCACTTGTAAAACAACCACAACTAAATGTACAACCTCTACCACTACATATCCAACAACAACGTCAACAAGCACTACTTCAACAAGCACAACCACATCGTCAACCTCAACGACTATATTCACAACATCCACTTCAACCTCAACGACTACCACTTCAACATCGACTACCTCTACTGTATCCACTACTACGAGTACGAGCACAACAACATCTACATCAACTACTTCAACATCGATCACAACTACTGTGCCAACAACTACTACAAGCACCTCTACAACATCATCGACCACAACAACAATCCCAAGTATTGCAGATCACATAGTCATAAGTGAGGTTTATTATGATCCTTTAAATGAAACCTGCAGTGAATTTGTTGAATTATATAATCCAAAAAACGAGGATGTTAATATCAGTGGCTGGAGAATAGCCACCCCAACTTCTGCTAATGATGCTACTATCACGTCAAATTCTTTCATAAAATCTTACGGATTCTATTTGATTGCAGATGGTTGTTGGGATAAAGGTAGAGATAACTCTACTTGGCCTGAAGCTGATCATAATGAAACGATAACATTGAGTAACGACAATGGATGGGTTATCTTAAAAGATAATCTTGCAGTTACTGTGGATAAGGTTGGATGGGGAAATGCTACAAATTATGAAAGAAATCAAACTGTTGATGTTGACGAAGGTAAAAGTTTAGAAAGAAAACCTGGATACTTGAATTCAACAGCAGGGAATGGATGGGATTCTGATAATAACCTAGAAGATTTTATTCTTAGGAATGTTCCAGAGCCACAGAATTCTTCATATGTTGAGATATCTTAGTAAAAAAGAAAAAAATAAAAGAAAATTTTACGATCCTACACGTGAAAAACTATCCCAATCCACATCATTTTTTATGCTATCTGGATTTATTTCTTCAGTCTTAACTTGTAATTCAGTTTTATAAGTTCTGTTAAAATCTTCTACTTTTTTTGTTATATCCCTTGTGGTTGCAATGTCGGAATGTAGGGTTATAAACTGTCCATGGATATGAACTGATTCTATTTCATACCCATTAGTAAACTTTTTTAATAATTCTTCGGCTGAATCGGTATTTTGAAGTTTTGCCATAGCCTCCGGTTTTACTGTAATTACTGGTTCCATATAAGTACCGTCTAAACTTTTAGGTTTTACATAATCTACTGCTCTATACATTGTCTCTATAAATTTTCTGTAAGCACCTTGAAAATTTCCACTAATTGTAACTAAACCTTTCTTAATTACCATTGCCATCGCGTCACCTCTTATTATATATTTAATAGAAGGAAACAGTTAAGGATTTAAATCTTACTCTTGATGAGATTGGCAATCGATTCAACTTTGTTTATACCAAATAGAAAATTAATTTCTACTACTTAGTAATAAATATACTTAAATTCTTAATTATTTTACTCTTTCTTAGAGAGATATGTCACTACTTAGTCGTATCAATATTTTCTATCATACTCATTCTTCAATGAGACCGCCGAGTGAGGGGCGGTATAGCAGGATAGTTTACGCAGGTCTTGCTCGAAAGAGTAAATACCCAAATTTGAGGATGATATAAATGAAAAGTTTAATAGCAATTTTAGTAGCAATAAGTTTATTAGCAGCACCAGTTATGGCAATAACAACTGTTGATACCACTTGGAATGGTGGTGGAAGTTTTGTAACACATTTCGTTTCAGGAAATGATGCACATTCTGATTTATCAACAGGTGGAACATTAATCTCTGGAGAATTCCATGCAATAGATTATGACAACAACCCATACGGATACAATGTGGATACAACAGATACTTCAACAAAGGCTCATGTTGAAAATGGAAACATACAATATACATTCACAAGAGATGATAGTTACATTCCGATGTATGGAGTAGCAGGACAACAGTCATACACTTTAATAAACACATGGGGAACAGGTGACCTTGCTTGGACATCTACCAGTAACTACGCCGCATTAACGAATTCAGAGTATGGATTCCAAAACAACAACCAGATGCAAGCAACAGGAGATCACTATATTAGACATTACCTAAGTGTTAATGCTAATAATGGAGCTGAGATAATAGTGGATGCAGATGGAACTACTCAAGTAACTGATATGTGTGATTCTGCAAGTACCTCTTTCAGTTTCGGTAAAGGATGTGGATGCTACACAAATGCCAATGTCAATGTAGTTGGTTCAGGAAGTTTTAACCTATTTGCTGATGCAGACCATCAAATTACGACCGATACTGGTATAACAGTGAATGGTGGAACTTTGAATACACATTCGGACTTTAGTGGTGGATTCCACTTCAATGACTTTGCATTAACTGGAAACTAAAACCAACAATTGCCTTTTTTTCTTTTTTTGTCTATTTGCGGGTTAAACTCCCGTTATAGACTTTCAGATGGGAAGATAGAAAGGATTTAAAATTAACTATGTAATTACCAAATAGTGACAATGGAGATAAAAATGAAAAAAATTTTCACTTTGATAGAAATCTTAAGTTTCTTAATCTCAATAGCACCTGCTCTAGCCTCTTATAGCTATAGAGAATACGAAGGTACAGGGGAATTCCTCGTCAAATCCAACCTAAAAAACATAGAAGAGCAGGCAACAGGGAATGCTGAAGCATACATAGGCTCACAATACATAACTGATGATGAGATAGGATGTCAAGGTTACGACATATGCTCTTCAGACGTGTCTAATATTTTAAACGGCAACGTAGACCTACAACAATCGATAACTAACAATTACGATGGCGAATCATCCATAACAACTTACAACACAGGTTTATCCGGAACAGGTTCAGCATTTGCAGTCACGTTCTCTAACGATTACGGTGGATATGGTTACCAATATTCTGTTGCAACAGGCGATACTTATGCCTATTTCACTCAAACTCACAAAGAAAATGATAATTTCGATTATCAAGCAAGCTACGGTGGAGGAACTCTTGGTTGTGACAAAGGCAACACCGTGATGCAGAACAGTTATAAACTCATGAATTCACCGACATACTACTCGCCACTACAATTATCCCCTGTCTGCAACGGAGTAGGTTGTACTTTTGTCTATCTCCAAGGAAATGCCACAGACCTCTTAGATTTGAACATGGTTCTTAGTACCCAAAGTATGAGTTGGAACAACATGGTGCATAATAATGGTCCAATATTTTACGGTATGTATACTGTATCAGACCAGCCAATAAACTTTAACTTTGGAATGGTGTTGGGATGAAGTTAAAGACAATCAGTATAATCGGAATCTGCATGTTCATTTTAGTCATTGATCCATACCTTGTTAAAGCAAGCGTATCCTGTCAGAATTATTATTACATAAAAAACGGTACTGCTTACATCAACGACACTTGTGTCCTTAACGACGAGGAACTTGAAAAGGATGTTTATGGTACTGAAACAGGTTCTGACCCAAAGGATATGGTGCTCGAAGACATAACTAAAGGAAAGGGTAATCCAATCCCTCCAGTAGGGGATATAGAAACAATGAATCAAATATGTTCAAAACCTGAATTTCAAACTTACTTTAAAAATATAGGTAGCTCGCCTCCTCAAAAATTCGTCGATTATGTCAAGGCTTTGGGTTATGATGATGAATCTCATGTAAACATGCTCTGGTCCATATGCCAGGATGAATACATAAGTCAGAATGAACAATCATGGAGAGCTGACGAGAAGGGAATCTCCTCTCAAGAAGCTGTGAACTTGATAGAAGGAGCGATAAACTGGTTACTCGGGAAGAATAAAGATCCTTATGAGAGTGAGGTTAGAATAGGTTCAAGCTTGGACAAGTATTTTGCTAGCGACAAAGACGTATACTATCTTTTCTTGAGGTTGAGAGACCTTGAGTACAGAGTTGAAGCCTTGGAGAACACGATGGATAAGACAACATCTGAAGCTTATTGCCAAGGAAAGTTAGAAGTTTTGACAAAGTACAATTTAACCGGTGTCAGCTGTGGAGAAACATTCTATCACAATCACTTCAAAGACCCGACTGGAAAAGATATAATACTAGGGATAACTCCTCTGGAAGATGGGACGGACGCCACTATTTCACAAGACAATGCAACACAAAACGAGGAAACTAACGTTTCATTCTCAACTGATCCTGGAACATCTGTGTCAACTGATCAAGAAACTAAAGGAGAAACAACACATTCATGGCTAGATTTATCTGGAATCATCGAAGGATTAAAGAGACCTATCCCTGTTAAAGACGCTTTTACTTGGATATTTTACATTGCTGGTTTGACTTGTTTAGTAAGCTATTACTTAGTGAATAAATATTATTCTCCAAAAAGTGATTCAACCGTTTTAAAGAAATTTAATGCTAAATTCAAGAAAACAAAAAAAGCCGTCAAAATCGATAAAGAACCAGATACTGCTACTGTTCCGACAGATGAAAACGTTGCATCAACAGACAATAAAACAACAGAAGATGTCACAACACCTACAGAATCAACAGATGCTACTGCTCCATCAAATGAAAACAATACAACAATAGATGAGGCTAAACCAACAGAAGATACCACCACTACTGAATCAACAGATAATAATGTTCAGCCAGAAGAAACAAAAGATATAGTGGATGAAACATCAACTGATACTCCTCCTCAAGAAAATGAAACTCAACCTGAAGATATTTAAGGCGAATTGTATTTTTGTTTTAATTATTAAAGAACTCTCTTATTAATCTGTACAAAATTAAAAAACCATGTCTTTTCATAAGCTTGTTTTTTCCCACCCTTGATTTATAAGTTATTGGAACTATTTTTATCCTAGAATTCTTTTTTATTGCTTCAGCAAAGAGATTTGCTTCTAGGTCAAAGTTTTTGGCACTTATTCTCATTTTTTTAATGAAATCCCTAGAGAATGCCCAATATCCTGTGCAAACATCTTTTGGGTCTTTAAAGTATAAAATTTTTGAAATAAGAGTAAGCAACTTATTTCCGAAGAATGTAGTGAAAGGCATTACTTTTTTCACATCTTGTGACTCAAAACGATTGCCCATGACAATATCAGCCTCACCGTTCACTATAGGTGTAATAATTTTTCTAATTTCTTTTGGATCATAAGTACAGTCAGCATCCAACATCACATAAACATCTTGGCTGTTCAAATCAAAAGAATTCAAGAACGATTGAAAAGCCATACCCTTACCCCTGCCTTTTTGGTACATCAACTCTATATCACAAGCTGGTTTATGACTTTGCTTTACTATTTCAACAGTCTTGTCAGAAGAATATCCATCAACTACTACAATCTTGTTGACGAGAGGGTTTGGAACAGCATTTATTATTTTTGCTACTCCATCTTCCTCATTAAGAGTCGGTAGAATAACACAAATCTTCATATGACCATTCTAATTATCAATCTAAAAATATTTATATAGACATTATTAATTACATAGTAATAGTACTACTATAAAATAGAAGTTTCAATTTTAAATCATAGAAAAAACCTTTCTATTTTGTTTCCTTATCATCTTTTATTTTTCACTACTAATCTATGGTAATGGATAAATATGAGCATCCCAGAGACTTTATTCTACCTTTCAGTATCTTTATTAGTTATAGTTTATGTTGGCTACTATTCCTTGTGTCTGTATGTAACTAAAACAAAAAAGTTGAATGTAAAAAAAAACGCAAAATTCAGACCTAAAGTCAGCTTTGTCATACCCACTTGGAATGAAGGGAATACGATTGAAGGTAAGTTAAAAAATACTTTGAAATTGAAATATCCAAAAGATAAGCTTGAAATAATAGCTATTGATTCTGGTTCAACTGATTCTACAAAAAAGATTATAAAAAAATTTAAGAACATTAAATTAATAGAAGAAAAGGAAAGACATGGTAAAGCCAGTGCATTGAATAAAGTCTTTAAATACTGTAAAGGAGATATAATCGTAATTTCAGATGCTGATTCTAGGTTGAAAGAAGATATTTTACTGAAATCGATGCCATACTTTTTTGACACTAGGGTTGGTGCTTTGACAGGCAAACTTGTTTTGATTAATCCTGATGAAAATATGACAACAAAAATCGAGAAAAATTACAGAAAATTTTATCATTTGATTAGGAATGCAGAATCAATTCTAGATTCTACTGTTGTTTTCCATGGTCCATTTTCAGCTTTTAGAAACGGTTTAGTAAAAAAAATTTCTAAAGATAGTGTTGCAGATGACACTGAACTTGCTATCAGGATTCGCAAAAAGAATTATAAAACATTATTTATTAGTGATGCAATATTTTGGGAATATACACCGACAAAATTTTCAGAAAGAATTAAATTAAAACAAAGGAGGGCTCATGGTATAATTCAGATTATGTTCAGATTCTTCTCAACATTTTTCTTTAACCCCGATTATAGGATATTCGGATTTTTAATATTTCCAGTTGAATTTTTCATGCATGTGATATCCCCGATTCTTATTCTTGTAATTTTAATCTCAGCATTTTTTTTACCACTAAACATTCTTGCAAGTATGTTAACCCTATTTTTAATAGGTTTATTGATTCCCCAAGCCAGGTCTTTCATCATAACTTTTTTACAAACTCAGTATTCTTGTTTTAGAGGTATTATCGATTATACCTTCAAAAGTGATTCTCACAAGTGGGAAAAGATTTATGGGACAAGGAGGTATTAAACAGGTGATTAAATGACAAAAATAATGTTGATACAACCACCCGACCCACCAAAAACCCAATGTTTAAGGGACCATATGGGATATTTTGGTATTTTAAAGAAGGGTATTTCATTGGTAAAAAATGATATATTACCACCGCTTAAATTAGCCTATTCTGCTTCATTGTTAGAAAAAAATGGGTTTGAAGTTAATCTGATAGATGCACCTGCGCTAGATTATGATGTTAAGAAGACTTTGAATATAGTTGAAAGGGTACAACCAGACCTTGTTGTGATTGATAGTGCTGGAGTGACTAATTCTTATGATTTGTATTTTGCTGAACAAATAAAAAACATAACTAACACGATTGTTTCAGTAACAGGTCCTCATCTTACTATAAATCCTGAGATTGCATTACAGAAAAAGGATATTGATATTGTTATCCGTGGAGATATTGAATATACTATTTTAGAACTTTCCCAAAAACTTTCTGAATTCAAAGATGTTAAGGGCATAGCTTTTAAAAAAGATAACAAAATAGTACTTACACCTAAAAGACCTCCAATTATAAACTTGGATGAATTACCCTTCCCAGCTTTCTATCTTTTGCCGATGAAAAAATACCGTTTCAACTTGCTTAAAAAAACACCTTTCACCACTTGCTTGACAAGCAGGGGCTGTCCCTTTGCCTGTATATACTGTCCTTATCCTCAAGGTTATGGTGAATTTTGGAGGGGAAGAACTCCTGAAAATGTATTGGATGAGTTGATTTGGCTAAAGAATGAATTTAAAATAAAGAGTCTTCTTTTCAGAGACCAAGTTCCAACTTTTGACATGAAACGTGCAGAAAAAATTTATGATATGATGATTAAAGAAGGTTTGGACATAGAATGGAGATGTGAAACAAGAGCTGATAGAATTTCAAAAGAACTTTTAATCAAGATGAAAAAAAGCGGTTGTGTTGGAGTTCATTTCGGAGTTGAGTCGGGTGACCCTAAAATACTAAAAAATATAGGTAAAGACAATATTCCAATAGACCTTACAAAAAAAATATTTAGAGAAGCAAAAGAGATTGGTTTATCTACTGTCGGTTATTTCTTAATCGGATTGCCAGGAGAAACCAAAGAAACTATTAAAAAAACAGTTGAACTTGCGAAAGATTTGAATGCAGATGAGAGTTGGTTCAATTCACCAGTTCCGTACCCAGGCACAAAATTATACGAAATTGCCAAGAAAAACAACTGGATATTGACGGACGATTTTGAAAAATATTCTGGAACTGAAGTAGTCATGAGAACAGATGAACTCTCAGAAGATGATATAAAAGAGGCCTTAAGAAATGCCAAGATTATGTTTCCTGGAACTTCTACTAATTTATTGAGATTGTTTTTCACTAAAAGAGGTTTTCTTTCAACTGTATCACATCCAAAAATGGCATTAAAATATGCTTTTAAAGTTTAGTAAAAAGGTGATTTCGTGAGAATAATCCAAGTCTGTCAAAGATTCTTCCCTTATATAGGTGGTATAGAGACACACGTGTTAGAACTTTCAAAAAGATTGGCAAAAGAACATGATGTTCAAGTTTTCACGACAGACCCTTCTGGTAAACTTCCGAAAGAAGAATGTATAGAAGGTATCAAAATCAAGAGGTTCAGGTCTTTCGCACCAAATGAAGCATTTTTTTTCTCTCCAGGTATCTATTCAGCCTTGAAAAAAGAACATGCTGACGTTTTACACATACATTCTAATCAGTCTTTGTCTTCTTATTTGGCATTCAAGGGGATGAAAAAGAAAAACATCAAAAAATTCATTTTTACACCGCACTACTGTCCAAGCGGTGTGACACCACTAAGAAATTTTTTGCGTAAGATTTATGACCAAGTACAGAAAAGGATGTTTTTTGGGGCAGATAGAATTATTTGTGTCTCTGACTATGAGATAGAATTGCTGACTAAGAAAATGAAAATCCCTCGAACTAAAATGATTCAAATTCCAAACGGGATTAAAATAGAAAGTTTTGAGAATTTCAAAAAAGTCAAAAAAGAACACGATTTCCAAATCCTGTTTGTCGGAAGAATGGAAAAATATAAGAGAGTTCAATGGATTTTATACGCTCTAAAAAATTTGATAGAGAAATTTCCGAATAAGGATATTCATTTTGTCACGATTGGTAAAGGGCCTTACAAAGAAAAATTGTCATTATTGTGTAAAAATTTTGGTTTGGAAAAACATGTCACTTTTAAACAAAGCCTATCTTATGACGAATTATTGGAGGAATATTCTAAATGTGATGTTTTTGTCCTGCCCAGCACTTTTGAAATCTTCGGCATAGTAATCTTAGAAGCCTTAGCATTCAATAAACCAATTATAATCAGTAACGGGACTGCTTTACCTCAATTGTTCGGAAAATATGGCTATGTCATCAATTCCGTCCAAGATTTGGAAAAATCTCTTGTTACCTTGATTAATGGTGACAACAATGTTAAAGTTAACTTTGACATCAGAAATTATACTTGGGATAGTGTGGCAGATAGAATATTAAAACTGTATGAAGAGGTCTTGATAGAATGAAATTCTTTAATGACTGCCATCGTATGTATGCCATAATTTTTACTTTTTCATTATTTCTTTTCCTGATAAATTTTCTAATTCAAGGAAAAATCTTATTCACTTATTCAGACGTTTATGGGTTAATTTTCAAGTTGAATTGGCCGTTCTGGTTGGGTTATCTAGTTCTGTTAATCCTTATTTTATACCATTTTTCTAAATTTGAGAAAATCGATGAAAACTTTGTTTTCCTGACCATTTTTCTATTGATGATCTATTTGATAGGGACTCCATTTTTTTTAGAACATCTGCCCAGATTCGAAGATTCATGGTCCCATTCCTTTGTTTCTCAACAGATATTTAAAAACGAAAAAGTCAAGAATGGAATAACCATTTATGAAGAATATCCCGGATCCTTCCTATTCTATGGATTATTGTTTAAACTTTTACCAACTTATGATATCATGAAAATTTTCCCGCCTATTTTTTACATAGTCGGAATTTCCGCAACCTATCTAATCACAAAGAACCTGGTGAATAAAAAAACTGCATTTTTAACCTCTATCTTATACATCTTTTTCAATTGGACTGTGGAGGATAACCATCTTTCCCCCCAATTTTTGATGCTAAACATGTATTTCCTTTTTATGTTGATTCTCATCAAATACTTGAAAGAGAGTAAAAATAGGAAAAATTATTTTATAGTATTGATTTTATTTACCCTAGCGATAACTTTTTCTCATCCATTGACACCGATATTTCTGATTTTTATTTTAGGTTCAATATTGATTATCTGTAAGAAATTAAGACGTGCAATCATACCAATCTTTATTCTAGTGGCAATAACATTCTTCATATACGAAACGTTTGAGACAACCATGTTAGTCGACATCACTAAGTTTTTCAAAGATTTCATAGAAATTCTGACTTTAGGTCGTTTAACAAACCCTGTTGCTAGATTTACAGGTCTAGATTTTTTATACAGAAAAATTATACTAGGTTCGAAGGTATCAATAATTTTGTTTTCTGTCATTCTTGGATCATTTGGAGTTATCACTCTCTACAAAGAAAAATACAGTACGGAAGCAAAATTTTTCTTTGCTTGGGCGTTTGCTTTAGTCCCTTTAATGATATTCCTTGGTCAAGTGATACATGGCGAATTTTACGAAAGATTTGCCCTAATTTCATCTTTCCCTCTGGCATTCCTAACCTCCTACTTTTTAATCAAAACTAGAATTAAAACCATCTATATACTGATAATCCTTCTGATTTTATCTCCGCTTTATTTTTTTGGAAAATATGGTAATGAGGCATATGAAAGTCAATCTCAGCAAAAATTAAAGGTCGATTGTTATTCCTATATATTCAATTCCAATTGTGAAAAAAATAATCAGGCTGTAACCAGTTGGTTGAATCTTGATATTGAACTTTTAGGAAGTAGACATGCAGGAACTACCAGGGAAGAAGTGATGGCAATTTCTATAACTAAAAATCTGGATGTGGAATCTATATTTCATTACATCAATATGTGCACTAGCAAGAATAGAATAGACAGGCTTTATTCAACGAATGAAGCAGCTGCTTATGCTTTCATACGCTGAACTTCTTTACCCAGAATTCAATATAAGTGTTTTCTTTCATGGTTAAAGGCAAAACAGCTATTCTTATTCTGTAAAGACCATTTTCTGGTAGATGAATTACATAATGATTAGTGATTGCTTGATTTGGTTCCACTGTTACAATTTCACTATTCTGTAATGTATCATTTAAAAATAAACCCATCGTGAAATTCTTTATCTCATAATAATCGGATTTTATTACGAAACCAACCGTAAAATTTGAGACATTGGTTTCCTTGGGATAATCAGCGATGAAAATCTGGTCATTCTTGGAATTCATGATGTTGAATGAGCTGGAATTTATCATAAAACTGTCTCCTATTTTAAACGGCCCTTCATTTTTTTCACAGAATATTCCATTTTGATTGAAATCTATGCAGACAGAATCATACATGCCTTTTTTTCTTGGATCTGTGATCATTCCTCCATATGATTTGTTAGCTAAATCTATTGTTCCAACTCTATAAATTACGGACAAGCTGCAATTGATCATACTGCAATTGACATCTGTTTTGTTGGTAATATCCTTCAATTCAGACACTTTCCAGTAAAGCTCTACGAATTGTTCTTTTGACGGAAGGGTGATAGAAAGATAGATTATTATGATAACCACAAAAAGAAGTAAAAATATACAGAAGAAGAAAATTTTATCGTTTCTAGAAAATTTAAATATCTTTTTTTCTGTCGGGGCTATAATTTCTTTTAAAAAAAGTAAAACATTAAGAATCAGAGAAACGCTCAAAACACTGAACATGATGTTAAAGAAATTTATTTTCATGTGGACAAAATCTATTGTCATTCCCATCAGGATCGTTATACAGACACTTGACCCGATGCTTAAAATCAATAATTCAGCCATGCCCTTTCTATTCTGGAACAGTAAATATGTTAATACATAACCGGGTATGAAAAATATGAAAAGTAAACTCAATACTGATTTTATTCCATTAAATAGTATGTTTTGTGATGGGAAATAAATCAAGAAAAACATTGCTATCGTTAAAGCAACGAATATAGACGGCAGTTTTAAATTTTCTCTGGATTTTGAAAATTTCATAATTTAACATAATCTGTAAGATTTAAATTCCTATCTTGGACAGTCTGGACACAATATTTTTGCATAATGCAGGAAAACGTCGTATTGTGGTTTAGGTTCTGAGTAATACCAGTCTCCACCTAACATTGCTAAATGACCATTTGCACAATTTGAACCATAACAAAACTGGTGAGCCATCAATAGATAATTATTGTTTTTGAATTCCTCGATCATGGTAGATGTGAAATTAGTTATGAACTGTGTGTCTAAATCTCTTGAATCCCCTTGTAAGTCCGGATTAGGATTCCAATTCCATTCTGTAATTATAATGGGTAAACTATGGTCTAACGTAGGTATTATGACATTATTTTCTACATCATCAATACATTCATTAGTTTGACTAACTTCATCCAATATTTCCTGATTTGATGTATTCACTCCACCAAAGTACATGTGCCAACTCACAAAATCGGGTTCTGGGTCTGCTTGTTGTAAAAATGTCCTTATGTATTCTTTCCCATCATCGTAACAACCATGAGAATAATATGCAGGTCCACCCACTTTTATATTCGGATCTATTTTTTTCAGCGAAGGAACAACTTTATTCCATGCTTCTGTATATTCTTGAGATGACCATTTTAACCAGATAGATGGTTCATTACCAAATTCATAATATTTTACTCTACCTTTGAATAGGTTTACTATGTGTTGACAAGATGAAGAATTTGAAATATCAGGGAGTATTACTAAAGGTTCTGCGTTAACTTCTTCTATTTTATCTAATAAGTCCAACAACATATTGTCTGGTATTAAACCATTAACGCATTTTTCCCCCTCACAGTTTGTATTAAACCTGAGAGAACCAATAACCCCTTTTGCTAATTGTCTTTGTATTGGGTTAACAACAAATGGTTCATCTATCTCACCAGTCGATTTGACACCCCAAGTACCAAGGTTGCTGCCCAATATCCAGAGTTTTTCTTTGTTTTCTGGTCTTCGTATTAATAGTGAGACTACAAATAGGAGCACGATAATCAAGATTATGTATGTACTTCTTTTTTTTGACTTTTTCATAAATGTTTTTCTAAATTGAATGATAGTGATTATAAAATATAAGGATAATGCTACAATGTACCACTTAGGTATTAGGATGAAAGGTGTTGGTTCACCTAAACTTCCAAGAAAAGGAAAATGTTGAGTGTACCAATTAAAGAATGGTAAGAATTTGGAACCTAAAGAAATTGAACGCCATACATGACTTGAGAAGTCTTCTACTGTTATACCTAAGATTATTAACCTTAGCAGGGTTAGCGGAGATTTATACGTGAAAGGAATGAGGATGACAATGTATATCACCAGACAGAGTGTCCAATAAAGATACATATTTGGAGAATTTCTTGCATAGTTAAGACTGAGCATAAGATTGATCAAAGGCCCAAATATAGCTATTGTTAAAGCAAGTGTGTGCACTAAATATTCTGAATGTTTGAGCATTTTTACCAAGTTGAAGATGGAGGTTTAATGATTTAAAACTATTCAATCAGAAATGTTAACTATGAAGAAATTGAAAGTTCCTTTAACTGCATACTCTGAGGAAAATATTCGGACTCTTAATACATGTGGTTGTTTACTTGTCTCTGGAAAAATAAAAAAAGCTAACGTAATGACCATTGGTTGGGGTCTGATTGGAATTTTATGGGGAAAACCCTTTTTTATAGTTGCTGTGAGACCTTCAAGACATACCCATAATTTTATTGAAGAGACTGGAGACTTTACAGTTAATATTCCTAAAAAAGGAATGGAAGAAATCGTAAATTATTGTGGCACTGTTTCAGGGAGAGAACATGATAAATTTAAAGAAAAGGGATTAACTATATTACCTAGTACAAAAGTCAACTCTCCTATAATTTCCGAATGCATTATTCACTACGAGTGCAAAGTTGCTTTTAAGTCTAAAGTTATCCAAAGCGATTTACCGAGAAAAATTAAATGGATGTATTACATACGTGAAGACTATCATACACTTTACTTTGGTGAAATTTTGGCTACATTTGCTGACGAGGATGTCGCTTCACATCTTGTCTGACAGTCAAGTTGTTGAACCAAATAATTATAAAGATTTTTTTTCTCTTGGGCAGTCTGTAGGACATGAAATCCAATTTTCTGTTTCATCGCATATACCATTCCTGTTACATCCAGGATAATCAGGAAACGGATAAGCTTTATCTTTCATCAGACAATGATATCTGTTCAGAAATCCATGCTGTGTCGGTGTTATTCCATCACCCAAGAATAATGATGTTCCTGAATCATCGGGATACGTTGACCATCCTGTAAACCCGATATTTTTCTGATAGAAATATGTATGAAGATTACGCCCCCATCCATAATCTCCCATTCCTTCGGCAGGAAATTGAAATTCACTCGCAATTATAGGATATGTACCAGCAAGGTATCCAAAATATTTTTCCCATTGTTCCCGAGTTTGAGCATTCTTTTTATGTGGATATGGATGCGTTATGTATCCAATGTTTTCTCGCTCAATCGGGTTTGCTTTTACCTCACTCAAATCATATCCCAAATCTAGCCCAGCTATGAATATTACAGAGTTGGGATCAATTGCTCTAATATTGTCGACTACCTCAGTAGCTTGAACCTTCCATTCGTTCCATGATATACAACAAGGTTCATTGAATATTTCATACAGGACAGCAGGACTTTCTTTGTATCTGTTGGCAAACCATTGCCAAAACCTTATCGTTCTGTCATGTAAATCTGGATTTGATAAATTGCCGAATGCGTGCCAATCCACAAGGATATACACGCCGTATCGTTCACCATCTTTAATCACTCGATCAAGCAATGCTATTTGTTCAGCTGTATATGGTTCAATCCAATTATCTGGTGAAGACCCATCTCCATAAAAACCGCATTGTATGCCCACTCTTAAGACATTAATGTCCCAATTATCTTTATACCATTTAATCGTTTCACCATTGTAATATTTGGCATCTAAACTTCTGATATCCCAGATGTTCATGTTTGCTACTCCCCTTAGTATTACTTCGTTATTTTTAGAATCAACAAGCTTGTTTCCACTTATCCTTAGTTTAGTCGTTGGACTGTATCTTGTAAAAAATCGATTTGAAATCAGGAACAATATTAATAAAATTATGAATATCAAAAATAGCTTATCAGCTTTCATTTATGTCACTGTCGTATTGCTTTTTATAGTTTGATATTTAAAATGCGTTTAGTTTTCTATAAAGTAGTAAAATCTTTTATTTTCCTTAGAAAAGTTTTATTTTACTCTCTTTTCCCAATTTGACATTATTTTCGATGAGTTATTTTTTATAAACCCACAGATAGGTTTTTGTTCTTTGGAAAAAATAAAAAGAGGAGTGCAATTAAGCATCTCTTGCCTTTAATGTCTTTCTATTATTGGCCTTTGCTCTATCAGCTGCTCTTGTAACCAATGCAGCTACATCAGCATCTAATCTTCTCAAGAACTCATCACTGACATTGAATTTTCCCTTTACTAACTCTCTTACTGCGCTCCTCACTATTACATGTCTAGCAGTTCTTTCAACCAAAAACTCACCCCTTTTTAATTATGTAATTATATGTTTTAGGACTATAAAAACATTGAAAATCTAGAATGAGATAGGTTTTTGTTCTGAAATGAGAAAATTGGATTATGAAAATAAACTCAATAAAGCAACAAGGGAGATAAATTCAAATGACAAAAATTTTTAAGGTTACACCAATTCTTTTATTGGTTCTATTGGTAGCATTTCCATCTACAGTTTACTCTGATGATCTTGGGTATTTCTGTGCAGGGCATCCATCTCAACCAATTATAAATGGTAGGGGAATAAGAGGAAGTTTAATGATCTACCAGAGAAACTTTGACTCTTGGCCCTGGAACCCACCACAATATTGGATTCAGATGAATATGGAAGATGCCCCTATGGATAACTTTGTTGAGGGTGGATTGACTACATATCAAGATATTTTTGGATACTGGCACCTTTACATTTTCATGAGTGTTATGGATAATGGAACAAATCCAAAAATGATAAAAACCGAAGAGATACCGTTCCCAACCCAATCATATTCGATTGAACTTATTAGGAATTTACAGAATCCTAAATTGTGGTTAATGTTGGTTTGGCGTCCTGGGAATCCAGGATATGAAACATGGTATTCATACGAGTTTGCAAACATTTGGTCAGGAAAATATCTCATGTCGCAGACGGAAGGTTACCATCAACCAAGCGCTGGTCAGAATGGACTACATGTAGGAGAATTCAACAATTTACAGTGGTATAATGATAATGGATGGATGTCATGGACTGATTGTAGAATTTATACAACTACACCGCAATGGAAAGTTAATGGAGTGTCTACTGGTGCAGATTCATGGTATTCATACATTGGTAAATGTTTGGATGTCTCGAACTCGAACAACGAAAATATAATCGACATAAGGGACATAGCTACAGTCGCTAAAGCTTACGGGTCTTATCCAGGTCATCCAAAATGGAATGCTGCCTGTGATTTTGATGATAACGATAAAATTAATATAATTGATATTTCTATGATTGCTAGAAATTTCGGTAAAACATGTTCAGATTGTTGTCCAGTAAGTTAGGAATGATTGATACCGAATCTATAATTAATCAAGTAAAATCAGAATCAGATAGATTTTTGTTATTGAAAAGTAAGAATAATATTATGTCAAATTTGTACATTTATGAGTGTGAATGCCAGGAGTGCGGATACACGTGGAAATCAACTCCAATGCAAAATCCACCATCTGAATGCTCAGAATGTGAAAGTAATGAAATAAATGTTTTAAACAAAACTCAAGTGAGTTCTGTCTGAAATCATAACTCATAATCAGATAGATTTTTGTTCTTGGAAGAGAAACTTAAATTATGAGATTAAAAAGACCAGAGGGTGCTTCTGAGATTTTAGGTATTATGTTACTGATAATATGTTATACACTTTTATGCCTTGTTATAGCGTATTTACTTCGACCAAGTATATTTACACCAGCAATAAGCATATTAGAAAAAATTTTGCACATAGCAAAATGAAAATTTCTTCAAATCAACCCAAATCAAATAGTTTTTTGTTCTGAAAAAAGGCTTAAAACAACAATATGTGATAATTTCTTTGTTTCTTCATGGGTTCAAATCCCACCTCCCGCACGGTATCTCAAGGTATCTGAAGGTATTTTGAGAAATTTTTTTCTACGGAATAGAAAAAGAAGAGAGTGTTTATCTTTAATTATCAACCAATTACTTATGGTTAACGTGCCCAGAGATGTGCCTATTATCAAAAATATAAAAGTTTAAATCTCCATCTATCATTTAAAGAGTAGTGATTTAATGAAAAAAATAATTATTGCAACATTAATTGCAGCAATAATATTAACACCAATGGTTCTAGCAGATCCTAAACCAAAAGAACCAGTAGATAAAATAACTTTCATCCATTACAAAGATGGAACAATAAAAGAAACTGGCAAGGGAGCGCTAGGTCAAGGCCCTTCGTGTTATAAATTGATGGGAATAAAATGGAATAGTCTGTCAATAAACTATGTAATCAATCCAAGCACTCAAAATAGAAAACTTGTAACAGATGCTATTTCAGCTGCAACATCAGAATGGGACTCACATACCAATGCACAGCTCTTTGGCACATATTCAATAGATTCTTCTGCAATATTTGACACTTCATTATCAGATGGTGTAAACGAATACGTGTTCGGTTCTTACCCAGACTCAAATGTAATAGCAGTAACAAACATTTGGTACACTAGATTTGGCAAACAAATAGTAGACTACGACGTGTTATTCAACACTTATTATAAATGGAAAGATTGTCAAACTACCAATTGTGATACATCAAAAGATATGGACTTGCAGAACATAGCAACTCATGAAACTGGACATGGAATAGGACTGGCAGATGTTTACAGTAGTGCTTGTTCGACAGTAACAATGTACGGTTTCAGTTGGGCAGGAGATATGGGAAAAAGAGTACTTGAACAACCAGACATAACAGGATTGCAGAAAATATACGGAACTTAATATTTTTTCTTTTTTTATTTTTTTTAACTTAAAAGTATTCAATCAACTTTTTTATTTGGAGTGATTAAACTTTTTAGTTGGGAATCGACAATGACTTTCTGCTGTTTACTCCAATTCTTATCAGGATGCGTTCTAACATATTCTGCCCAAAGCTCTACAAATTCCATCCTTTCTTTTCTGTTCCTTGCCTTATCAAACCATTGGTTCATTCTAACATCTTCCTATATTTTTCTAATAATCTATTGTTTATTTTATCTTTAAAAACCATTTCCAAATGTTTTGCATCCTCTAAATCTTTATCAGATTTTAGTATTTTCTCTTTATATGCTATCTGTAACTCTATGTTTGATATTTTTATTTTCCCAATAGGCATGATTACATCTAAATTGGTCTTGATGGCGTGTTTTTCCACAGAATTTTTCACAAATTTGAACTCTACATTAGGGATAATGTTCCGTTTTTTAGCAAGCCTGACTGCAAAACCATCGAGAAGCATTCTTAGAATTTCATCTTTACTTTCGATGTTCACACACCAATAGCCATTTTTTTGCAAATCTGAATAAAAATTATAAAATTTATTCTTTGACATTTTTTCAACAATTATATCTATATCCTCCGTGGCTCTTGATCTGCCGAACAATATCGATACATAACCGCTTACTATGACATATTTTGCATGTTTTTGGAGAATTTTTGTAAAATCAATTACGAACTCGTCTAGTAGTGTTGGTATTTTATCCAATTTAATGGTTTTTTTATCGATGAACTCCATTTTATTCCCCAAATGATTACTCATATATAAACTGTAATTTGAATTAAAATAATCTCTGCGGATTGATGTTATTAATTCTTATGAGAATAACTACTCAATAGGAAGATATCGATACTGAAGTTTTATCGGGAACTTTTTCTATTCCATGAACATACCTCTATTTGTTGAAATGATAGTAGTAAAAACATAATATGAATGCAAAAAACTTCAATGTTTTTGAATATAAGAAGGGCAAAAGATATATAAATATTTGTAACAAGTATTACGTATTGACGACGGATATAATGTTATGATGTGAAATCATGGATAAAAATTTTGGTCTCAGAAGAAATGATTTATTTATAGACCTTCCTATCATTACTTTTAAAGGTCAAAAATATTTTGTATCACAAGTTCCATTCATTAATGTTGCTAGTCAAGGAAAAACTAGGGAAGAGTCTGTTAAAAACCTTATAGATGCTGTTAAACTTTATTTTAAAGATGAAGATGTTGAAAAAATCATAAAAGAAAAAATACCAATACCCTTTCCCCCAGTTTCTCTGGAGCTGTTAAGGTTTAATGTCACGGATAAGAAAGTAGTTCCAGTTACCCGACTAACTTCATGAATTCTTCTTTTGTCATTCCAACTTCTTTTAATATTAAAAGGATGAGATCCCTGTCCAATTCTGGATATCGAGGTAATATTATTGTCTTTTCCTTTTTATTGATCTTTTTCTTAAGCTTGACATGGCTGCCTGATTGAGAAACCTTCTTGAAGCCAGCTTTCCTGAATGCTTTAAAGACTTTTCTGTATTTCACTACTTTTGGAAACCTCTGACCCATGTAAACATTTTGTTTTCGATGTAATTTAAAGTTGATAATTCAACAGGTAATGGTTTTTCCTATAACTACTCAACAGAAGATATTGATACAGAATCCAAGAATGAAATCTTTAAATAGTTGTAACTAAAGTATTATACTTATGATACAACATTTTGTTAACAGGAAAGAAGAACTGAAATTTTTAGAAGAAAAATGGGATGAAAATAAACCACAACTAATAATCATTTATGGAAGGAGAAGAATCGGGAAGAGCTATTTGGTTTTAAAATTTATAGAAGGAAAGGATTCTGTATATTTTCTTGCAAGAAAGACTAATGAAGCTGAAAACTCAAGAAGATTTCTAGAGACGCTCTATGAAAAAACCAAGGACGAAACTTTACTGAATATGGAACCAACATTTGACTCAGTTTTTCTATCGATTTCAAAACTAGATAAAAAAATGGTAATCGTGATAGACGAATTTTCATGGTTGATGGAGATAATCCCACAATTCGCTTCAACACTACAACATTATTGGGACACGAAACTGCAACACTCAAAAATTTTTTTGGCGTTAACAGGATCTAGTATTTCTATGATGGAAAGTCTCTTTTCCTATAAAAACCCTCTTTATGGAAGAAGAACAGGTCAATGGAAAGTTGAACCATTGAGGTTTTTTGATATAAAGGAGTTCTTTCATGAATATAATAGTGAAGATTTAGTAAAAGTCCATTCAATCATTGGAGGTGTACCATTTTACCTCTCTTTATTCGATAGTTCAAAAAAATTAGAACATAACATAAAAGAAAAAATCTTGAACAGAGGGAATATACTCTACGAAGAAGTGGAATTTCTGTTAAAAGAAGAATTAAAGGAACCAAGAAATTACCTTCTTATCATGAAAGCTATAGCCGAAGGTAAAACTAGTTTTGGTGAGATAATAAACGCTACTGGAATTGAAAAAGGAAACATGATGAAATACTTAGGTGTGCTAATCACGTTAGGAATGATTGAAAGACAGTTACCTGTAACGAAATTAAAAGGAAAAAAAGGATTGTATTATTTGAAGGATAACTACTCTAAATTTTGGTTTAATTTTGTTTATCCGAATAAAGAAAGAATAGAAGCCAACTTGTCAGACCAAGTATTAAAGGAAATATTATCGCAATTAAACACTTTTGTTGGAGTTGCTTTCGAGAATACTGTGAAGGAGTTCTTAATGGAATTGAATAGAAGAAAATTGTTACCATTCATGTTTTCAAAGATAGGTAAGTGGTGGCATAAAGACAAAGAGATAGACTTGGTAGCTTTAAATAAAGAGACAAAAGAAATAGCTTTCTTTGAGGTTAAATGGAAAGATTTAAGCCATAAAGAAGCCTTGGGCATACTTGAAAAACTGAAAGAAAAATCAAAATTCGTTAAATGGTATAAAGGAAGAAAGGAATACTTTGGTTTAATAGCTAAAAGAATCGAGAATAAAAAAGAATTGGAGAAAAATTATTTAGTTTTTGATTTAAAGGATATTGAGAAACTTTGATTTCTATAAGAAATAACTACTCATAAGGAAGACAGTGATACTGAAGTTTTAATCAGAACTTTTTTCTATTCCATGAACATACCATTCTTTTCTGGTGACAGTGATTTCTACTGGAAGAAAATTAACTTTTTTCTTTGTATTAATAAATTTTAAAGAAGAAGATAGAGAACGTAGAAGTTGCTAAGAAGGAATGATTTCTTTTTTTCTAATAGTTTTAATTTTTTATAAGTTTAAAAATCTTTCAAAAATTTTACATTTTTTAATTTTTTTACTTTTTCATATAACTTTTCATCCGCTGTTATAAAAGTAGCGTCTATTATCTGACTTAAAGATAAGAAAATAGCGTCATAAACAGTTACATAGTATTTTAATGCCAAACTTATAGCGTTTTTGATGATTTCTTCTGTAGGAAGAACTATATTTAGTTCCATATTTATCAAAGAATCTATTGATGTATATATTAACTCTTCATTGAATTTTTTATCGTATCTTAAAGCATTAGAAAGTTCATACAAGACTAGGTCTGGTATGACTATTTCATGTTTTCCTTGATAAAATTCTTCCCTTATTTTTAATGCTATTTCACTGTTTGTCTCTTCTTTAAACCATTTACCTATGACAGAAGTATCAAGAACTAGGAGCATGCCTTAAATCTCTCCACTTTCTAATTTCTTCGGTTAAACCTGTTACCCCTCTGGTCTTCTTTCTTATTTCATCTTGTATTTTCATAGCTTTTTTAATCTTAGTTTTATCCCTAAATCTAGCTACAGTTATTACTTCAAACCTTTTTTCTATTATTCTCATGTTATCTATATCTTGTAATTGTTCTTTTGTTTGCATATTTTTCACGTTATATGATTATAATATCAACTTATATAGTTTTTAATACCTCAGTTTGTTGCGTGGGTTCAAAAGTCAAATTATATGTTCAGAACTTGCTCTGAGGATGAAATACCTGTTTATTTCTGGTTTTGAGGTGTCAGAATCTTCAAAATATTCTTCTAATAAATTATCCATGTTTTCTTTAACTTCTTCTTCCGTCTTACCTGAGTAGCTAGCTAGTTTTTAGGAATAACTACTCATTATGAAGAGATTGACACTAAACCCAAGAACGGAAGATTAATAAAAGGCTATAACACTTGCAATCTAAAAGATTTTTTACTGTTAAGTGATATGTATCTTTTTTTTGATTTGTGAAATAAGGAAATAATTTTTCTTTATTATAAAAAAATTTTCTATCAACTAGTAAAAAATTTACTTTTTTATATAAAAAACTGTTAGTAATGGTAAGTAAATACAAAAATAAGTCATAAAATCTATCCTTTCTAATAAATAAATTATTAAATAGTAGTACAGACAAAAAATAAGTTAATTAGAACCTTTTAAAACATAATGTTTTTCCATTAATTATTTTCAATAATTTGGGGGTGTTCGAATAGATGTTGAACAAAATCAGAAAAGGGCAAGTTACAATCTTTGGCAAAACAATTTCAGTCCTTGCAGCAGTTTTGACATTGGCACTATTATCAGGAGTAGGTTTAGCATTGTTAACAGCTTATGTTACGATAACGGGAAGTGCGACAGTTGGTCAATCAGTTATTCTATCAAATTTAGATTCAACATGGCAAACCACAGCAACAACTCATAAAACTGATGATGTCACAGGTGATTACAGTTTCACAATATATGCTGGTGGAATACAGGATGTGGGAATTCAACTTGACAACAGAGCTCCTACTATCGCACCTGTAAAATTAAGAGTTGTAGGAACTATACCAACTGATGGAGTGTGGGGAACTGACGTAGTAGTGAAATTATATCCAGGATACGACGATAATCCATTAAATACAGCAACATACCAGCATTGTACTGGAGAGCCAATCGAAGTAAGTGTTGGAAATGATGTACCTGTAACAATAACTGGTGGTGTACCAACTGGATTAAGTTGGTTGTGTTTGGAACATGATTTCGATCCAGCAGCAGTTCCAGGAGATTATAAATTTACTGTAACAGTCGAACCAGCATAAGAGTGAAAAACTTTACTTGAGGGAGGAATCCCTCACTTTTAACTTTATTTGATCTTCGTAGAAAAAACTGTAGAAAAAATCTGTTTAGAAAAAGGTAGAAGAAAAAATGAAAGAGAAATTTATAAATGTTGGAATATTTTTGTTAGTATTTTTGCTAAGTGTTGGTTTAACCTTGGCCGTAGTTTCCAATTATATTACGGTTACCGGTAGTGTTACAGTAATTGCAACGACTACTACCACGACAACCATTGAAACAACAATTTCATCAACCACTACTGCATCCACTACCACAACAACAACTATGGTGTGAAAGAATGAAAAGACTGATAATTATCTTGACATTAATTTTAATTATTCCTAGTTTTGTTCAGGCAATTGACGTTATGAGCTATACTCCAATCCAACCTCTTCCCAATCAAATGATAGCAGGTTCTACTTATACAGCAATATATCGATTAAAGAATAATGCTAACTTTGATGTACCAATATTTTTAACTTTTAACATAACTCGATCAATCCCATTCACTTTATCTGAATTCACTTTATCCGCTGATATTGCTAGTCTAAATTTACAATGTTCTCAAGTTTCTCTTGGCAATTGGGAGTGCTGGAATAATACTGGATTTTATGTATTTCCTAGAAATTCAGAGAAAATTTTGACATTAGGATTCTCGCTAAATATTGCAGCTTCGCCGACAAACCTCAATTACACACTTAGAGCACTCGGACCTAGTGAGGTTAAGCCAACACCATTTAAGTTCGATAAAATAGCAGCATCAGCGTTTGATTTTTCCGTTAACAGCATTTCTAATCTTAATGGCATCAACATAGATTATCTAGATTATGGGAGAGCAGATGCGTACGTTACAGAAGTTGATTTAGCTCCTCTATTTAAAATATTTTCAGGGACATTAAAGTTCGCTGCAAGAGGTTTGGAAAATGGTCATTTATTTACTGTGACTGTAAGTTCAAATGGGCCTCTGTATTGCAGTGAATTCACTAATAAAAAATTGGATTGCACAGGAAAAGGAAGACTGGTAGGTGGTACTCTTCTTCATCCAGGACCAGTCGATCTAAGTAAGCTTGAATTCATTGCGGATAAAAATGCAGATACGATAAGTGTTTATGCTGTAGA
>Ga0315296_10000435_pt1 | contig 38197 bp, 37 predicted proteins | sample YL17G14_18_MG_FD_203921 | JGI IMG/M metagenome (GOLD analysis project Ga0315296, IMG submission 203921) | Sediment microbial communities from Yellowstone Lake, YNP, Wyoming, USA - YL17G14_18 | ecosystem: Environmental > Aquatic > Freshwater > Lake > Sediment | place: USA: Wyoming | collected... | reverse complement strand
GTCACCTTGGAAGATATGGCCTGAGAAATTCAAGTTTTTGGTAAGATAATGTAGTAAGCAGGTGAGCCGAATGAATAAAACAGTCCGTATAATCTTTTATCTTTTGACCGCAGTGTTAATTGGAGTGGTGGGAGCAGGAGGCGGTTTTTGGTATGCCCGCAGAGCCGTATTGCTAGATGGTATTCCAAGAATCACTCCGACGAACAAGGTGGCCAAAGGCCTTGCTCTGTCCGTGGCGGGGAAGGTGGCCAAAGTCGAGGGCCAGCAGATGACTTTAGAGCAAGAAGGAGATACCCTTGCCTTTAAGGTCGATGTGGAAGCTTTTATCACCCAGGTAACTCTGCAGGGGGAAGCCACTGCTCCTAAGACCGAACAAAAGGAGCTCAGCTTAGAAGAGATCGAAATAGGAAGCGAAGCGACGGCGCTGCTTGAGATCCAAAGCGACGGCACATGGTTAGCAAGAGCTGTCACCGTCTTTGTGGAGCAAGGGGAGTAATCTGATGGCCCTTTCTTTAACTGTTGCTCGGAGAATCTTTATTGGGATATTAATAGTGGGAGGTCTGGTTGGAGTATGGGAGACGGTTTTTGTTTCCCCGGTTTTGGCCGACGTTGCATGTGGTTGGGAATGTAGTGGTTCAGAGGCGGTCTGTAAACCCGGGGGGGATGAATGGGTTGATTTAGGCTATGGCTGTCTTTGCCATATTTGGTGTGCAGGAGATGGATGTAAAACTTCTGATGTTGCGCCCTGCCGAGGCTCATATGTTTGTTGTTCAGGTCAATGGAATAGAAGAATGGCAGGATGTTGTAGCCCCCCGCCGGAGTGTTCCTGTACCGGTTGGACTGATCGGGGATGCGGGCAGGGAGGCTGTCCCGCTAATCAAATGTGGCAAACGCGATCCTGTGACCCTGCGGGATGTAAGAGTGAATCCCAATGTGTCGATCGAGCCGAATGCCAGTGTTCTGGTTGCAATTATTTTGATACCCCTGCTAGTGGTGCCACTTTATACGCGGGAAGCACTTATAATCTCGGGGGATGGGCTTATTTTAGGGCTGGTCCAGCGGGTGCGGGGGCGATGTATGCAGTTGATATTCATCGGTGTGACCAAGGGACTTGGAATAATTGCCAGTATGTTGGCCCAGCAACTTACGGGGGATACCGGCCGGATACCATCAATGCTTGTGGAAACTCGTCGGCCTATACTGGCTGGAATTTTTCTTGGACGATTCCCTCAACTTTAACGGGGAATTATACTTTAAGAGCCGCCGCCATTAACAATTCGGGTATCACGTGTGTGGTTTGGTCTGAGAAAAATGTTGCGATTGTTCTCCCTCCCCCAACCTGCACCCTCAGTGCCAATCTAAGCTCTGGGACAGCTCCCCTATCAGGTACCTTAACCTGGACGACGACCAACAACCCCACCTCCTGCACCGCCTCTGGCTCCTGGAGCGGAGCAAAGAGTGTTACTGGTGGTTCAGAGGGTTATGGTCCCCTCAACACCGCCGGTACCTACACCTACAACTTAAGCTGCAGTAATGCTGGAGGGACAGGAACTTGCAGTGCGGTAGTAACCGTAAGCTGGCCTCCAGGAGGGACACTTTCTGGAAAAATCTGGAAGGATCTGAACGATGTTGGTACTACCTACACCTGTACTAACCCTCCCCCCTCAGGTGCCCCAAACTACACCGAATCCCAAGTGACGGTGAGATATGACCCCTGTGAACTTTATGATCCCAATTACTATCTCCCCACCGGCCGCTGTACTAAGATTACCTCTACCGGGGAGCTCAGCTTCACCAACGTCCCCACTGGCAAGACCTATTTCGTTTCCATCAGTGGACTTCTCCCCAGCTGGGTCATCACCACCGGCAATGGAGCTGATACCTGTCCCAATCTTTATCTTGGTTCCGCTGGGGAAGTGAGATCTGCCTATTTTGGCGTCTCTAATAATCCTCTCACTTGGTTCCAAGGAATAAACGGGGATATCTACGCCCAAAACGGAATTCAGGTTCGCGTCCCCTCAAGAGCCTTCTGGGGTGGTTTCGATACCTACAACGGCTACAATCGCTGGTTCCTCGATGCCAATCCCTACCCAGGTACTCATCTTGGAGGAGGAGTGGTCATCTCTGGAAGTACCGATAACCCCAGTTGTGGCGGTGGAGGAGCAGGAAGATGCAGTCGGCGACCAAATGAGACCGAACCTGGTTGGTGCGTGAGAGATGAACCGATGGTGTGGTCTTTTCTGGATACATCAAGATTTGGTAGAGCTGAAATAGTAGATAATATCCCTTGGGGTAGCCTCGAGCCCAATAAAGTTTACCGACGAACAAGCGAAACACGCGTTAATGTCGTGCCTGGCGTTTACAACCTGCCCAGTGGGGGGGTGGCGATCATCTATATCCGGAACAACAATTTAATTTTCGAGGTGCCTGTCCTACGGTCATCATCGCCGTATACTAAAGGGATAATCTTCATCGTCGAGAACGGTAATGTGATTATTAACCAAAATGTCAGAAGGATCGATGCCCTAATTTTGGCAATTGGTACTGGAACTAACGGTACAATCACCGTTCAGGGCTCAAATGTTGCCAACAATCTCACCGTTTACGGAATGCTCTATGCTCAAAACAATATCAACTTTGACCGTACTCTTGAGAACAACCGGATCCCCTCCGTTGTTGTCCGTTACAATCCCCTCTACCTTCTCTCCAATCCCCTTGCAAAACCTCGAATCTCTTGGAGGGAAGTTGCTCCTTGACTCATAATTGTTCTTTTCTTTATTATGCTAGTGAATGGTTAATCTGGCTAACTTAAAACGCCCCCGTTATCTCGTTTCTATTTTCCTTGTTTTGATTCTTATTGTCGCAGGTGGATACCACTATCTTTGTCTTCAGAAAGCCAAACCACCGGAGGAAGTAACCGAAGTTGGCTTTGATTATCCCCGAGGAACAGTTGAAAGGATAGAAACTGGTAAGATCGCTATCAGAACCGACGCTGGTTTACGTACGCTTTTGGTTGATGAGGATACACTCGTTACCTTTCAGGCAGAATCACTGTATGAGGTAATCCACGGCGATGCCGCATCTCTCGCGGATATAAAGGTAGGAGATGAAATTGGCACATCGGTTAAACTTTTTTCAGACGGTACAGGGAGGGCGTTCTACATCCAAATTTTGCGAGGAGAATGAGTATCGGTAATATCGTAAAGAGAAAATTAGCTTGGCGATCTCTGTTTCTAGGCCTTTTCTTAAGCTTAGCTTTAGCCTCTATAGCGTACGCCTATGCCTACACCCAAACATGGCAGGACCATTTCACCACCGATCCGTTGGGAAGCATCTCCGATTGCGGATCCAGCTCTGATGGTCCTGGTCCAACGGCATGGTATTGGTTTCAAAGGGGTGGGTGTATTGCGCACAGCGGTTCTACGGTTAGCGTCTATACTAATGTAGACCTTAGGGACGGACCTGATCTTTACCGTGAAGACCTGGGTGGTATCCTTCCAACAAACTGGCGGATCGATGCCCGATTTAACTTCTATGAGAAGTATGGTTTTGGAACGCAGGTCACCATCACCTGCCAGGGGAAGTCGACTTGTGCTTGGTTAGCTAAACCGCAAATAATCGCCTATGCTGGTTTGGTTGGAGGTTCTCGTAACGTATTTGATATTCACCTCCTTGATCCCAGTTTAGGCGGCATGTGGGGTATGGAGTGGTCTGCTGATAGCCACGTTGGTGTATGGCACACCTTAAGGGTAGAAAGATACGGAACTAATCTTTATCTTTATCTGGATAATGTTCTTCAACACACAAGCACCAATGTCGACGAGCGCTATCGTCCTAGCGCGATCATCTTTGGTGATCCCACGGTCCAACCCGCTTCAGGGCAGTGGACAAGACTTAGTGGCGATCACGTGACGATTTACAACGTCACGGCTTGTTCTGTACCCGGAAAGCCCGCCCTTTCTGTTTCTCCCAGCGGATGTACTAATAACAGTACCCCCACTTGGTCTTGGTCGGCCAGCGATGGAGGCTGTGCGATTGATCAATACGAGGTTACTCGCTCTTGGGCAGCCAACTTTACCACCACTAGCACATCTTACACTCCCACTTTAGGTACCGGCTCCTACTGGTTAGGGGTTCGGGCCCATAACAGTGCAGGGTGGGGAAGCTGGTCGGATTCGGTAACGGTTCAAGTTGACCTCTCCGGTCCCAACACCCCAACCCACGCCTCCCCCGCCGACAACTACTGCACCAACAACAACACCCCAACCCTCACCGCCAACGCCACTTCTGATGTTGGTTGCGGAGGTGGAGTCCAATACTATATCCGCGTCTGGAACAGTGCCGGGGCGATCGTAGCCAACAGTGATTGGATGGGCGGAACAAGCTACACCACTCCCGCCTTAGCAACCGGTACCTATACCTGGCAGATCTTAGCCAGAGATAGGTTTGGCAATGAGTCTGCCTGGTCTTCTGCGCGAACAATCATGATTGACCAAACAGCACCTCCTACTCCTTCTCTTAGCTCTCCCGCTGATAACAGTTACACCACCGATACCACCCCAACTTTAACTGTCAATGTGGTCTCTGATGTCGGTTGTAACGGGGCGGTGCTGTATCAGATCGTCGTTGACGACGATCCCAATTTTGGTTCCTTGAATGCTGATAGCGGTTGGCAGACGGGAACAAGCTATACCGCCAGTCCTGCTTTAACTCCAGGACCGAACTATTATTATTGGAGAGCGAGAGCCGAGGATGGCTTTGGTAACACCTCCGGTTGGTCAGCTTCCTGGAAATTCAAGGTAGTTAGGTCGGGGTCAATTGTTGGTACTGTCTGGAATGATACAAACAATGTTGGTAACACATTGCTATGTGAGTCTTCTCCTCAAGGGCCAGCCTACACCTCTTCCAAGGTAAGGGTGGCGTACAGTTGTGAAACTTGGGATCCTAACTATGATTCTGCTGTTGGTACCTGTTTGACGGAGACCTCTCTCACCAATGGCACCTACAGCTTTAGTAATGTCCCAGTATATGAAGATTTTGGTGGCGGCGCCTATACTGTTTCCATTACTCCACCTTCCGGTGGTTGGATCCAAACTACCCCGACCTGTAACGCGGTGGTTGTTAGATGGCAAAATGACCAAAGGACGGCAAACTTTGGTATCTCCAACAATCCCCTATCCTGGATCCAGGGAGTAAACGGAGACATCTACAGCAACAATGGAATTCGAGTTCAGGTACCAACAAAAGCTTTCTGGGGTGGTCTCGATACCTACAACGGTTACAATCGCTGGTTCCTTGATGCCAATCCCTACCCAGGTACTCATCTTGGAGGAGGAGTGGTCATCTCTGGAAGTACTGATAACCCCAGTTGTGGTGGTGGTACCAGTGTAGATGGCAGGTGTAGCCGCCGACCAAACGGAGATCTCACCGAACCAGGATGGCGGGTGAGAGATGAGCAGATGGCATGGCCCTCCCTAAATTTGGCAGGGCTTAAAATAGTTCCCTTACCTTCGATCCCATGGGGTGCTCTTGATTCTGGTAAAGTTTATTACACCGACAATCCGCTTACCGTCCCCAACAGCTACAATTTAAACGCAAATGGGGTTGCTGTAATCTATGTTAAGGATGCTAACGTCACCTTTGCAGCGCCAGGCTTTAACTGCAGTCTTCCATCCTGCAATCCAAACAGGATGGGAATAATCTTCGTCGTTGAGAACGGTCAGGTAACTATTCCTGGAGGGACTACTCAGATTGATGCCTTAATCCTCGTCATCGGCGGAACAATCAGAGTTGAGGGTACCAATGTTGCCAACAATCTCACCGTTTACGGAATGCTCTATGCTCAAAACGGGATCAACTCTGCCCGTACTCTCACTGATAACAGGACTCCCGCGGTTCAGGTTAAATATAACCCGCTGTATCTTCTCCCCAACCGTCTAGCCAAACCCCAACTTACCTGGAGAGAGATTGCGCCTTAGTGGCTAAAAATCCTTGACTCCCATTTGTCCCTTTCTTTACACTATGGAAGATGGCTGATTTTGTTGGATTGGATATAGGTTCGACCGTCCTTAAGGCGGTTCAAATTAAGGAGGGAACGCTTTTTGCTTTCGCCTATGCTCCTGTTCCCGCGGGAATAACTCTTGCCACGGAGGATGAGGAGAGTTTGGTCAAGCTTTCCCAGGCGATCACCAACCTTATCCTTATTGGTGGAAATTTCAGTAGTCAGGATGTCGTTGTTGCTCTCCCGGAGTCCCAGATCTTTACCCGGGTCATCCTCTTTCCGCAGATGGAAGAAAAGGAGATCGCTTCGGCTGTCCAGAATGAAGCCCAGCAGTACATTCCCCTCCCCTTAGAGCAGACAACCCTGGACTACGAGATTTTAGGTCCTTCAGAAGTAAAATCGGGGCAGATTGACATTCTTCTGGCCGCTGCTCCTAAGGTGTTGACCCAGAGATATCTCAGAGTTATCCGTCGCGCCGGGCTTAATCCCCTCTCTTTGGAGACAGAGACGATGGCCCTTTCACGCTCGGTCGTTGGGGATACGAGAAAACACCCGGTGATGGTTGCCTCAATCGGGGCAAGGACGACTGACCTTTCGATCTTCTCCGGCAATACCCTCCGCTTCACCCACTCGATTTCAACAGGTGGAGAAGCCTTAATTAGAGCGCTTTCCCAAAGCCTTGGATTTGAGATGGAACAGGCGCAGGAGTATTTCAAAAGCTATGGTCTTTTGGAAAAAGGCTCCAAAGCCGAGGGGAAGGTGATGGCCGCGATTCGACCGATCTTTGATATAATCGTTGAGGAGATAAGAAGAGCGCTGACTTTCTATACCACACATCATAAGAAACAGGTCAGGCGGGTGGTGGTTGTTGGTGGAGTGGCCAATCTCCCGGGGATTGTGGTTTATCTTGCTGAGGCTCTGGGGGTGGAGGTAGAACGCGGTGATCCGTGGGAAGCGATCAGGATTCCTGATGTTTTCCCAAGGAAAGAGTTAGTGGAGTTGGCACCTACTTTTGCGATTGCAGTTGGGTTAGCACTTAAGGAGTTGTAATGGCTGAAAGACGTGAAATCGAGCTAATTCCAAGAGAACTTGAGGAAGCGCGGAAGCAAGAAAAGCTTCTTCAAACTGCGCGTTTGGTTGGTTTTGGTTTTTTGGGCCTATCGTTTCTTGTTATTTTCCTGATTCTTTCGATAGTGGGGGCGCAAACAGTTTTGATCAGTAATCTTCACCGGCAGATTAGCGAAAAAGAGGCTCGGATTAGCGAGCTTTCTACCGTTGAGGAGAAAGTAGTTGGCCTTGCTGACAAAAACGCCGCCCTTACTCAGATTTTCAGTGGGAGAAGCTACTTCTCCATTCTTCTCAAAACTCTTGAGACAAGCATCCCCCAGGGGATTGCAATTACCACCCTTTCTACCAGCCAAACCGAGGAGGTGGTTGCTCTTTCCGGGGAGACCCGGAGTTACGGCGATTTAGCGAAGTTCCTGAGGAACCTAGTTGATCCCGAAAAGGGTGGGTCTCTCTTTACCCAAGTGGCACTTACCTCAGTTGTTCTCGAACCCACTACTGGAAAAGCAAAGTTTGTTGCTGAGGCGACCACGGTGGAAGGCGGTCTTAAAAAGGGTTGGGAGGAGCTGCTTAAATGATTCCAAAGTTGTCGCTACCAACCAAACTGGGAGGAATCTTTAACTATCCGTTGATTCGAGGCTTTGGTCTTCCTATTCTCCTCATTGGCATCTCTGTTACCCTCCTTTTAGTTATTGCTCGTCCAACTTTGGGGAAGGTTATAGCTTTGCAGACGGAACGGGCAACAACGCAGAATTCGCTTTCGACTTTAGCGGCAAAGATAGAACAGCTTGAAAACTTTGCTTCTCGAAGCGAAGCGTTAGATGATGAGTTTAAACGTTTTAACCAGGCAGTCCCTTCCGAAAGTAGCGTTCCTGCTCTTCTGACTCAACTCCAGGAAATTGCAAACCTTTCAGGGGTAACTATCACTGCAATGCAGTTTGGTGGAAGGGATATCCCAGCAGAAGGTGCAGCAGGAGGGCAGGGGTGGTTTGAGGTGAGAGTAAGAGTTACTCTCGAAAGCGGCTTTGATAGCCTTCTTAAGCTTCTGAAAACTCTTGAGACCGCTAGCCGATTGATTGATGTGGAATCACTCCAGTATAGTGCTCGGACAAGCCAAGAGGGAGGTTCGGTTTTGGGGACGGAGCTTACCTTTGTTTCGTATTACACGGCAAAGCCCGTGCTTTTACCGGAAATGCCGATCACCTTTAGCTTCACCGACCCTTCTTTTGAACGAAATTCCCAGGTGCTTCAGCGACTAACCCCGTACGAAACAAGCATCCCATAGCTGATTGTTGATAGCTTATAGCTGATAGGTTTATTTTTATAGTTTTTCCCTTAACTATCAACTACAAGCAGTTTACATGCTTGTGGTCAACAATTAACTATTTGCCTTTTAACAAATCAGGCCTTTTCCTTTTAGTTTTCTTCAGCGCTTCCTTCCACCTCCACTCCTCTATCTTTTGATGGTTGCCAGAAAGAAGTACTTCTGGGACTTGCATTTCTTTAAACTCCTCTGGTCGGGTGTATTGTGGAGGCTCTAAAAGGGTGTATGGTTTGTGGTTGATGGTGTATTGGGAGAAGGACTCTTTCTGGGTTGCCTCTTTCTCAAGCACCCGGGGGAGAAGCCTTGCCACTGCATCCAGAATTACCATTGCCGCGATCTCTCCTCCGGTAAGGATATAATCTCCAATGGAGATCTCCTCATCTACCAGCTGGCGCACTCTTTCATCGACCCCTTCGTAATGGCCACAAATCAGAATGAGATGTTTTTCCCTTGCTAACTTTCGCGCAATTTTTTGGTTAAAGGCTTTTCCTTGAGGGGTAAGAAGAATGATTTCTTCCGCCAGAGGCGGATCCGCCTTTGGCGGAGCTTTTTGCCTTTTGTTTTTTACTTTTTCTAACGCCTCGGCTATCACGTCCACCCTAAGGATCATCCCTACCCCACCGCCATAAGGGCGGTCGTCCACCTGTCTATGAGGACCAATTCCAAAATCACGCAGATTAACCAAATGAACCTTGAGCTTCCCTTCCCTCTGGGCTTTAGCGAGGATTGAGGATTCAAGGAGAGGCTTAAAGACTTCTGGGAATAGAGTGATGATGCTAACAATCATCCCGACCAAAGCCATGAGGCTATCCGGTTCCAAGCTGCTTCTTTATTTTCTCAACCACTTCCTGGGGGTCAAATTCAGTTTTTATTAACCAGTCCTTCGCCCCCAACTTTTTGGCCTGCTCAAGCTCTATTGGCTGACCCGAATTGGAGATGATAATCACCGGTATTTTTTTAAGTTCGGGAGTTTTATTCATCTCCTCCATCACCTCAAATCCCCCCATTTTGGGCATGATAATGTCCAATAGGATAAGGTCGGGTTTTATCTCCTTCATCTTTTCTAATCCTTCAACTCCATCCTTCGCACTTGAAACCTCGTAACCCTCATCACTTAATTTCTTTTGGATAAGATCAGTAATTATCTCTTCGTCTTCGACAATTAGGATTTTTTTCATTGTTCCTTAATCACCTCCTTTCATCCTTTCTTCCCTTCCTTGACAGGAAGAGTAAAGGAAAAGGTGGATCCCTTGTTTACTTCCGATTTAAACCAAATTCTGCCGCCGTGGGCTTCAATGATATGTTTGGTGATGTAAAGGCCAAGACCGCTACCTTCAGTTGCTGTTCTCATTGCATTACTCCCTCGGAAGAACTTGGTAAACACTCTTTCCTGCTGGTCTTTTGGGATTCCTATCCCGCTATCCTGTACTGAGGACACCACCTCCCATTTCTTTTTATCATATTTTAAAGAAACTTTCACTTCCCCGCCTGCGGGGGTGTATCTTACTGCGTTGTCAAAAATGTTCTGAATAGCGAGCTTAATTTTTTCTTCGTCCAACTGGATTGGTGGCAATTCTTTTGGTTTGCTGAATTTAAATTTAATCTTCTTTTGTTTAATCTCGTCCTTATAGGAATCTACTACGGACTGAACAATGGGCTCGAGTAGCAGAGGGACTGGTTTATAGAGATACCTCCCCTCCTCAATTCTGGTCACGTTCAGAAGGTCGTTGATTAAGACAATCATCCTTTCCGTGGATCCGGCGGTTTTTTCAAGATAGTTTCTTTGCTCGGCGGTTATCTCCCCAAGATCGCCATCCAGTAACATCCGCAGCGTCCATTTAATTGCCGATAAGGGGGTTCGCAGTTGATGGGCAGAAAGAGAAACAAACTCGGTTTTTAGTTGCTCAATCCGCTTTTCTCTGGTGATGTCATGGGCGATCACCAAAGTCCCAATTTCTTCCCTCTCTCTTTCCAGAGGGACAGTGCTTACCTCCAACATTAGGTTCTCTCGAAACGAAAGCTCTTTGCGGTGGATTCTTCTGATCTTCTCCCCTCTTGTTAAGAGGTTTAATAACGCCTCAAAGGGGGTGGAAGTCCGCAACTCAGAAAGGGATCTGCTTAATACTTTTTTACCTTCAACAGCAAGAAAATCTTCCATCTGGGGATTTATTAAGGTGAGTTTATTCTCTTTATCAAAGACTATCAGCCCATCGGCAAAATTACTGATGATCGTCAAAGTTTTATCTTTTTCCTCCTCGGCTTTTATCCGTGCTTCATCAACATCCTCCAGAATATTCAAAACTGCTGCTTGGGCCCCTCTTAACCCTTTTTCCGTTTCCTCGGTTTCCGTTAAATTAAAGAGGCCAAGGAAATATCCCACTGCCTCTCCTTCGGGACTTTTTCTTGTTTTGGAAAAAATGCTAACGGGAACCTCACCTTTATCTTTTGTAAAAAGCGTTAATTCCCTTGTTTTAACCGCCCCTTTTTCAAGGGTTTCTTGCGATACTTCCGAGATCTTCTCCTTGTCAAAGAGTCTTTCAATCGGACTTCCAATGATCTCATAGATCTTGTAACCAGAGAGCTCTTCGAAGGCGGGATTAACCTCGAGGATAACTCCACGCGGGGTTAGAGAACAAAGCGGTAAGGGGGAGAAGGAAAACAGATCCCGAATGTAATCCTCCAGAAGAGTTAAGTCCTCCAGAAGGATGGCGATCTTTTCCGAGGACTCTTCTGTAGTAGTTTTCTCTGGTTCTAAGACCCGTTTTCTAAAGAGTACCATCTATTTTTGCACTTTAAGTTGCTCCGCGCCTCACCCTCGATCTCCATAAGATTTTGGTAGTTTCTTTTGTGACGTCCTCGTTGTGCTCGGAGCGTCTTTCCTTCGGAAATGAGTCTTTGTTCTCTTTCTTCATTTTATTTGGAAATGAGTTTTTCTATCTCCATGTAAACTTAAACTGGTGGCGGTCTTGGCCTTCAAAGGTACATTTTATCTCGCGGCATTTTATCTCCTCAGGTTTAACGACCATCTTGATGATCGTGGCAAGATATCCTTCCACAAGACGACAAAAAACCGGATGAAGATCGAGGTCTTTAATCTCGACGACGGCATATTTTTTCTCAACATCATAGTCCGGGACGGTAAACTCACCTCTGGTGAAGTATTCCCCCCACATTTGGGGAGCTTTCGATACCACCAGATCTATCGAATGGAAAAATTTCGTATAAACCCTAACAATCAGGGAGTTGCCGGGAGCAAAACCGCCTAACTCCCTAAACTCCTCATCTCCCCAGCCGAAAACCTTTTGCATCGCCAGCAAAGAGATTGCTCTCCACCCAACGGGATAAAACCCGAGAGTTTTAATCTCCGCATACTTTATCGGACAGCCAACTTTCTCGAGCTCCTCTTCTACCCTCTCTAGTCCCTCTTTTCCTTGTTTAGCCAAAGCGTATGCCGCATCATCTTTAAGACTCATCCCCCGTGCCTCCCCCCTCAACTTCATTAGTTTTTCCGCTAACTCTTTTGTGACGTCCTCGCTGCGCTCGGATCGTCTTTCCTTCGGAAATGAGGTCCTCGCTGCGCTCGGGCGTCTTTCCTTCGGAAATGAGTCTTTGTTCTCTTTCTTCATTTTGGATAACTGCTTCAGCGATGCCTTTCCAACTCTTGTTTTAATCGTTTAATCTCGTTTTTCAGCTCGACCATTTTGAGTTCTCGGCCAATGACTAATTTCTGAAAACTTTCTAACTCCGCGACTCTCTTGTCAAGTTCCTTAGTCCTCTCCTTAACCTGCATATTGAGGCTTTCCGTCAGCTCTTGTAATTCTTTCGTTCGCGCCTCAACTCTTACTTCTAATGCCCCTTTCGCTTCTTCTAACTCTCCTCTTGCCTTTTCAAGTTCCTTGGTTCTCTCCTTTACCCTTTCCTCCAAGGTAGTGCGCGATTTCTTCAGCTCCTCGGTCATCTCGTTAAACCCCCGTGCTAAGTCCCCAAGCTCGTCTTTACTTTTTGCGGCCATCCGCCAATCTAAATCTCCTGCCCTGATTTTTTCCGAACCCCTCTGGAGTTCCAAAACAGGATTGATCACCATTCTCCTAAGAAGCAGGGAAAGGGAAAGAGTAATAAGGGTAATCGTCGCCACAAGATAGAGAGTCAGCTGCATCTGCTGCTTTCCAACCGCCTCTTCTTCAGCCTCAAGCGATAATCTTACATCATAGGTTCCAAGCCGTTGTCCTCCGACATGTATCGGCGTGATCACACCAAGTATTGGGGGAGCATCAGGTTGGTAGAGGGTTCTGGTCCTAACTATGTCCTGCTCAAAAGCGAGCTCATTTTCTCGGTCAGACGAGGCTCCGATCGCTCCTGTATCATTGGAGGCGACAATTTGCAGTCCTTCTGGAGTGGATACACTAATGTCTATCTTTACGATCTCGGGATCTAACCATACCAATTTATAAATATTGGATTGAAGCTTCTCCACATCTCCTAATTCTTTTCGGCTGCCAATAGCAGCTTCAAGTGCCTGAGCTAAGACAATGCCCCTTGCTCTAAAGGAGCGTTGAAAGACCTCTCTTTCCCGGGCGGTGGTAAAAAATATAAGAACTACCAATATCAAACCAACGATTACCGCTACCGAGGCGAGTAATTTAACTTGAAGATTGAGCCGCATGAAGGGTCTACTCTGTGGCGGGGGAAAGCCACTCCTGTTCCAATTCCCTCAGTTTCCCCTCTTCCTTAAGGCGCCGGATGGTCTTATTAATTTCTGCCAAAAGTTTTTCCTCACCCTTTTTAACGGCTACGCCGTAGAACTCCTGGGTAAAGGGCTCACCAATTATCCTTAGAGTTGCTTCCCCAGAAACCATCCCAATGGCAGCCGGGTAATCGGTAATGATCGCATCAATGACTCCATTAAGAAGAGCGCTCTTAGCTAAATCATTATCCGCAAAGCTCTTTACCAAAGAAGGGTCGGTAGATTTTTTGGCCTCGACCTCACTGGTAGTCTTGACCTGAGCCCCCACCTTTTTGCCGTCTAGGTCTTCTACTCCCCCAATTCCAGCCGCTTTATCAGCTGTTGTCACAACAACCTGGCCGGCATTGAAGTAGGGATTGGAGAAGTCCATCGTCTGAGCTCTCTCGGGAGTAATGGTGATGGATGAGATTAGCATCTGTACCTCTCCAGCCTGGAGGGTGTCAAAAATTCCTTCCCAGGCAAGATTACGAAATTCTATCTCGGCTCCAAGGTCCGAAGCAATCTCCTTGGCGATATCGATATCCATTCCGGTAAAGTTGCCTGCATCATCGAAGTATTCCATTGGGCGATAAGTGGCATCAGTCCCAACAATAAGCTTTTCTATCAGCGGCTTTTTTACGAAGAGCCCCTTAAGGACGGGTTCCCAGAGGAGTGCCCCCAAAACTACTCCCAAAACGATTATTGACGTGATGATCTGGGCTTTCTTAAGCATTCTCAATCACCCTCTTTCACAAAGGTAACGTAACATTAATAAAATCAACCCGTCAAGCGCTGGGGAGGCTTGACCGACTATTTTTCAATCTCCTCCAACTCCAGGAATACCCTCTTTCCTGCCTTGACGGCGGCGGTTTTTACGAGAGAACGGATTGCGGTAATTGTCTTTCCATCTTTGCCAATCACTGTTCCCATATCGTCAGGAGCAACCGAGAGTGTAAGGTGAACAGTTCCGTCTTCCTCTTGCGATTCAGTGATCTTTACTTCCTTCGGCTTTGAGACTAATTCTTTAACCAGATATTCGAGCAATTCTTTCACGGTTGTTTATTAGTGGTTTCTTGAGCAGTTCCTCCTTGTGGTTCTTCCTTTTCAGTTTTTCCTTTAGGTTTGTGGCTTTCAGCCTCCTGCTGGGGGCGGTAAGGTTTGAATTTATACTTTCCTCCAATCAATTTTTTGACTGCTTCCGTCAGTTGCGCTCCTTCTTTAAGCCAATAGTTCAGCCGCTCCTTATTTAGAGAAAAAGCTGGTGGCGTGACTCCCGGGTTGAAGGAACCCAAAATCTCAAGTGCCTTTCCGTCGCGAGGACGTGCCTTTGGTGTTACGACAATCCTGTAAGATGGTGTACCCTTTTTGCCTATTTTGGAAAGTCGGATCTTGAGCATACGTGAGGTAGTTTAACATAGTTTTCCGGTTTGGATAATGCCTTTTCGGAAACAGCCCTGTAAAGCTTTTTGCTCACGGGGTCACTTTTCCCTCTCAAGTCAGACTTGGTGCGAGATGCCTGGTGATGGTTTCTCAAAGACAGCTATCCTGCGCCTGGTGACTGTAGAGCTTTCTTTGCTGCCTCCTCCTCCGCTATCTGCTTGCTTCTTCCTTCTCCTTCAGCCATCTTTTGTTTTCCAAGAAATACTCCAACGCGGAAGTGTTTATTATGGTCCGGTCCCCATTCTGACAAAGTTCTATACGCTGGTGTAATTGAGTATTTTTCTTGTGCAATTTCTTGGAAACAGCTCTTAGCATCTTTGAGTCCTGTTCTGTATAACTCTTTGGCTTTATAAAGAAGTTCTTTCTTTAGAAAGTTTTTTGCAGCTTGGAGTCCTTGATCAAGAAAGATAGCACCAACAAGAGCTTCAAAGGTGTTGGCAAGAAGATAGGGATTACCTCGTCCTCCCCCCGCCTCCTCCCCGTTTGAAAGCAACAGATAATCTCCGAGTTTAAGTCTTCCTGATTCGGCGGCAAGAGATTCAGTTTTCACTAACGCTGCCCGAAGCGCCGTTAACTCTCCTTCCGTAAAGGCTAGATAGTTCTTAAAGAGATGGTGGGAGACAGTGAGTTCCAATACAGCATCTCCCAGAAATTCTAATCGCTCGTTGGAGGGGAGGTTAAAGGTTGGATTCTCATTAAGATACGAGCGGTGGACAAAAGCATTTCTTAAGAGATTGGAATCTTTAAAAGTGATGCCAATCTGCTTTTCGGCTTCTTCTACTGGAAATAAGTTGGTTTTATCCTTCGATCTCATCAAGGTAATCTTTGATAAAGGCAATTAACTCCCCTACAGTACTAAACTCTTGCTCCCCCTCTATTCCAAATTCCTCAAATACTTTGCCGATTGCTTCCTTTAACTCTATTGGTCCGATGTTAAGATCGTTAGCGAAAGAGGCGTTTTCCGCAAGTTCTTCTTTGGTAACGCCCAAAGATCGGCTTAAGATCTGTTTTATCGTTTCCTCAGTCTTGTTCGCCATCTGAGTCGTCCGTCTCAGGCGGATCGGTTTTACCTGCCTCGCCCTCCTTTTCGGCGGGTAAACCGGCAGACAGGCCTTCGAGATATCTCTTCACCACAGTTCCTAAAACCCCATTGACAAAGGCTCCTGAGGAGGCCCCTCCAAACTCTTTGGCAAGTTCGATTGCCTCATCAATCGCTACTTTTGGAGGGACATTCTTCGCCACTACTAGTTCAAAGACGGCAATTCGAAGGGCAATCAGGTCAATCTTTGTGATCTGATCCGGTGGCCAAGCAGGGGCAGTTTCGGCAATGATTTTATCAAGGGCTTCGGTGTTTGTAACAACCCCGCGAAGGATAAAGTTAAGAAGGTCCCGATCAACTTCCCTCTCATCATAGACCTCCAACACGCGTTTGGTGCTTGATTCCTGATCGATCGAGTGAAACGAGCGCTCAAAGAGAGCTGCTAAAGCAACCCGCCGCGCTTCGTGTCTTGGATCATATTCTTTAGACATTTTCAATACTTTCCACAATCTGGGCAGAGACGATGGGCAATCTTTTGTGCTCCGCAGTGGCGACACTTCACCGTTTGCGGCCGTCTTGGCTTCTTATGTTGCAGTTTTCTTCTTTTTCTCCCGTATGACAATTTTCGTTTTGGTACAGGCATTGTTATTCCTTAGTCATAAATGTTACTTTCGTTCCTCCATAGATTCTTCGGTCAACGATCTTTAGCCCCCCAACTTTAGGAGCATCGGTAGTTTTTGCATGCTCATAAACAACCAAAGCTCCCTTCTTCAAGTGAGGGACCAACTTATAAAAGACTGGTCCAATTTTACCTAAAGTGTAAGGTGGGTCAAGAAACACAAGCCCCAGATCTTTATCTGGTAGCTCAGTAAGGAATTGATCAACACTACGGCAGATCACCTTCCCTTTACCAACAAGCTTTGTGTGTTTTAGATTTTCGGCAATTATTTTGCAGGCATCGCGGTGGGATTCAACAAAGAAGCAACTTCGGGCTCCTTGGGAAAGAGCTTCAATCCCGAGTGCGCCTGAGCCCGCGTAAAGATCAGCAGATTTTCTCCCTTCAACCATTTTGGCAAGGATATCAAAAATCGCCTTTCGAACCGCATCTTGTGTCGGGCGAAGATCGAGAATTTTTGGGACCTTGAGGATATGTCCTTTGGCTGCTCCAGTGATTACTCTCATCAGAAATAAGTCTATCAGAGACAAGTGATCGGTGGCTACTGATCAGTTTGGTTCCACCGAGCTGGTGGCGAAACGCCTTAACTCTTGTTGAAGTCTTGGAATAAGCTTTTTTCCCATCGTCTCAAAGGCATAATCGCGGACGGTTTTAAGGAGTTTGGTATCGGAAAGATCAGCAACCTTAAGTTCAAGCAACCCATGCTGTTTGGTACCATAAAGTTCACCAGGGCCACGAAGCTTAAGATCAAGCTCCGCTAATTCAAATCCGGATGCGGTGCTCTCTAAAGCTTTTAGCCGCCGATAGGCATCGCCGCTGGCTTTCTCAGTGAAAAGAAAGCAGTAGGATTCTTTATCGCTTCTTCCTACCCTTCCCCGGAGCTGGTGAAGGGAGGCAAGCCCAAAGCGCTCTGCTGCCTCAATCACCATGATTGTGGCGTTGGGGATATCAATCCCTACCTCAACAACTGGGGTGGAGACTAAGATCTGATGCCTTCCGTCCCGAAACTTACGGATCACCTCATCTTTATCTTTTGATTTCAATTTCCCGTGCAGAAGTCCTAGGGAAAGATCCGGGAAAACCTTATTTTTAAGCTTTTCATATTCAGTGGTTGCCGCCTTTACTTGTTGCATTGTCTCTTTTTCGGATTCTTCAATTAAAGGGCAGATAATGAAGGCTTGATCTCCCATCTTAATTCTTTTATGTATCCAATGGTAACAAGCTTCTCTTTTTCCCTCGAGAACGGCAAAAGTTTTGATCCGTTTTCTTCCTGGTGGAAGTTCATCAAGGACAGAAAGATCAAGGTCGCTATAGATTGTTAAGGCTAAGCTTCTTGGAATGGGGGTTGCCGTAATGGTAAGTACATGGGGAGTGCTTTGGGTCTTTTTGACAAGTTTTCCCCGCTGGATAACCCCGAAGCGATGTTGCTCATCAATTACTACCAATCCTACTTTCTCGAAACTCCCTTGCTTGTAAAAAAGAGCATGGGTTCCAACCCAAAGATCGAAATCGGTGACGCATTTGTCAGGTTTTTTACTTCCGGTGTGAAGGGCGATCTTTATCCCCTGTGGTTCAAGCAAGGATTTAAGGGTTTGGAAATGTTGATCGGCAAGGATTTCGGTAGGAGCCATCAAAATGGTTTTTGCCCCTGATAGAAAACAGGCATAAGCGGTGATAGCGGCAACAACGGTTTTCCCAGAGCCAACATCTCCCTCCAGAAGCCGATTCATCGGGGTTGGCTTAGAAAAATCTTCCAATACCTCAGTTACTACTCTCTGCTGTGCCTCTGTGAGCTTGAAAGGGAGATTGTTGATAAACTGCTCTATCTTCTCTTTATTTTCGGAAACAGCAATCTTTTGGGTTAGCCTTCTTGTCTGCCAGCTTTTTCTTCTTTCAAGAGAACGAAGGTTTAATAAAAACAGCTCTTCAAACGCAAACCGTCTTTCTGCTTCCTGAGCTTTTTCTTCTTTCGGTGGGAAGTGAATCGTGTTTAACGCCTCGCCCCAACGGGGAAAGCGTTCATTTCGCAGAATCTCATCAGGAAGGAATTCAAATTCAGGATTCTCAAGGGGGATTGCTCGAAGAATATCTTTGATCCTGGTGCGCAACCACTTGGAGCTTACCCCGCTTGTTTCAGGGTAGATGGGAACTAATCCTTGCGTGTGAACCAAAGCTTTCCCTTCTTTTATCAGCTCAAATTCGGGACTTACAAAGGTAAGTCTTCCTCCGAAAGATTCGACTTTCCCGGCAAGATGGATTTCTCTCCCCTCCTTGATAGTTTTGGCAAGATAAGGTTGGTTAAACCAAATCACTTCAACTGCACCTGTTTCATCGGCAATCACGGCTTTAGTCAAAAGTTTTCCTGTTTTTGCACGTACAACCTCAACTTTGATTACTCTTCCGGAGATAGCGGTTTCATCGTAGGCGAAAAGATCACGGATCTTCTTAACTTGGCTGAAGTCTTGATAGCGAAAAGGGAAATGGTAGAGGAGGTCTCTTACTGTCTTGATTCCCAACCGTTTAAGCCGGTTGGCGTAAGTCTCCCCCACATACGGAAGTTTAGTTACCGGATCGGAAAGTTTTAGGCCCATCTCAATAACTGTTCTTTAAAAGATCTTGATAATTTTTACCGAGATTTCTCCTTGGGGAGTTTCGACTTTGACGTGATCGCCTGGTTTTGCTTGTAAGATGGCTTTCCCGATTGGAGAGGCGTAAGAGAGCTTTCCCCTCTTTGGATCGGCCTCTCCCCACCCCACGATTTGGCAAGTGAGCACTTTCCCGTTTATCTGTAGCTTCAGCTTACTTCCGATCCCAACCCTGTCTTTAGATATGTTTTTTGAATCAACAACCTCTGCCGGCGTAAGCTGACTTTTAATCTCTCTAAGTTGCGCTGTCAATCTGTCTACCTCTCTTTCCGCCTGTTCGAAGGCGGCGTTGTCATGCCACAGGTTCCCTGGTTCTGATCTCGCGGCGGGGATTGTCCCCGCCTTGGCTGTTTTTAATTGTTCCGCTATTTTCTCCTGCTCTCTCAGGAGCTTGCGGTAACCTTCCTTGGTGAGATAAATCTTTTCTGCCTCTTTCATCTGTCCTTGTACAGGATAACATGAAAAGAAAGTATTTCTAACGAGTGGATTGACAATTCAAATAGGGAAAATCAGAAGACTTCTCCTACCCCTTACCTACTTCTATCTGAATATAAACGGAAGAAACGAAGAAAGCACAAGACTGATTGAGGCGATAATCACAATTATCGTCCAAAGCTTCTGTTTCTTATAGAAAAATCGCATCTTGATTTAAACGTTAAGCAGACCAACGCACCGGTTTCTTTGGTAGCTTAATTTTTCTGTAGCCGCGTTTTCCAACCTTAATCACCTCTCCGCCGCGTAATTTTAGCCTTTTAACGGGATTAGTTATCCTTATATCATTTATCTCAAATCCTCCCTGTTCAATAATCCTTTGGGCCTCAGATGCACTTGATACTAAACCGCTAGCCATTGTTATGCGTGCTGGCGTTGCCAAGCTAGCGGGTGTTGATTTATAAACGAACTCCGGAACTTTCTCTGGCTTCTCGCCTTTTTGAACAAATCGCTCAAACTCCCTTTGGGCTCTCTGCGCTGCATCTTCCGAGTAAAGGAGGGTAACTACTTCCTTAGCTAATCTCTTTTTTGCCTCCAGCGGTTTCTCCTTACCGGTAATTTCCCTAACCTCCTTCATTGGAATCTGGGTCCAGAGTTCAAAACAATTCAGTAACACTTCATCAGGCAGGGCCATAATTTTTCCAAACATCTCCTTTGGAGGGTCGCTGATAGCGATGTATCTTCCGCGGCTTTTACTCATTAAAATCTCCCCTGTTTTGGGGTCGGAAAGGAGTTTTTTGGCAATCACAAATTTCTCCTTTCCTAAAAAGCGCTTCACCAACTCTCTTCCGGCAAGCATATTAAAAATCTGATCCGTCCCCCCAAGTTCCGCATCCACTTTAAGCATCACCGAATCATACGCTTGCATCATCGGGTAAAGAAGTTCTGGGACAGTGGGAGGATTCCCTGCTTTAATTCTTTTTTGAAACATATCCCGCTCCAGAAGTTGCTGGGAGGTAAAATGGTAGCCAACTTTATTCACCGCCTCAATGAAGGTTAGCTTCTCCCACCAACGGGAGTTGAAGGCAATTTTTGCCGAGTTAACACCCGAGAAATTGATAACCTTGCTGGCCTGTTTTTTGTAGTGGTGCATGTTTTTGACCACTTCCATTTTGGTCAACTTCTTTCGTTTGGCAAAACGGTCGGAAGGGTCACCAATTTGGGCAGTAGCATCACCGATAAGAAAGATTACTTTATGCCCTAAATCTTGGAACCGCTTAAGGATCAAAAGATTTTCAAGGTGGCTTAAGTGTAAATCGGAGGCGGTAGGATCAACACCCCAATAGATGGTGATTTTTCGCGTCTTTAGCCCATTTTCTAAAGCTTCACGGCTGGGGTAGATTTTGGCAATTCCTCTGGTTAAAACCTCTTTGATTAGGTCGGGCATAACTTTTTCAGTATAGCATTTAGAAAGATGGTAAAATATCTCTGTAATGAACCGAAAAAGGCGATACCTGCCAACTGGTGCCCGCTCATGGCGGAAGGAAAGGGGCGGGATTTTAATGCGGATCTTATCAGCGGGAGGGCGAACCATTGTTGGCACCCTCCGTTATGGTGTTTTGGGGGTGTTTGAGTTTGTAGTTTGGCTACTCTCCCATCTCCCCTATTTTAGAAAATTGCGTGAGAGAGGGAGAAGAAGCCGACTTTACTGGGCGAATATGGCAGCAAGTTTTTGTCTTTTTGCTGTGATCGCTACTACCCTTTTTGTTGGAGGTGTTTTTATTGTCTTCTCCAAAGATCTCCCCTCCCCCGACCGGTTGGTCGATCGAGAGGTTTCTCTTTCAACAAAGATTTACGACCGAAACGGAAAGCTTCTCTTCGATATCTATGGTGATGAAAACCGGACTTTAGTTACCTTGGATCAGGTTCCAGAGGTGATGCGGCAGGCAACAGTCGCTATAGAGGATAAACATTTCTACAGCCACCGTGGGTTTGACCCGTTAGGGCTCATCCGGGCAGTCTATAAGACTATTACTTGGCGTACTCTTCAGGGGGGATCAACGATCACCCAACAGTTAGTCAAGACCACCCTTCTTACTAAAGAGCGAACTATCGTTCGGAAGATTAAAGAATTTGTTCTTGCCTTGCAGATTGAGACCCGCTTTAGCAAAGATGAAATTCTTCAAATGTACCTTAATGAGTTACCTTATGGAGGTCAGGCGATCGGGGTTGAAGCGGCTGCCCGATCCTATTTCGGAAAATCAGTTTCACAACTGTCTTTGGCCGAGGCGGCGATGTTAGCCGGGTTACCAGCGGCTCCTTCACGGTTTTCGCCTCGACGTAACCCCGAATTAGCTAAGTGGCGGCAGGCGCAAGTACTCCGTCGGATGGTTGAGGATGGCTATATTACGCAGGAAGAGGTGGATAAAGCAAAGGTAGAGAAGCTAAAGTATATTCCGGAGGGAGCTCAAATCAAAGCCCCCCATTTTGTGATGTATGTGCGAGAGCTTCTTGCTGAGCGGTATGGAGAAGTGTCGGTTGAGACGGGGGGGTTGCAGGTAACAACAACGTTGGACCTTGGTCTTCATAACAAATTCCAAAAGATTGTTGCCGAAAAGATAGCGCAGGATCGGGGCTTTAAGGTAAGCAACGGGGCTTTGGTCGCCCTGAATCCGAAAACGGGTGAGATTCTTTCGATGGTAGGATCGGTTGACTATTTTAATGAGAAGATAAAGGGTCAATATAATGTGGTAACCGCCGAGAGGCAACCGGGATCAGCGATCAAACCGATCACTTATGTTACCGCTTTCAAGCAAGGTTATAGTCCGGCAACAACTTTAATTGATATCCCAACAACATTTGACATTGGTTACGGTCGTACTTACAAACCGGCGAATTTTGCAAATAGATACAATGGGATAATCCCGATTCGGAAGACTTTAGGGAGTTCAAAAAATGTTCCGGCAGTAAAGATGCTCTCGTTAGTAGGAATCGAGAACATGATTGCCACTGCCCATGAAATGGGGATTACTACCTTGCAGGATCCAACTCGTTATGGGCTTTCAGTTACCTTGGGCGGTGGTGAGGTAAAGCTCCTGGATCTAACAGCCGCGTTTACCTGTTTCGCCACAGGAGGGGTGAGACATGATCCAGTGGTGATCCTTAAAGTAACCGACCATCATGGCAACGTTCTTGAGGAGTTCAAGCCAAACAGTGGGGTTCGGGTCTTGACGGAACAGCAGGCCTATTTGATCAACCATATTCTTTCCGACTTTAATGCACGGACTTTTACTTTTGGTGGTGGAACTCAGTTAGGGCTTCACATTCCCGGCCACACGGTAGCGATCAAAACAGGAACAACGACGGATAATCGTGATGGTTGGGCAGTCGGCTATACCCCGGCGCATAAAGATTCATCGGCGGCAATTGCTATTGGAGTGTGGATCGGTAATACCGATAACTCTGAAATGAGTCCAAGCTACTTTGCTGGGGCTGCAAGGATCTGGAACCAAGCAATGACCACTTACCTGGTGAATAAACCAGATGTGAAGTTTGTTCGTCCTAAGGAAGGGATCGTCGGGGGGACGGTTGATGGTTTATCAGGCAAAGCACTTGGTCCTTTCTCTACCGCAAAGCGCTCGGATATCTTCATCGCTGGAACAGTTCCCACCGAACCTGACGATTGGCATCAGGAGTTGGAGATCTGCACTCCTGATAGGTTGCTTGCTTCAGATGCCTGCCGACGAGCAGGAAAGACGGTAAAGAAAGTTTACATCAAAATCACCGCCGAGCGGCCGGAATGGCAAGATGATGTGGATGCGTGGGTAAGGAAAGCTTATCCTAAAAGCAAGTATCCTCAGTATTATCCCCCGACCAAGGTTTCAACCCTCTGCTTCGATAACGGGGGAAATGTTGTTGATTGTGCCAAATCTAACCCTTTTGTTGATGTGGTGCTTGAGCCTGATCAAAAAGACAATTTGCCAAGCAATTTTAAAGTTCAGGTTAAGGTGACATCACAACCTGATAGAACAGTTGCTTATGTGGAGATCTATCTTGTGCAAGGAGGGACAACCAAGTATCAGACGGGTCAGATTACCTCAATCACTCCCTCTTGCAGCTGCTATGCTTCAGGAGAGGCATTTAAAAACGTTTCGCCTGGAGAATATGAGTTGAAGGTTTACGCCCAAGATACCGCCGGGGGGGCGACAACGGAAACGATATTGGTTAAGGTTAGTGGAGGTTAACTTCTTAACTTTCCTCCGGACTTCTTAATTAGTTTAACAACCTTCTCCCGTACTGGCTTTAGATCCTCCGAAGATAACTCTTTGATATCCGATTGAAAAGTTAGCCGCAGGGTAACTGACCGTTCTCCTTTTTGTTCAAAGAGATCCGCTAGTTCAACTTCCCTGATAACCCTATCGAGTGTTTTGATCTTTTGGAGAAGAGGACCGAGCGGTTTTTTGTAAGGGAAGAAGAAGGAAAAGTCTTCGTAAACTTCGGGGTAAGGAGGGATGGGGGTGAAGATTCCCCACCGCCGGGCGTATTTTGCAAGGCTCTCTAAATTCAACTCAAAAAGCGCCGTATCTTTTAGACGGTAACTTTTGGCAAGATGGGGATGGACTTCCCCGATGATCCCCACATCCTTGTTGTTGACAATAATTTTTGCCGTCCGGCTGGGGTGAAGAAGGTTGTCTTTTGCTGGTGCAAAGTCACAGTTGAGGTGCGTTTTAGTAAGAAGTGCTTCCAACACCCCCTTCAATGTGCGGTAAGGTTCCGCTATCCCCCACAAAAGTGCGGTTAAGGCAAAGTACTCTCCCTCTTTGGGATAGATCTTTTCCAACTCAAATAACCTTCCTTCTTCGCAGCGAGGAGCATTCTTGCGGGCAGCATTAAGAATGTTTAAAAGATCACTATCTTTAAGATATTCCGCCTCCGAAGAGACTGGATTTCTAAGTTTCAGCAATCCTCCACTCCCTTTATGCACTAAAGCTTCTGTAGTTAAAAACGGATAAGTTTTCACTTCGTTGAATCCCATTCCTGCAAGAAGTTTAGAGAGGTTGTTACGAAGATACTCAAAAATATTTTCAGGAGTATCAGTGGCGATCGTGCAAGGCGCAGTGGCAGGAAGATCCTCATAACCATGCAGTCTTGCAACCTCTTCGATCAAATCTTCTTCATGCTTGATATCACCACGGAAGTGAGGTGGCCAAGCAATCAACCCCTTGGTGGATGACATCACTTTAAAGCCAAGACGGGTTAAATGCTGACGAGCTTCGGTGATGCTGATTTCTGTTCCAAGAAGAGAATTTAGTTTTGTTGCGTCAAGATTGACTGGTTCGGGGGTGGTTTTGGTTTTACCAATTTGGCCAAAACCTCCTACTTCCCCACTCCCGTAAAGATGGTAAAGTTTAATCGCTTGGTTTAAAGCTTTTAACAAGTTTTCTGGACTTAAGTAATGCTCAAAGCGTATACTAGCTTCGGAGCGAAGGCCTAAGCGCCGAGAGGTTCTCCGAATAGCGATAGGGTTAAAGATTGCGGCCTCAAGAAGTACCTCTTTGGTTCCCACCTCAACCTCAGTGTCTTTTCCGCCCATTACCCCCGCGATTGCGATTGGACCTTTTCGATCGGCGATGACAATGTCGGAAGGTTCAAGAATACGGGTTAATCCATCGAGGGTTTTGATTACCTCACCTCGTTTTGCATTTCTGACTTCAATGGACATGGAGGGGTCACGCTTCTTTATTTTTGTAGCGTCAAAGGCGTGCAACGGTTGGCCGTATTCCAACATCACATAGTTGGTGATATCTGCCAAAAGGTTAATTTGGCGCATACCAGCGTGTCCCAGGCGTTTTTCCATCTTATCTGGTGTTTCTTGGCAAGAAAGCCCTTTTATAAGAACAAGAGTGTAAAGACCGCAGAGATCCTTATCGCTTTTAATAACCAAGTTTTGAGTGTTTGCAGGAGGCTTAAACTCCTCTTCCTCTTTTTGCAAATTAAGGTTGTAGAGTGCCGCTAATTCGCGAGCGACTCCAAGGATCGAAAGGAGATCCCCTCGGTTATAAGTCACTTCTAAATTGATTATTGCTTCTCCACCCTCCCTTTTCACTTCCTCAACTCCGATAGTGGCTAGGGAAAGTTTTTCTCCAACTGCCTCCGCAGAAGCTTTTAATTTGACAAACTCTTTAAGCCAAGAGTAAGGAATAAGCATCGCTTAAAACTGTTTTAGAAACCTCAAATCTCCTTCGTAAAACAACCTGATATCATCTATTCCCAATTTAATCATTAGCATCCGATCCGGTCCGAAACCCCAAGCAAGTCCTGAGTAAATTTTTGGATCAATTCCACCATTCTTTATGACCTCAGGATGAACCATTCCTGCCCCAGCAATTTCAAACCATCCGGCGTATCCGCAGATTCGGCATCCCTTTCCTTTGCAGAAGGGACAAAGAGCATCTACTCCAACACCTGGCTCAACGAAGGGATAGTATTTGGGACGAAAGCGTGTTCTTGTCTCCTCCCCAAAAACCTGTTTTAAGAAGTAATCTGAAAGCCATTTTAGATGAGCGATACTTACTCCTTTATCGATATAAAGAAGATCAAACTGAGTAAACGTATGGCTGTGATGGGGGTCAAGCGCTTCAAAGCGAAAACAGCGATCAAACGACATTACCTTTATTGGAGGTTTTCGTTTTCTCATTTCTCTTACCTGAATATTGGAGGTGTGAGACCTAAGGAGTTTTCTGTCAGTAAGGTAAAGAGTGTCCCAAAGGTCACGGGCGGGATGATCAGGCGGCATGTTAAGCAACCCAAAGTTATAATCATCGGTCTCGATATGAGGGGCGTAAACCTCCTCAAAGCCCAGCCGTTCAAATGTTTCTCTTACGAAATTTCGAAACTGAGTTAGCGGATGGAGGGAGCCAACTACAAACTTTTTGCCGGGTTCGGTGGAATCAAACTTGATCTTTCCAAGTTTTGCTTGCTCCTTATTTTTTAATTCTAGATCTTTTAACCTTAGGGCAGTTTCAATCGCCTCCTTGGCAGCGTTGATCACTATTCCTGCACTCTTGCGATCTTCAACATTTGGAAGTTCGGGGATTTCCGCAAGGAGCTGGGTTAGTTGGCCCTTCCGACCAAGATATTTAAGGTGAAGTGCTTCAAGTTTTTTGGGAGTGCCAGCCTCTTCAATTTTGGAGAGGGCGTACTTTTTTATCTCTTCAACATTCATTTTTCTTTTGATTCTTTCTCCACATTTGAGCGAGGTGAAGAATGCGGAGATTCGCGGAGTGAAGCTCGTACAATCTCCTTAAAGGTTTCTGGATCCTCAAGAGCAAGTTGGGCAAGGATCTTTCGATCTAATTCGATTTTTGCATCTTTCAAGAGTTTCATAAAGCGCGAATAGGAAAGATCAAATTCGGCAAGGGAAGCATTAATCCGCTGGATCCATAGGCGCCGCATGTCCCGTTTCCTCAACCGCCGGCCAATGTAGGCATGTATTCCTGCCCTTAAATATGCCTCGTGGGCCCGTTTATAAAGCTTCCTTCGTGTTCCACGATATCCTTTAGTGGCAAGGATGATCTTTTTATGTCTGGCCCTTGCTCTTGGCCCACCTTTTACTCTTACCATAAGCTTTTCAAATATTACCTAAGACCTAGCAATCTTCTAACCTTTTTCCTTTCTTCCTTCGTAAGCTGCTTTTCTCGATGCCTTCGCGATTTTGCTGCGCTTCGCTCCTTTGAGGTATGATGCGAGATCGCAGCTCGTTTATGGAAGATCTTGCCACGTTTTGTAATTCGGAAGCGTTTTTTAGCTGTACTTTTAGTCTTTTTCTTGGGCATTTCTTTTTCTTGGAACCAAGAAAGCTTCTACTGTTTTCCCGCGACGGGTTGGGCCTTCCACTATCTTTGCAACTTCTTTTAGCAGTTCTACCATCTTGTTAATTTTATTCAAGCCAACTTCAAGATGAGTAGCTTCTCTCCCGCGATAAACAACTGTTAATTTTACTCGATCCCCCTTTTTAAGAAACTCTTCAGCACGTTTGACGCGAACATTTAGATCAGCTTCACCAATATTGGGATTAAACCGTAACTCCTTAAGTTCCGTTTTTGCACTTCTTTTTTGTGCGATCCTCTCCTCCTTCTTTTGTTCAGCGAGAAAGCGCTTAAAATCAAGAAGTTTTGCTACCGGTGGCTTTGCTGAAGGAGCGACCTCCACCAGGTCTAGGCCTTCTTTTTTGGCAGTCTCCAGTGCTTTGGCGGTCTTTACCACTCCTACCTGCTTGCCTTTCTGATTGATCAAGCGGATTTCAAGTGCTTTAATATTCTGATTGATGCGGTAGGAAATCCTTACCATTTTACCTATTTTCAACCGAGGCTCTTATTTTCGACCTCCTCTTTGATATTTGAAATGAACTTATCTAGATCTATCTGACCATAATCCCTGCCTGACCTTCCACGTTCTGAAACTGTTCCCGCTTTTCTCTCCTTCTCTCCTACAATGAGCATATAGGGAACCTTTTGCAGTTGGGCATCTCTAATCTTAGCTTGCATGGTTTCCGAGCGACTATCAAGTTCTACCCGAAGTCCAATTTCCTTAAGTTTCTTCTCTACCTTCATTCCGTATTGGTTATCGTGTTTGGTGATCGGGATGATTATCACTTGCAGAGGGGCAAGCCAGACAGGGAAAGCGCCGGCGAAGTGTTCAACCAAAATTGGGAAGAAACGCTCAAGGGAGCCATAAAGGGCACGGTGGACCATAAATGGTGTTTGTTTCTCTCCTCTTTCGTTGATGAAGCATAAATTAAATCTTTCTGGAAGGTTAAAATCGAACTGAATCGTTGATGTTTGCCAAGGGCGGTCAAGAGCGTCGTAGGCTTTAAGATCAATTTTTGGCCCGTAGAAGATCGCTTCCCCCTCCATTCGCTTGAAAGGCATTTGGGCCGCCTTAAGGGCTTTGATCAACACCGATTCGGCCATCTGCCAATCTTTATTACTTCCCGCGTATTTTTGAGGAGTGGTAGGGTCTCTAACACTTAATTCGGCGGAGAGTGTCAGCCCAAATACTTTAAGAAGATCTAGGCAGAATTTAAGCGTTTTTGTGATCTCCTCCTCTATCTGATTGGGGGTGCAAAAGATGTGAGCATCATCTTGAGTAAAACCACGAACTCTTGTCATCCCGTGAAGAACACCAGAACGCTCAAAGCGGTAAACCGTTCCAAGCTCCGCAAATCGCAGCGGCAGGTCGCGGTAACTTCTTGTTTGGTTTTTGTAAATCATCATATGGAAAGGACAGTTCATTGGCTTCAAGTAATATTCATCGCCCTCAACATCAATGGCGCTGTACATATTTTCCTTGAACCACTTGAGATGGCCACTCCTTTCCCACAGCACTGATCTTCCGATGTGTGGGGTGAAAACAAATTGGTAACCTCCCGCTTTGTGCTTTTCTCTCCAGTAATCCTCAAGGATCGTGCGAATTAAAGCTCCTTTGGGATGCCAAAGAATAAGTCCTGGGCCAACCTCCTCGTTGATGCTAAAAAGATCAAGCTTTGCCCCTAAAGTCCGATGATCCCTCTCTTGAGCTTCTTCAACTTTTTTAAGATATTGGACAAGCTCCTCTTTGGTTGGAAATACCGTTCCGTAAATTCGGGTGAGCATCGGGTTTTTCTCTGATCCTCTCCAATAAGCGCCAGCAAGGTGCGTAAGTTTAAAAGCTCCGATTTTTCCTGTATCGGAAACGTGAGGACCACGGCAGAGATCAAGGAAATCACCGGTTTGATAGAAGGAGATCTTTCCTCCTTCAATTTCGCTAATAAGCTCAAGTTTAAAAGGATTATCTCGGTAGTACTTTTTTGCCTCAGCACGGGTAAGAAAGGTCCTTTTGAAGGGGAGTTTTGCGGCGATGATCTTTTTTATCTCCTCTTCAATCTTAGGTAGATCTTCCTCAGAAATCGGTTTTGGTAAGGAGAAATCATAGTAGAACCCCTCTTTGATGGTGGGGCCAATTGTTGGTTTCGCACCTGGATACAGCTTCAAAACCGCCATTGCCAAAACATGAGCGGCACTGTGGCGCATTACTTCTAATTTCCTATCTTCTATCTTTTGTTTATTTGGTCTGGCCACGCGATAATGATATCAAAAACAGGATTCATGCTAAAAGGAAGTATTAATTATGGCTGATTGAGTAAATTAGCCATTCTTTTTGACCTGGTGCGCGCGCCTGGATTTGAACCAGGGACCTTTCGCACGTCAAGCGAACGCTCTAACCAACTGAGCTACGCGCGCTTTAATTAAATGATAACGGGAAGGCAGCAAAATGGCAAATGAGTTATTTTCGAGCTTGCGAGAAAACAAGGTTCTTGAGCCGAAGGCGAAAGGTTCTTATTTGATAATCTTATCGATAATGCCTTACATCTGATTGCTATAGAGCGCAAAGCGAACTATCGCTCAGATGACGGTATTATCATATTATTTGATAATTTTATCGATAATACCGTATTTTTTGGCCTCTTCAGAGGTCATATAAAGATCACGGTCAATATCCTTGACGATTTTTGCCTTTGACTGACCAGTGTGTTTCGCAAGAGTTTCCGCGTAAAGATCTTTTAGCCTTAATATCTCTTTTGCAGAAATCTCAATATCGGTTGCCTGACCACCTATCTCTCCCACCGGTTGGTGGATATGGATCACGGAATGCGGGAGCGCATATCTTCTTCCCTTATTTCCTGATGCAAGAAGCGCTGTTGCTGCAGAAGCAGTTGTTCCTACTGCAATTGTACTTAATGGAGCTTTGAGGTGCTGCATTGTGTCGTAGATTGCAAAAGCGGCATACGCCGATCCTCCTGGGGAGTTAATGTACATTTTAATCTCCTTGTTGGAATCTTTTTGCTGAAGAAGAAGAAGTTGAGCAATTATTGCATTGGCAACCTCATCGGTAATGGGACCGGAGACAAAAACAATCCGCTCTTCCAAGAGGCGGGAGAAAATGTCAAATACGCGTTCTCCCCTTGAGGTTTGTTCAACGACAAATGGAATGGGATATCCAGTCATAGTTTCTACATCAACTAGACGCTTGCTCCACTCGCTAGCAATTATTCGCTACGGTCATAATTGTAAACAATCAACCATCAACAATCAACTACTTGCCCGCCGAAGCTTTAGCGAAGGCAGGTCAACTATTTTTCTTCAGAAGTTTTGATAAGAAACTCAAGTGTTTTTCGCTTACGCAAGATATCTTCGATATAACGCCGTCCTGCCTCTTGATGAAAGGTTTCTTTCGTTTTTTCATCTGGGGCGGCAGCGATTGCTTCTTCAACCTCTTGAGGTGTAATTTCCATCTTTTCCCTAATGGTGATTTCGCTCACAAGGAATTCATCTTTTAGATTTCTTTCGGCTATCTCCTGATATTCTTTTTTCAGCTGTTCTGCTGTTTTACCTTGGGACAGAAGGTACTGCTCAACGGTAATACCAAGTTTTTGCGTCTGATCAATTAATGAGGAAAGCATCCGTTGTACCTCTTGCTCGATCAAAATTGGCGGTATCGTAAGCACCACCGTTTCTCGAAGTTTTTCCAGAACTTGTCCCGCGGTAACCTTCTCCCCTCCTTTGAGGGGTTTGCCTTCGGGCCCATAAATAAGCTTCCCTTTAAGTTTTTTAAGGGATGTCTTGTAATCTTTCAGATCAATCTTTGGTCTTTCTGCGGTCTTTGCTTCAAACACAAGATCGGTATCCTTTCTGTAGGAGAGGATTTTAAGCTGAGGAGGAATAATCGGTTTTATATCCTCTTTCTCAATTGCAGTTGTGTAAGCAGGGGGGATAAGCTTGTTAAAAAGTACCTCCGCTAAAGAGTCTTCTGAGAGTTGTTTTTCGCCGATCCTGGTAGGCACCTTGCCTTTGCGAAAACCGGGAGCGGAAACCTCTCTCAGGGCTTCTTTTTTGATTTTAGTGAAGGTTTCGGTAACTTTCTGGGCGGGGATAGTAATGGTGAGGGTAACTTCTCCAAAGTTGCGTTTTACTTCAATTTTCACTTTCCCAACCTCCTTTTAAATTTCCTCATCTTCTTCAAGCTCTTCTTCATGTTCTTTCTCTTCGTGCTCTTCTTTACCAAATCCTTCTTCACCACCTTCTTCTATCTCTTCGGCAGAAACCATCTCCCCTCCGCAAGCAGGGCATTTTCCCTCACCTGGACTCTCTGGTCCTTCGTAACCGCATTCTTTGCAGACATTATCCTCCATCAATTACTCACCTCCTCCCGCAATATTATCAGCTTCCCATCCGCCTGAAGCGGACAAGGTTGCTTTTAGCGCCTTATTCCGAGCGTAGCGAAGAACAAGGTTGCTTTTAGCGCCTTATTTTTAATGGAAACTGGGAAGAAATGTCAAGTAGGAGAAAAGGAGGGTGGTGGGCACGGGAGGATTTGAACCTCCAACCCTTGCGGGATACGGTTCTAAGCCGTATGCGTATGCCAGTTCCGCCACGCGCCCTTTGGTGGGTCGCCAGGGATTCGAACCCTGAACCTACCGGTTAAGAGCCGGTTGCTCTGCCATTGAGCTAGCAACCCCTGCCCCACTTCGCCAAGGCTTCGAGGGGCATCCTTCCGAAGCTTCAGCGAAGGAGGATGGTGCGCCCGAAGGGACTTGAACCCCCAACCTTGTGGTCCGAAGCCACACGCTCTATCCATTAAGCTACGGGCGCAGTTAGATAGGAAACTATAATTAAGAGTATCAGAAGTTCTTCTCCTGAGCAAGGGGCTTTAGGAGCTTTACGGTGAGGGAAGCTTTATGTTGCAATATCCCTTTTTATAAATGCTATCAATCCAGCCAGAGTGCAGATCAAACTCACCCCAAGAAACACTGCAACTGCAAGAGCGCTGATGTGATTATCGATCAAAGCCGCACTATGATCAAAATAATGGAAGAAAGAAAAATATTTAAGATTATCCACTGACACCTTAAATTTTGAAATTATGTTAAGGACGTACATAACAATCAGCACTCCGCCTGCAAGCGAGGCGGCTTTTGCTCGAGAAGAAAACAAACTGGAAAGCATGGTGGTGACACTAAAAACCGAAAGGGAAAAAAGAAATCCTAAGACGGAAATGGTAAGAAGAGCTTGCCACTGAAACTTTACATGGTAAAGCATAGCGAAAGGAACAACGGAAAAGTTGGAAAGAAAAACGAAGGCGAGGATAAGAATAACTCCGGCTAAATATTTTGCCCAGTAGATTTTAGTCCGCGATATTGGTTGGGCCAATAGAACCTCAATTGTGCCTCGGTCAATTTCTCCCGCAATAGTGAAGCTTCCATACGTTAAGACAAAAATAACCATAAGGATGGGCCAAACGATGCTGTAGTATTCGATCGATAAAAACCCTTCTAAATTGGTGAACATAACGTCCATGTTGATACTGAAAGCCTTAAAGAAGGACTCGGGGTAACTTTTAAATGCTTCCTGAAGTTGAAGAGCGTTTTCCGACACCGAGGGGAAAAAGGCAACGTACATCCAGATAAAAAGTACCCAGATAAAGGCATTCCCAATAAAAAATGTTCGGTTATCTTTAATCACCCTTGTTACCAAAGGAAGCATAGCTACTTGTAAAATTCCATAAAAACCTCTTCCAAACTTGCATGGGTAATCTCGAGGTCTTTCAGGTTTAATTTACTTAACTTTGCAAGCACCGGTTTTATCTCACCTCTGACACTTAGGACAAGCCCGTTTGAGAGCTCTTTTATAATCTCAACACCAAGGGTGGCTAACTTCTTCCTTTCAGGGATTTCTCCGTCAAAGTAGATGTAGATCGTATACAGCTTCTTCTTTTTGATATTGCTAATACTCTCAATTGCCACAACCTTACCTGCTTTAAGAACACAAACACGGTCACAGGTCTTTTCTACTTCAGAGAGATTATGGGAGGACATAAAGATGCTTGTGTTTCTCTCCTTAACTTCGGTTTGGAGAATCTCGTGGACTGTGTGTTGTAGTAAGGGATCAAGCCCTTTTGTTGGCTCATCAAGGATCAAAACCTTTGGTTGATGCATCAGGGCAAGGATTAATCCCAGCTTTTGCTTGTTTCCTGAGGAAAGGGTTTTAACTTTCTTGTTTGGGTCGAAGTCAAGCTTCGTGATTAATTCAGATTCGCAGGTTTTACCACCGCGGATCCTTTTGATCAGGTTGATATGCTCCTGCCCTGTCCAATCTTGGTAGAGATTATCTTCTTCAGATAAAAATCCGATCTCCTGTTTCAGCCTTGCCGATTGGGTTTGGGCATCAAGACCTAAGATCTCTATCATACCTTCATCTGGCCGCAAAAAGTCCATCATACAGCGGATGGTGGTGGTCTTCCCTGCCCCATTTGGGCCCAAGTACCCGAAGATTTCCCCTTCTTTAATTTCAAATGAGATGCCGTCAACGGCGCGGGTTTCTCCAAAGTATTTTTTTAGATTTTTAACGTGAATAGCACACATAATTAAATGGGGTGCTCGACCGGACTCGAACCGGCAACCGCTTGCTCCACAGGCAAGCGCTCTACCCTTGAGCTACGAGCACCACGAACGACTTCTTTCTGACTCATTCTGCGACGCAGATATCTCGTCAGAAGCGTCGCATACATGGCAAGCCACGTTCAGGAAGCAACGAAATCCACTATAAGTTTAGCAAATTCGCGAGGTTTTTCCATCATTATCCCGTGGCGTGTTTTGGGGATGACAAAAAGCTTGGCGTTAGGTAAGAGACTCTGTAACGCTTTGCAATCAGAGACTCTGGAGGTAGGGTCAAGCTCCCCGGTGATAATCGCTGATTCAGCCGAAACCTTAGACAAAACATTTTCCCAATCTACATCAAGGGTACTTTCATCATTAAGAAGACTAAGCCGGAGGTTACACTGGAGTGAGGCGGGATAGATATGGCTTTCGAATAGATTTCTGTCAAATTTGTAAAGGGCGATTAATTTTGCTCCCCACAGGTTGTACCAGTAATTCTTTTGTGCCGTATTAACTAACCAGAAAAGGGGTGGGGTCCTACGAGTAAACGCAACAAGATGTCTTGCTAAAGTTCTTCCTCGTTTTCTCCTTAAGAGCGTAACCGGAGGTGAGGCAAGGACAATCTTTTCTACCCTATCCGGATACCTCGCTGCAAAAAGAGGAGCAAGAACTGCCCCTCGAGACTGCCCACAGATACTTACTTTAGGAAGATCCAAACGATCGAGAGCCTCGGCAATAAGAGCACAGAATTTCTCCAAAGTATTGAAATAACCTTTGCTTGTATCCCATTGGGGGGTGTCAAAGGCAAAGACCTGAAGGTTGGCCCGCTTAATTTCATTAAGAAGAATCTCTTTGGTAAATGTCTCCCACCAATTCTTCCAACCCTGGATGATAATCAGAGGCTTTTCGCCTTCACCTAAGCAGGTATAGGTTAAGGGGATTCCGTCAATTTGGAGTGTTTCTTCTTTAATGCTCATTTGCAGGGATATTTTAGTTTAAGTGTCAAGAGGTTTTCAAAGATTTGAGGCGATGGTGCCCCTGGCAGGACTTGAACCTACAATCTTCTCCTTATCCCGCCTTGGGCGGGAGTAAGGCGTTCGCTTCGCTCACAACCTTGTCCGCCTCTGGCGGATAGTGATATCTGGTGCCTCCGGCAGGATTTGAACCTGCAATCTTCGCCTTAGAAGGGCGCTGCTCTATCCGTTGAGCTACGGAGGCCTAACAGATATCGCGTCGAAGGGAGCTGCTCCCTGCCTGCCGGCAGGCAGGTATCCATTAAGCTACAGGGGCATCCTCATCTATTTTAACGCAGTTTCGCTAATTTGTGAATTCCCGCGGATATAAACTCCATGGTATCTTTCATTTTACTTCGTTACTGGGATGTTCGCTCGCAAAATGCTAAACTGTCCTTGATAATGGAACTGAAATTTGAAGATCAAACCTCCCCTTATCTTACCCAAAAGCTAAAAGAGGCGCTCAAAAAAGCCTTCCGTGAGGGTAAATCTCTAGGAAGTACAGAAAAGGAGGCAGCTGAGCTTCTTAACACGTTGATAAACACTGCCCTTTCCCACGAAGCTTCTGATATTCACCTCCAAAACCTCGGTGAGATGAAGGTATTAGTTAGGTTTAGGATTGACGGAATATTAAAGCCAGCAATGGAGCTACCCCCAAACATCTCTGATGGCCTTATCGCAAGGCTTAAATACATCACCCATATGCGGCTTGATAGTCCCCTCCCTCAGGATGGAAGGTTCGACGTTAAATATCAAGATCAAAATGTTGTAATCCGTGTTTCGGTGATGCCAACCCGTCTTGGGGAGGATGCAACCCTGAGACTTCTGGCTGACATCGGCCGGCCAAAGTCCTTAAGAGATCTAGAGCTGCGAAAGCGGGATTTAGATGTTATTGAAAGAGCGCTCAAACAACCTCACGGGATGATCTTAGTTTCAGGTCCAACCAGCTCAGGAAAAACAACTACCCTCTATCTTATGATCGAGCAGATAAACAAGGATGAGGTTAACATCTGTACAGTTGAAGATCCGATTGAATATATCATTCCTGGGGTGAGGCAGATGCAAGTTGATTACGCTGTGGGATTAGATTTTGCCCTTGGTTTAAAGGCGATTCTCCGCCATGACCCCAATATCATCTTTGTTGGCGAAATTCGCGATAGGGAGACGGCTGCAATCGCCGTTGACGCTGCCTTAACTGGTCAGCTCCTCCTTTCTTCTGTCCATGCCAACAGCGCCCCGGAAACAATCACAAGAATGAGGGATCTGGGAAGCAGACCGTATCTTATTGCAGCGACATTAAGTGTGGTTGTTGGTAAAAGATTAGTACGCAGGATCTGCCCAAATTGCAAAACCAAAACGGAGCCCCACCGTGAAGATGTCGCTCTGGTTAAAGCAGAGTACGGCATTGATATAAGCAAGCTAAAGGTTTACGAGGGGAGGGGTTGTGAGGCTTGCCACGGGTCGGGGCATAAGGGAAGGGTAGGTATCTTTGAGGTGTTTAAGGTCTCGGAACCCATAAAGGAACTCATCTTAGCTAGCGCTCCTGTAAGTGAGATTACCGAACAAGCCAGGAAAGAAGGTTACACCTCTATGTTCGAAGACGGGTTGGAGAAGGTCAAACAAGGGACTATCTCCTTATCAGATCTTTTGGCGGCGACTGGGTAAAGAACAAGGTGGAGCGGGTGACCGGATTCGCCCGATTATTCAACCGGGCGTCCAGTCGAATGACTGGACGAACCCTTCTTTGAGGTTAGTGTATCTCTAAGCTGTTTCCGTAATAGTCTTCTTCCCTCTGTGGTTTTCAAAAATAGTTTCCTTCTTTCAGCATCAGATTTAAGGAGATATACTTCATAATGGATTAGCTTAGGTTGCTTGTTCTTTGTAGATCTAACCTTTCCTTGATTATGCTCTAAGATTCTCCGTTTTAGATCAGATGTAATGCCTTTATATAAATTACCGTTTCTTAGACGCAGAATATAAAGATAATACATCTTGAGGGGAGTTGGACTTGGAGCGGGATACGGGAGTCGAACCCGTCTCTTCAGCTTGGAAAGCTGACGTTGAGCCACTCAACTAATCCCGCCCGCCTCTATTTTATCTCAATTATTTGGGAAAGAAAAGGTGCTTGAGTTGTGCAAGAGTTATTGACTGCTCTCTAGAGAAATCGCCCACCCTTCCCCAGTGTTTTACTTATGGATGGACAAGCTTAAGGAAAATTTTATATGCCGTTCGGGCATCACCCAGGGCACGGTGTTTCTTTCCTCCTTTAATACTAAAATGCTCGGCCAGAGCTTGAAGTCGTAGTCTTTTGATCTTGGGATCGTTTAGGGCATGGGCATAAGCGATGGATAAAACATCAAGTCGATGGTAATCAAAGGTCCAAGAGATACCGGCGTTTCGGTAAGCAAGCTCCAAGAAAGTCCAGTCGAAGGTGATGTTGTGGCCAACCAGCATTGCTCCGGGTGCAAGCTTATTTAACTCTTTAAGAACCTGAATTAGTGGCTTTGCTTTCTTCCAAGAGGTAGGAGAAAGACCAGAAAGTTTTAGCGCTTTTTTATCTGCCGTTTCGGGATGCTCCGGCTTAACTCTTGTTCGGTATTCTTTTTCAATCTTTAAGGTTCTTCCGCTTACAAGGATAGCTCCTATCTCAATAATTTCATGGCGAGTTGGATCAAGCCCTGTTGTTTCTAGGTCAATAAATAGGAGGTTCTGATTGCGGAAGTCGGTTGGAAGATTACTACCAGGGATCTTTCTTACTCGTGGCATCAGTTTGAAATGATAGTCGGGGATCGCGGACTTGAACCGCGGACTTGAACCTCGGACTCGGCAAAAAACCTCTTCTTAACAAACTCGATTGCTCCAAAGTATGAGGTAAGCACGCAAACAATCCAAACCCATACCAAAGGGGGTAAGAGGGTAAACGCAAATAAGGAGTGGCCAATTTTCAAAAACGGTAATCCCACAACTGCAAGACCGGAGAACACGCTTGTGGCAAGGAGCCACCTGCTGGGAGCACTTTTGTAAAACGGAAGGCGTGTCCGAATCGCAAAAGTTACAATAATTTCAGAAAGTGCAGATTCAACAAACCAAGCAGTACGAAAGACAGAAGGGTCAAGTTTCCAGAGGACAAGAAGGGGAAGGATCAAAAATAAATCAAAAAAGGAGCTAAGAAGTCCAAAGTAAACCATAAACCGTGCAATCATCTGAATATCCCAACGCCCCGGCTTTCTAATAAACTCCCGATCAACGTTGTCAGTTACAATGGTCAATAAGGGAATATCGCTAATGAAGTTGTTAAGTAAAATTTGAGAGGGTAGCAAGGGGATAAAGCGTAAAAACAAAGAGGAAAGCATTACAGTAAACATA
>Ga0315296_10000434_pt1 | contig 38247 bp, 32 predicted proteins | sample YL17G14_18_MG_FD_203921 | JGI IMG/M metagenome (GOLD analysis project Ga0315296, IMG submission 203921) | Sediment microbial communities from Yellowstone Lake, YNP, Wyoming, USA - YL17G14_18 | ecosystem: Environmental > Aquatic > Freshwater > Lake > Sediment | place: USA: Wyoming | collected... | reverse complement strand
AGGAAACTGGTGTGGATGCTGATCGTTCTTGCGGCGGCAGTTTGGGCCTTTCCGGCGCTGGCGGCCGACCAACTTCCCGCCAAGCCCGTGGACCAGGTTACTCTCGATGTGCGGGGCCTGGACGTTGACAACCTGCTCCAGTTCTACAGCCGCACATTCGGGCTGACGGTGATAAAGGATCCGAACCTGACCGGGGCGGTAACAATCATGTGCCCACAGCCCGTCTCGCGGCAGCAGGCGTTCGACATTCTCAATTCGGTGCTCGAGGTGCGCGGGTTCACATCTCTTCTGCAGGGCAACGTGCTCAAGATCGTGCCCTTGAGCAAGGCCGTGCAGTCCAATGTGGGGGTGACGGTGGGGCGTTCGAGCACACAGGAGGGCGACCAGGTCGTAACGCAGGTGGTGCCGATCAAGAACGCGGTTGCGACTCAATTGCAGGCCGACCTCACCCCGCTGATCAGCACCGGGGCGACCCTGATCGCCAACAGCAGCAGCAACACCCTGACCATCACCGACTATGCGAGCAACATCTCGCGCATCCTGCGCGTCATCGAGCAGATAGATTCCGAGCAGGCGGCGGAGGTCAGGGTATTCCCTTTGGTTTATGCGCCGGCCTCGGATGTGGCCCAGGTGCTAACGCAGGTCTTCTTTACCCAGGCCGGGGCCTCGACGCGGCAGGGCATGGGTCCGCCCGGTTTCCTGCAGCGCCTGATGGGAGCGACCGCGGCGGCGTCCGGCGGAAGGGGCCTGGGGACCGGCGCGCCGGTCGGACAGGCGGTGGCCGATGCGCGCACCAACTCGGTGATCGTTACCGCCAGCAAGGACCGCATAGCGGCGGTCGGGGATGTCATCAAGTCGCTGGACAAGCCGGTGGAATATGAGGGGACGCTGGCGGTCGTGCATCTGGAGCGCGCCAATGCGCAAGAAGTCGCCAACTCGCTCAACCAGGCTCTGGGCGGGCGCACCGCCCGCCAGACCACAACCACTACCGCCGCAGCCAGGAGGACCGGTCAGACGACCAGGACAACCCCGTCCACGCGGCAGCGAACGCAGACGCGGCAGGCACCTGCCGTCGAGAACGCACAGCCCAGCAAGTTAGGAGAGGCGACGCTTGATCCGGCAGGCCAGGAGCCAGCGGAAAGCAGCGGCGGCAGCGTCGAAGTCGCCCAGGTTCCGCAAGCGGGGGCCGCTCGAACGCAAACCAGCGTGGGGCGCGGCCCCGAGGGAGAAATAATCAACGTCCTCGAGGCGGCGGGCAACGTGTCCGTGGTGGCTGAGCCCAACACGAACTCACTGATCATCACCGCGCCGCCGGAATACGTTGACATGGTCAATGCGCTGATCCGGGAACTGGACCAGGCTCCGCCCCAGGTGCTCATCGAGGCGATCGTCGCGGAAGTGTCTCTCACCGGCGACCGCAAACTGGGATTCGAGTGGGCCTGGACGGAGAAACGCCATTTCGGACAGGAGAACACCACCGGCACCCTGGGGACGGGCTTCGGCCTGAGCAGCGAGGACCTGGGATTCCGCTACACTGTCGCCGGCGCAAGCCTCGACACCCTTCTCCACGCCCTTGTTACGGACAACAAGGTTACGATCCTGTCCACGCCGCGCATCTTCACGTCGAACAACCGGGCGGCCGAGATCAACATCAGCACCCAGACGCCCTACGTGAGCACTGTGCGCACCTCTGACATAACCCAGACCTTCAGCGTGGACTACCTGGACGTCGGGGTTATCCTGCAGGTAACGCCGCAGATCTCTCCTGACGGCACGGTAACCATGCAGGTGGTGCAGGAGGCGAACGAACTTCTGGGTTACGAGCAGTTCGGAACGGACGTCAAGGCCCCGACGATCGCCCGCCGCTCGGCAGAGGCGACGATCCAGGTGGCCGATGGTCAGACTGTTATCCTGGGCGGCATCATCCGCGACAACAGCACCCGCTCGGTGAGCAAGGTGCCGTTACTGGGCGACTTGCCCCTGCTAGGCGGCCTGTTCCGCCGCTCTACTATAACAAAAGAAAAGACCGAACTGATCGTCTTGCTGACCCCCAGGGTCGTGCGAACGAAGGAGGAGGCTGCGGCGCTCACCCAGAGCGAAAAGGAGAAAGCCAGTGTGCGCCTGCCAGCCGCGCCAAAAGACAAGGGCGAGGCCCGGCCGAAGTAGGTCAGGGAGCAACGTCCCCGACCATAACGGTGATGCGCTCCTCGCCGACGGGGTTGATCCCCTCGAACCCCTTGCGGTCGGCAGACCAGTCTCGCACGGCGAGCGGAGTCGCTGCCCGCCTGACATCGTCAATGCTGGCGAATGCTTTGACTCGAAGCGCGGCAAGCGGCTGGTACTTCTTCCTGGCGAATTGCTCGGTCTGATCCAGCGCCTGGTTGAGGGCCAGTTGGTCCCTGGTGCCGGTGACGAGGACCTCCAGGATGAGAGCCCGCCCCCCTTGCCGGTCAACCCAACCAGTGCCCATGACGGGGTAGGGGGGCTCTTCCTCGGCCAGTCGCGGGGCGAGCGGTGCCACACCGCTCATCCCGGCGCTTTGTTGGCCCAGCGCAGCGCGCTCACCTCGCTTCTCAATATACACCGCAGTTGCGCTGGCCATCAAGAATGCCAATGCTAGGGCGGCGCCGACGATCCGGTTACTTCCGTTTGCCCCACGGGTCATTCAGATACCTCCACACGTATTGCGCTTGGGCAGGCACGAAAGATGATATGATTGCGCCTTAGCAGCCCAGCGACCCGCGACAGGTGAGGACCCGGCCTTCCCCTGCCGATTCTACCCCGGGCTTGCAACCTCCTTCCTGCGCCAATAATTTTTTTCCCGACGGCCCGCGGCGCCTACTCCACTAATACCCACCGCTGCTAACCCTCAATCGCGCAACAGCAAGGAACATGCCTATCGGAGGGCGTATTGACCCAATGAACGACAGACAGCCTAGCGCCATGACTATCAGGGAGCAAACCGAGAGGATCGAGGAAGCCGTCCTCTCTCCCTTCGCCGCCCGCAGCAGGGCAAGCCGCGGGCGCGCGAGGCCGGAGCGCCCCGACCCGCTGAGAACTGCCTTCCAGCGCGACCGCGACAGGATTGTCCACTGCAAGGCCTTCCGCAGGCTCCAGAATAAAACGCAGGTCTTCATTGCGCCGGAACACGACCATTTCAGGACCCGCCTTACCCATACGCTGGAAGTGGCCCAGATCGCTCGCACCATCGCCCGCGCGCTGCGCCTGAACGAGGACCTGACAGAGGCCATTGCCCTGGGGCACGACCTCGGCCACCCCCCCTTCGGGCACCACGGCGAATGGGCGCTCGAGCGCGCCTGCCGGCAGTTCGACCTGACTGCCCGGTTTCGGCACTACGAGCAGAGCGTGCGCGTCGTCCAACTGCTGGAGAATTCAGGCCGGGGCCTGAACCTGACCTGGGAGGTGGTTGACGGAATCCGCCACCACAGCAAGGGCCGGGATGACCTTCCCCTTCCGCGCGGGCGGCGGCCGGCGACGCTGGAGGGAAGGGCTGTGATGTTTTCGGACAGGATCGCGTATGTCAATCACGATATAGACGACGCCATGCGCGCTGGTCTCGTCAGGCTGCAGGATGTGCCTCGAAGAGCGGTCCGGGTGCTGGGTGCAAATCACCGGCAGCGCATCAGCACCATGGTTCAGGATATCGTGAGTGCAAGTCAAGGGAAGCCTGACATTGCCATGAGCACGCCTGTTCTCGATGCGATGGAGCAGATGAAGGAGTTCCTGTATCGCAACGTGTATGGCGAGGCGGGAGCAGGCAGGGACCAAGTCGAGAAGGTGGCCGAGGTGATGCGGGCTTTGTTCCGGCTGTATATGTCTCGCCCGTCACTGCTGCCGGGCAAGCCCGGACGCCTCAGTCGGCGCGCCCTCGCCCAGCAGGTCTGCGATTACATTGCGGGAATGACCGACCGGTTCGCGCGCCACCAGTTCCTGCGCCACTTCGTGCCTCAGTCCTGGCCCTTCGGTTGATGGTGCGGCAGCGCAGTCATGCTGGCTGCAGCGATCTTCTCCAGGCGGCGAACTCGGCGGCCACATCGCCCACTGCAGCCAGTTCGAAGGAAACGAAGATCCCCTTGTAAGGCCAAGTGCAGCGCGCGTCGTATCCTGCGGGACGCGATCTGGCAGGTGATAGGCTGCGCAGGGCCGAACTGTTCCGGTCAGGTGGGTAGGATGTCGGATGGTGTTCAAGTGCGGCTGACGTTTCCACAGCGTGTCATTTTCGGGCCGGGCGGCCTCAAGACGCTCGCCGATGAGGTCGCCTTGCTTGGCACAAGGCCGGCGCTGGTGGCCGGGCAGCGATGGCTGCGCGCCTCAGGCCGGCTCGACGAGATTCTCGGCAGCCTGAGCGCGAAGGGGCTGAAGCCGCTGGCCTTCGAGGGGGCTGAGCCGGAGCCGACCGTGGAGACAGTGCAGCGGTGCGTTGAGTTCATTCGCCAGTCGCAGGCTGATTGCGTCGTCGCCATCGGCGGCGGCAGCGTGATTGACGTGGGAAAGGCTGCCGCCTGCATTGCGGCGCACGAAGGCACGGCCCTGGAGTATTTCAGGGGGCGCGAGGTGCCGGGGCCGGGCCTGCCGTTTGCCGCCGTGCCGACGACAGCCGGCACAGGCTCCGAGGCGACCAAGAACTCGGTTCTTCGCGACACAGAGCGCGAGTTGAAAACGAGCCTGCGCACGGAGCACATGATCCCGCGGGTTGCGATCGTTGATCCCGAATTGACGCTCGACTTGCCCCCGGACCTTACAGCCCAGACGGGGATGGATGCCTTCACGCAGGCGCTGGAGTCGTACGTATCGCTGGGGGCATCGCCGGCGACCGATGGGATTGCGCTCGAGGCGGCCCGGCTGGTGGGCGCGAACCTGTTGGCTGCCTATCGGAATGGCTCGGACAAGAAAGCAAGGGAGTCGGTATCGCTGGGGAGCCTGCTGGCGGGCATCGCGCTGAACAACGCGGGCGTTGGGCTGGTGCATGGGATGGCGCACCCGATAGGGGCGCTCTGTCACCTGCCCCACGGCCTGGTGTGCGCGGTTCTGCTGCCTGCGGTCATTGACTTCAACCGGCAGGCGTGCGGCGACAAATACAAGCGCATCGAGCAATTGCTCGCGCTCGACGGAGAGGACCTGGCCTCGTTCACGCGGCGGATGAATTCGGAGATGGGCATCGCGCCGAATCTGTCGGCGCTGGGGGTTGATGCGCGCAGGTTGGACAAGATAGTCGCGGATACTCTGCCCCTCGGTTCGACGAGGTCCAATCCGCGGAAGGTGCAAGCAGAGGACGTGCGCGCCGTTTTCCTTTCGCTGATGTGAAGATGCAAAGGAGTGAGGGAAGATGCAGCGGGTGAATGAGAACGAACAGCAGTTTCGTCACGGCGACAGCGGCCCGAAATACATGTTCAGAGGGCCGGGGCACGAATGGGGCATCATAGTGTTCCATCCGGGGCAGTCGCTCGGCCCGCACATGCACCGCGAGGTCGAGGAGACCTTTTACTTCGTTTCGGGAACGCCGCAGATGATAATTGACGGCGTTGCGCATCGCGTGCGCGCGGGGGATGCGTTCAGGCTGGAGCCGGGCGAAGCGCACGACATCTTGAACGACACGGATAAGGACGTTCGCATCATTTTCATCAAGCACCCCTACCTGCCCGATGACAAGATTTCGATGTGACCGCCGCCTGCGCATCGCTTCATCAGCACGCCACGAATTGAGGCCCCCAGCGGGTTGCTGTGGATAACCCCGAAGGAAGACATGCATGGGCCACAGACCGGCAACCCGCGTTGCCACTGAACCGCCTTGCCATCACCCTATTATAGAGTTTTGGGCATTACCGGAGGATGCCCAAAACTCCTCTGCGTGGGGTTTTGCAGCACGAATCACGGAACACCTGTCTTCCCTTATGGCAAAACCCCCTTACTGGCGACATAGCAGACCGCGTCGCAAGAGCACCCCGCCAATGCCGCGGGGAAGCCAGCCTGGCGCGTCGAAAAGCGCTGCAGGTGCAGCCCTTCGCGGCCAGGCGAGAGCACTATCGCAGGACGGTGGGAAGGATGAGAATGCGAGGGCAGGGAAACCCGAAGTATGCCTCAACTCACCCCCCGATCCGTCTCATGATCGCTGAAGACCAACAAGGATGTTGGCATAGGAACGTCGAATGTGAAAGCAGGTAAGCTGAGGAATCAGCAAGGAACAGAGATTCCGGAATCTGATATTGGAAATCCCGGCTTGAGAGCCCACGCCGCGCTCTAGGCAGAGCAATCGAGCCTGGTGAGGAGTGGTTCCAGTGAAAGCCCATGCGATGACAGGTTCGTTCAGGTGCATCTTGGCGGTCATCTTCCTCGCGGTGGCTGCCGCAGTGCCGCTGTCGGCCTCGCCGCTTGCTCCGCGATTCCCAAGCGCGATGAACCACCAGTCGCTCAACGAGGTGGCCCCACCCACCAATGAAGCCGACTGGCAGTTCGAGATGACACACCTGGACATGGCGATTGGCACCGACCACGGCGTGCAACTGCGCCAGCGCGGGTCGGATATCTACCTGCTGGGATACTGTCTGCTCACCTGGGTCCTGACAAACTGGAGCGAACTGGACGACCTGCGCAGTTTCTGCTCTGCCAACGGTTACGATTATGAGAACTGCTTCCTCCACTATTACGAGGATACTCACGTGCCTCTGGGAACCGGAGGCACGGGCGACACCTTGATCCGCGGCTGGGGAGGCGGGACAGCGGCCGCGCGCGCGGATGCCAGAGTGCGATGCAATCCGTGGGACCACGAGGCTTATGTTTATAATCCCGCCGACCCGGGCCTGCGCGCCTTCATGCGCGCGCGGTCGCAGCGCTACATGCAGCAAGGCACGGATGGCGAGGGTTATGCTCCCGACGGCTTGATGGTGGACACGATAAACCCGCGCACCGATGCCGTTGACCTGCTGCAAGAACCCATCAGCGGAGGACGGGTCGTCGAGTTCGGCAACCGCGGCATTCACGATGCGGCTGCAATCTCGTGGTGGAACCAGAATGTCTCCGGGCTGATCGCGGAGGCCAACGAAGGGATGGGGCACAACCACGCGGTCGGCGACCGCATCATGCTGCCCAACATCGGCGAATACACTTTCACAAGCGCCGTCCAGTCTTACGTCGCCGCGGCGGATGGCGCGCTCACCGAGTTCTGGATCAGCGAGATCGAGCCGCGCGAGCCGCAGACCTGGGACCTGGCTGCAAGCATTGCCGCTCAAGGGAAATACCTGGTCTATGCGCAGGCCTCCTTTCGCCCGCCCTCCGGCATCACCAGCCCGGGCAACTATCCCTCGGCCCAGGACAGGCACCAGATGTACGCGCTCGCCAGTTACTGGATGGCGAAGCAGGGCACCTCGACGTACTATCTGCAGAAGCCGCCCCGCAGCGGCGATGCGCTCTTCTGGACGCCGTTGTCGCGCTGGTGGGCAAAAGCCCGCGAATACGACATCGGCTGGCCCACCGGCCCTTACGAGGTCTGGCAGCAGGGCTCCGATGCTGCCGGCCAGCAGTACACGGTATATCGCCGTAGCTATTCCCGCGCCATCATCCTGTGCCGCCCGAAGGTAGGTTGGACTTACAGTGATTACACGACCCCCAGCCAGACCTACGACCTGGGCGGCGAATTCCGCCTGCTCAAACCCGATGGAACGCTGGGCAGCGCGATCACCAGCATCTCCCTGGCTATGGGAGAGGCTGTGGTTCTGATAGGGCCGCAGCCGGCTCTGAAGAGGCACGTCTGTTCGTTCACTTTCACACCGCATGACCCCGTGGCAGGCGAGGCAGTGAGATTCGAAGACAGATCTTCTGACCAGTCGGAGATCGTATCGCGGAACTGGGATTTCGGGGACAGCGCTACCTCCGGCGACGCAGCACCTTCGCACATCTACCGCGAGCCCGGCTCGTACAACGTGAGCCTCAACATCGCCTACGATGATGGGCAGGCCGCGTCGTGTTCTCAGCAAGTATCGGTAGGAACGTCCGCGCCCGTCGCTGTCGTTCCAGGACCATATGGTGAACCGGTAGTGGATGCTCCGATTGAGATCTACTACGATGGTGACGCGATCAGCTCGCCGGACGGCACCCTTATGTTCTCGGCGCGCCTGACCAGTGAGCAGCCCGGCGGCGGGAACGCCAGGGCTTGGGCCCAGCAGGTCGAGTTCTCGGTGATTGACGTAAGAGGGAACCTTGCTGGGCGGTTCTACGGCAACGTGGCCGAAGGCGGCGGCGCTGAAGAAGCAGCGGCCCGTGTTCAAGTTCAGTTGCCGCCAGGGGTATATTTCGTGTGGACAGACCCGGAAAGCCGCAGCGCGTCAGACGGAGGCGTTCCAGCGGTGAATGTGATAGCCGTCGGGGCGCCGTCGGGTGCATTGTGGGGTACAGCCTGCGGAGCGACAGGGGAAAGTGTCAGCGCCGCGGTATCGGTGTGGGCCCTCGATACGCCCGAGCCACGCGCTGAGATGATCTGCATCCTGCGTACCGCAGATGGGGCACTGCGAGTTCTGACATCCACCTCGGCTCGCGTTCTCAGCGCAGAGAACGGAAGAGTGCGCCTGAGCGGCGTATGCTGCGCCGACGGTGTGCATGGCTTGGCCTTTCAGGCGATAGCCGATGCGGGAGCGGCGACATTCAGTATCGTCCTGGCCGACGGGACGAGCGCAACCAGTCCTCTGAACGGAGGCACGATAAGCACGCAGTAGCCCGAACTACCTCGGTGCCCGTGTTCTTTTGTGAACCCGGCTTCTCGCAGCGCGGCATACGGGTCTTCGGGATTGTCGCCATGGTGGCTCTCGTCAAGCAGTGCCGTCTCCAAGGCCGGCCTGTCCCGATGCCCAAGACCCATGTCCTGAACCGCGATTATCCTTTGAAGGAATCAATGCCCTGCCACACTGTGGCGGTCAAGGCGCTGTGAGGCCGACGCCCTTGCCTTCCGAAGCCTGCCCGGCCAGGGTTATCAACCTGTGCGCCCAGGATAAGGGCGGGCGAAGCGCTGCTTCGCCCCTACGTTGATGAATAATCCACGTTGGCCGCGCAGGACCTGGTGAACGGCCGGCGTTGACTGCGGAGCGCGCAAGCCTGTAGAATCCAACTCGATAGGTTGGAACAGCGATGTCGCCGCTTGGAGCGCCTGAGCCTACGGTAGGTCGGATTGCGCTGTATTTGCGGTGCTTGCGCGCGTGCCAGCGCGAGGGCCTGCAAACGATTTCCTCTTACGGAATCGAGCAGAGGACGGGCATCAGCAGCGGGCAGGTGCGCAAGGACCTGTCGTATTTCGGCGAGTTCGGCAAGCCGGGGCGAGGTTACGATGTGAGTGCGCTGCTCGACCGGCTGGCCAGAATAATGCACCTGCACGTGCCGCACCGCGTCATCATCGTGGGGGCCGGGCATCTGGGGACCGCGCTGGCGGGCTACGCGGGCTTCGCCGAGTCGCGCTTTGAAGTGGCGGCGCTGTTCGACAACGACCCGGCGAAGATCGGCAAGCAGGCGCGCGGCCTCGAGATCATGGATGTTGCCTCTCTGAACGAGCACAAGGAGCGGCTGGGGGCGCGCTTCGGCATCATCGCCACCCCTGCGGCCTCGGCGCAGCAGGTGGCCGATCTTATGGTGCAGGCCGGGATCAATGCCATCCTGAATTTCACGCCGGTGCGGTTGCGAGTGCCGGAGGGAGTGGTCGCCAGGAACGTTGATGTGGCGCACGAACTGGAGGTCCTCTCCTATTTCGCGAGCGAATAGCACGCCGCTGGCCCTCTGCGCGGCGCCCCGTGTTGACAGCCAGCGCGTGCGCGCGATCTTCGATGCCGTGGCGCGGCGCTACGATCTTCTCAACACGCTTTGCAGCCTTGGCCTTCACAAGGCATGGAGGCGCGCGGCGCTGCGGTTCTGCCCGCCTGCCGCTCGCGCACTCGACCTTTGCACGGGGACGGGGGACTGGGCGCTGGGCCTGGCATCACGCTGCGGGATGGTGGCGGCAGTTGACTTCAGTGGCCGGATGCTCTCCGCCGCCGCAATCAAGACGCGCCGCGCGCGCCGAGTGTGCCTAGTAACGGGCGATGTGATGAGATCGCCTTTTCGCGATTCCTCTTTCGACCTGGCCACCATCGGTTTTTCCCTGCGCAACATGCCTTCTCTTGCGCAGTTCTTTCGGGAAGCGGCGCGCGTGCTGCGACCCGACGGGAGGCTGGTTTCGCTGGAACTCACGAGTCCATCGCGGCAGCCATGGCGGGCGCTGCACCGCTGGTATCTTCTGCTCGTGGTCCCCATGCTCGGCGCTCTCGCGCAGCGCACGGCCTATTGCTACCTGGCCCGCTCGATCCTCGATTTTGCGTCGCCCGACGAGGTGGCCAGCCTGATGAGGCAGGCCGGGTTCTCCCGCGTTCGCTATCTTCCGCTGACGGGCGGCATAGCGACGCTGCACGTGGGGCTGATTGACCACTGAAGGGTCTGCTGTTCGCGGCAGCAGATGTGGCACAGGCGCTGCCCTATCTACGTTGTGTGTGAGATTCTTCGTCCGCCGGCTGGCGGACTCAGAATGACAGGTAGCCGTTTTCCAGGATAGGCTCTTGCGGGGCGCGCTTGGTTGGCTGCCCTTCATAGCGGCGCCGCGATATGGAATACTTGATTGGGTCGGCCGGCCTGTTGAACGTGCCGGCCGGCGTACCCGAGGCATGGTTGTCGTTGCAGGCCTCAACAGGTACCAGATTGCCCAGGCGGGCGGCTCTTCCGCAGCAGCCAAATTCTGGCTGAGGCGGAGTGATGAGAGAAACAAGTGATGTTGCCGTTGCTTACCGGGCTGAGCTCGAGGAGTTACTGCGGTCTCGGCACGGGTTTGACCCCGATGGCCTCGTGCTGGAGGACTTCGTCAGCGACCGTCTTTCGGTTGACGAACTGGCGCGCGTCCACGCAAAGGTGGTGAGCCGCCTAACGCAGGAAATACCTGCCGGCGAGGCGCACGCGCTGATGGCGCAGGCCAACGAAGTGTTGGCACGAATGCTGGCCAAGGCGCCCGGCCCGACGTGGGGCGACTGCTTTACGTTGCAGTCGATCCACGCGCTTGTGGAGCGGCAGGTCGAACACGCGCACAAGGTGGCGGCACAGTTCGGCCTGGTAGCGATTGATATTGATCGCTTTGCCGAGTACAACACCGCCTTCGGGCGGCGAGCGGGGGACCAGGCGCTGTGCACGGTGCGCAAGTGCCTGGAGTCCGCTTGTCGGGCGGGGGACATCGTGGCCCGGTGTGGAGGCGATGAATTCTGCGCCGTGATTCCGGGCGGCGGTCTGCGGGCGGGGCTGATAATCGCTGAGCGCATGAGGCAGGCTGTGCGCGGCCCTGACCTTGGCCCGGGCTCCCTTTCCATCAGCCTCGGCGTGGTGGCCTATCCGGCAGACGCTGCCAATGCGGACGCTCTGGTCAGCCTTGCCTGGGAAGCATGCCGCATGGCTTTTCTGCTCGGAGGCAACGGCGTGTACACCCCACTGATCATAAGCGATGCTGCTGACACCCAGGAGGTGCAGGAGTCGCAGGCTGACTGAATGCGGGCGTCGAGGCAGCGGCTTCAGCCGCAAACCCAGCGGCGCAGTTCATCCAGATTGTCGCGCAGTTTCGCGATCGCCTCGATGACTGCGTCCACGTTATTGGCATCGAGCAGCACGTTGTTGTTCAGGGCGATCTGTTCCTCGGCGCAGATGCGCTCGGCGGTGGGGCATGAGACCTTGGAGTAGTCCATGTCGCGCCCGTAGAGGCTGCACGAGATCGGGTGGCCGGTGCGCCCGAAGCGATTCTCTGCGAACACTGGGTTGCGATAAACAGGGCGGCCGTAGGCCGCTCCGGCATGGATTCCTTCCGCAGCCAGCGCCGCCAGGAACTTTTCGCGCGGCACATCGCCAAATGCCTTCTGGTCGTAGCGGATGATGTAGAAGTAATATCCGCGCTGCGTTATCCTCTCGTCGCGCTTGAGAGGGGAGATGCCTTCGATCTGTTCGAGCGCCCTCGCAAGCCGCTCTCCGTTTTCGTGCCTCACGCGCGTCTGCTCGGGCAGGCGCTTCAACTGCGAGCGCAGCAGCGCGCCCTGCAGTTCGGTCATGCGCAGGTTCGGGGCGACTCTGTAATGCTCGTAAAACGGCCGCCCCGCCACGCGGCCGATGTGGTGCAGCGAGAAGGCTGCCGCCGCGAGGTCGTCATCATCCATGATCACGGCGCCGCCCTCGCCGCAGGTCAGGCTCTTACTGGACTGGAAACTGAACGCGCCCGCGTTTATCTGCGCGCCCACTTTCCTGCCTCGCCACTCAGAGCCGTGCGCGTGCGCGCAGTCCTCGACGATCAGCAGGCCGTGCTTCTTGGCGATCGCGCCGATGCGGTCCAGATCAACGGGGTAGCCTGCGTAGTGAACGACGACCGCGGCTGCGGTCTTGTCAGTTATTGCGTCCTCCATCGCCTGCGGCGCGATCTGGTATGTTTCAGGGTCAATGTCCACGAAAACGGGAATCGCGTTCGCCATCAGGATCGCGCTGGCAGATGCGATGAACGTAACCGCCGGAACGAGCACCTCGTCTCCTGCCTCCACCCCGCCCGCGCGCAGGGCCAGTTCGATGGCCGCCGTTCCGTTGGTCACTGCGACGCAGTGCTTTGCATCGTGGTAGCGCGCGAACTCGTCCTCGAACCGGGCCACCTCTGATTCCTCGGGCTTGCCCCAGTCGAGCCGGCACCATCTGCCCGACTCCAGCGCGCGCAGCACGGCCTCGCGATCGCTCTCATCCCATATCGGCCAGCGCCAGGCCAGGCTTTCGGCCACCGGGGTGCCGCCCGTTACTGCCAGTTTTCCCATCGTTTCCTCCTGATTGTGTAAGTGCCGCAGCCTGCGTAGCGGGCGCGGGGTCTCCTGACCCCGCGACATCGCGGCTTCGGGAGAAGCCGCGCTCATTACGCCGCGCAGCCCGCCAGCCGGCGGGTTGCGGCCGCGGCGCTCTGGTGCGTAGGATAGGCTCTAGTGTTCGGCAAGAGTAGCGCGGCTCCTTCTGGGCAGGAGGGCGAGGTTGCGAAGGCGAACCCGCTACATGCAACTTCAGCATTTGCAGAGGCAAAGGCGGCGGTGGCTTTCGACACCTTGCAGGATTTCGTGCGCGCCCTGGGGCGCGCCGGGCAACTCAAGCGAATCGGTCATCCGGTGAGCCCGAACCTCGAGATGACCGAGATCGCCGACCGGGTCGTCAAGGCAGGCGGGCCGGCGCTTCTTTTCGAGCGCCCCGTCGGCCACGCCACGCCGGTGCTGATGAACGCCTTTGGCTCGATGCGGCGCATGGCAATGGCCCTCGGCGTTGAGAACGTCGAGGAAATAGCCGCGCGCATCGAGGGCTTGCTCTCGATGCAGCCGCCGGGCTCGCTGCTGGAGAAAGCGCGCGCTCTGCCGAAACTGATGAGCCTGGCCGCCGCCGTGCCAAAGCGCGTTCGCAGCGGGATATGCCAGCAGGTGGTTGACGATGATAAGCCCACTGTCCAGTCGCTGCCGATTCTCACCTGCTGGCCGGAGGACGCCGGCCCGTATATCACCTTCGGGATGGTTTTCACGCAGGACCCCGAGACTCATAAGCGCAACGTCGGCGTCTATCGGCTGCAGGTATTCGATGGGCAGACGCTCGGCGCCCACTGGCAGATCCACAAGGTTGCCCCGCGGCACCACCGCGACTGGGAAGCGAAGAAGCGGCGCATGCCCGTGGCAATCGTTATTGGCGCCGACCCTGCCATGATGTATGCTGCTACCGCGCCCCTGCCGGAGGACATGGATGAGGTCGTGTTCGCCGGATTCCTTCGCGGCAGCCCGGTTGAACTCGTGAATTGTCGCTCGATTAACCTGGAGGTTCCGGCAGGCGCCGAAATCGTGCTCGAAGGCTACGTCGAGCACGCAGAGCGCCGCATGGAAGGGCCTTTCGGCGATCACACCGGTTTCTATTCGCTTCCTGCCGAATATCCCGTTTTTCACCTGACCTGCGTCACGCACCGCAGGCACCCGGTTTACGCGGCGACTGTGGTGGGCAGGCCGCCGATGGAAGATTACTTCCTGGGAAAGGCGACCGAGCGCATATTCCTGCCTTTCATCCGGCTGCAACTGCCGGAGATCGCGGACATCGCCATGCCCCCCGAGGGAGTCTTTCATAACCTGGCTGTAGTATCAATAAGAAAGCGATACCCCGGGCACGCGCAGAAGGTGATGCACGCCCTGTGGGGCATGGGGCAGATGATGTTCACGAAAGTAATGATCGTTGTGGAAGACGATGTGAACGTTCAGGATATGAGCGAGGTTCTTTTCGTTCTGGGGAACCATGTTGACCCTGAGCGCGATGTTACGATAGTGCGCGGGCCGGTTGATTCTCTGAACCACGCCGCGCCGATGCAGGATTACGGTTCCAAGATGGGGATTGACGCCACGCGCAAATGGAAGGAAGAAGGGTTTCAGCGTGAATGGCCGCGCCCGATTCGCATGTCGCGCGAAGTGCGCGAAAAGGTGGACGCCATCTGGAAGCGCCTTGGCGTGTGAAGTGTGAAATGTCGAGATGATGTGATGCCATCTCTCTTGGTCTGCATCACAGGAGCAAGCGGGGCGATTTACGGGCAGCGGTTTGTGCTGGCCGCGCTCGATCATTTCGCTCCCGTGAATCTCGTCATCTCCGCGCGCGGCGCGGAGGTCATCGCGCACGAACTGGGCTTCCATGTTGACCTGGAGCGGCTCGATGCGGGCGGAATGCTGGGCGCGGAAGACAGCAAGGTGCGCCTCTGGCACCCGGACGATATGAATGCTCCCTTTGCCAGCGGTTCGGGAGTGTGCGATGCGTCAGTGATCCTACCTTGCTCGATGGGTACTGCGGGCCGCATCGCGTCCGGCACGTCGGACAACCTGATCGTGCGCGCAGCCGATGTCGCCCTGAAAGAGGGCAAGACACTGATCCTGGTCCCGCGCGAGACGCCCCTGAACCTGATCCACCTTCGCAATCTGACAACGCTGGCAGAGGCGGGGGCGGTCGTGATGCCTGCCTGCCCAGGCTTCTACGAGCGGCCCACAACCGTTCTCGAACTTGTTGATTTCATGGTCGCGCGGATCTTGCTGCGCCTCGGAGTGCGGCAAGACGGCCTGCGCCGGTGGGGCGACCTGGCCCGCGACTGGGCAGAAAGCGAATAGCGCGCGATGATGACGAAGTCCGCGCTGGTTCTCAAGGCCATCAAGTTCGAGCACACTCTATTTGCCCTGCCCTTCGCCCTTCTGTCCGCCTTCGTCGCAGCCGACGGCGTGCCGACCCCATCGGTGCTCGGATGGATACTGGTCGCAATGGTCGCCGCGCGCAGCAGCGCGATGGCCGTCAACCGGCTGGCTGACTTGCAGCACGATCAAATCAACCCGCGCACCGCATCGTGGCCCCTTGCAGCGGGGCTTCTGAGCGTGCGCGCAATGTGGATATTCGCTGTTTCATGTGCCGGGGTGTTGGTTGTTGCTGCGGCGATGCTCAACCGCTTGGCTCTATGCCTGTCGCCGGTCGCGCTGCTGATCGTCTGGGGGTATTCCTATCTGAAGCGGTTCACTGCCCTGTGCCACTTTCTGCTCGGCCTTTCTCTCGCGGTGGCGCCCGTCGGGGCGTGGGTGGCGGTGCGCGCCGAGATCGGCCCGCCTGCGCTGGTACTCGGCCTTGCAGTTCTGCTCTGGACCGCAGGCTTCGATATCATCTATGCCACGCAGGACCTTGATTTCGACCGCGCGCACAGATTGCCAACGGCCCCTGCGCGACTGGGCATCGCGCCCGCGCTGGCCTTGTCCGCCGCCGTTCATGCGCTCGCCTTCGCCCTTCTTCTATGGTTCAAGGCGTTGGCCGCGCTGGGGAATATTTTCCTGGTCGGCCTTGGCATCGCCGGCGTGATGCTGGTTTACCAGCATGCTATCATTCGCCCGTCGGATCTGAGCCGCGTGAACGCGGCTTTCTTCAGCGCCAACGGCGTGGTCAGCGTGGCGCTTTTCTTCTTTGGCGCCGCGGACATATACTGCCACTAGTCGAACAGGGAGGTTAGAGAATGAATCGGATGTGCGTCGTCGCGGTTGCAGGCCTCGCTGCGCTGGCTGCGCCATCGCTGCCAGCCGCTCCTGCCGCGCAGCCGTCGAAAGCCGAGCAAGGGTTCGATGAGAAGGGGCGGGTGGTCAATCTCAAGAGATGGTTTCCGACCCTCCCGGTGAGGCCGAACAAGGAAAAGGCGAAGGGGTTCGAGGCCCTCTACCACTTCTGGATCACCGGGTCTAAAGGCGGCCACTGGTGGGTGCGTGTGAAGGACCAGAAGGCTTTCGTCAGCACTCGCGCGCCGAAGGACAAGCCGACCTGCGATGTTCGCGCCTCCGACGAGAACTGGCTCAAGATCATCAACGGCGAACTGAAGGCGATGACCGCCTACCTTACCTTCCGGCTGCGCATCGGAGGCAGCAAGGACCAGGCGAAGCGCTTCGATGACCTGTTCTTCTGAGAGCCTATCGGAAAAACGCCTAACTGTCATGCTGAGTCCCGACGCAGTCGGGACGAAGCATCCCATCCTGACCATGCTGATTGCGATGGGATTCTTAACGGAGTTTGCGCTGAGCAGGATGGGATTCTTCGCCTTCGGCTCAGAATGACGGGATAGACGCCGTTCGGCCTCACATTGATAGAAGGCAGTCTCTAGGAATTGCATGGCTGCGTGCACCACAGATCCGGTTCTTGCCCGGCTGGCCGATAAAGTGGCCCGCGGCGAGCGCATCGAGGGCGAGGAGGCTGTTCATCTGTTCCAGACCGACGATGTGCTCGGCCTCGGCTCCCTGGCCGATCTGGCCAGGCAGAAGCGCCACGGCAGGCGAGCCTACTACACCCTGAACCGGCACATTGATTACACGAATGTCTGCGCACTTGCAGGCGCGTGCAAGTTCTGCGCCTTCGCGCGCACCGGGCGCGAGCCCGGAGCCTTCGTGCTCTCTCCCGAAGACGTTCTGCGGGTGGCACAGGACGCTGCCGCGAACGGCGCCACCGAGTTGCACATCGTGGGCGGGCTGCACCCCGAACTCCCCATCTCGTATTTCGAGGAGATGCTCGGCCTGCTGCGCGCGCACTTGCCGCACGTGCACGCAAAGGCTCTAACCGCTGTCGAAGTGGCGCATGTAGCGCGCGTCTCGAACATCTCGTTGGACGAGTGCCTGCTGCGGTTGAAAGAGGCCGGCCTGGGTTCGATTTCCGGAGGTGGAGCGGAGATATTCGCCGACCGCGTGCGCTCCATGATCTGCCCGGGAAAAATCGGCGCGGAAGAGTGGCTGGGCGTGATGCGTGCTGCTCACCGGCTGCGCATTCCCAGCAACGCGACGATGCTCTACGGCCACATCGAGACCGCTGAGGAGCGCGCCGAACATCTGCTTCGCCTGCGCGCGCTGCAGGATGAAACCGGGGGCTTTTTTGCCTTCGTTCCCCTGCCTTTCCAGCCCCGCAATAATGAACTCGGAAAGGTTGTCCCTCATTTCACCACCGGGCTCGACGACCTGAGGACGATGGCCGCCAGCCGCTTGATCCTGGACAACTTCGAGCATATCAAGGCATACTGGGTGATGCTCGGAGTCAGGATGGCGCAGGTCGCCCTCGACTTCGGCGCCGATGACCTCGATGGGACGGTGACGGAGGAGCGAGTGGCCCACGATGCGGGCGCGCGCACTCCGCAGTCGTTGACTGAGCAGGAACTCGTCGGGCTGATCACCGAAGCAGGCTTCGAGCCTATGCTCCGGAACAGCGCTTGTCCTGATGCCCGCCAGAGTGTAGGGGCGACCGGCCAGTCGCCCCTACGGGTCGTGCGCCAGACGACGGTCTTTCGCTCAGGAGAATTCGCGCAGGCCGCGCTCGACGACGCGCTTGCCGGGCACCGACTCGACGGCGAGCAACTCGTTGCTCTTTTTTCGGCAGACCTTGTAGAACTGGGAGCAGCCGCCGATCACGCTTGCCGCCGCCTGCATCCGGAGCCTGTGCGCACATTCGTCATTGACTGCAACATCAACTACTCTAACATCTGCTCCGCTCGCTGCCGGTTCTGCGCCTTTTGGCGTGAGCCGCACTCGCCGGAGGCTTACACGCGCACGCATCAGGAGATCGTCGAACGGGTCGGGCGCGCGGTGCAAAATGGCGCCACCCAGATACTGATCCAGGGCGGCCTGCATCCGAGCCTGTCCCTGGAATGGTATGAGGACCTGCTGCGCGCAATCAAGGCGCGTTTTGCGGTGCACCTGCACTCATTCTCTCCGCCCGAGATAGTGCATTTCGCGCGCGGCAGTGGATTGGGGATTTCCGAGGTCCTTTCCCGGCTCAAGGACGCGGGCCTGGATTCCCTCCCCGGCGGCGGTGCGGAGATTCTGGTTGACTCGGTGCGCAGCAGACTGAGCGGGCGCGCTAAGTGCTCAGCAGATGAATGGTTCGAGGTGATGCGAACCGCCCATTCCCTCGGCCTGCCGACCACGGCGACGATGATGTTCGGCCACATCGAGGCGGTTCACGATCGCGTGGCCCACCTGCTGCGCCTGCGCGAACTCCAGGACGAGACGGGCCAGTTCACGGCCTTCATCCCGTGGACTTACCAGCCGCAGAACACAGCGCTTGGCGGCCGGGAAGCAGGAGGCGCGGATTACCTGCGCACGCTCGCGATCTCGCGCCTGGCCTTGGACAATTTTGCGAACGTCCAGGCATCGTGGCTCACCCAGGGGGACAAAATCGGCCAGGTCGCCCTTCGCTTCGGGGCAAACGACATCGGCGGAACGATCCTTGAGGAAAATGTCGTCACCGCAGCCGGCGTCGAACACCAGCCAATGCCGCCGGAGGAACTGGCGCGCCTCATCCGCGATGCCGGTTTTCAGCCCGCCCAGCGCGACACCTACTACCACATCCTCCGGCACATGTAGTGGAACCCGCGCTCTAGAGCGCCATGACCGGGATTCATTCGGGCGCGGGAGGGAGGGATAGGAGCCCGAACACAGAAGCAAGTGCTCGCAATGCTGCGGCGCACAGGACGTAGTCCTTTGACGCCAGGAGAGGGTACCGCAGGCTTCCAACCTGCGCGCGGACAGGAATGAAATCCTGTCCTACCGACCGAGAAAAGCGGAGGCGATCATGCAGAAAGGATTTGCGGTAATCGGGGCGGGGACCTGGGGGCAGAATCACGCCCGGGTTTACAAAGAGCACGAAGGCGCGCGCGTGGTCTGGGTCTGCGACGCGAATGAGGCCACAGCCAGAAAAGTAGCGGGGGAGCACGAGGCCGAGAAGTTCACGTCGGACTACAGGGAGGTCGTGGCTGATCCTTCGGTGGACGCTGTTTCGGTCGCAACTCCCGATTTCGCGCACGCGGAAATCGTTATCGCAGCCGCGAAAGCGGGCAAGCACGTCATGTGCGAGAAACCGCTCGCAACCACCGAGGCAGAGTGCCTGGCGATGATCGAGGCGGCAAACAAGGCGGGCGTGATGCTGATGACCGCCTTTCACAACCGCTTCAGCCCGCCGGTCTGCCAGGCGAAGCAGGCAGTCCAGGACGGCGAGTTGGGAGACATTCTCTACATTTACTACCGCCTGTCGGATACGATATTCGTGCCGACGAAGATGCTCTCGTGGGCAGGCAAATCGTCGGTGCTGTGGTTCATCGGCAGCCATCTGATAGACACATGCTGCTGGATTATCGGAAAGCCGGTGCGCCGGGTTCACGGCCTGAGCCGCTCAAGGGTGCTCAAGGGCATCGGGATTGACACGCCGGACTTTTACTGCAGCACGCTGGAGTTCGAGGGGGGCGCCGTTGCGGTGCTGGAGAACTGCTGGGTGCTGCCCGAGACGCTACCCACGATCGTGGACGTGAAAGCCGAGATAGTGGGCAGCAAAGGCGCGATCTTCATGGACACCTCCAGCCATCGCGCAGTCCAGAAATACACGCAGCAGAAGGGCTCATACCCCGACGTTCTCGTCAACTACCAGATTCACGGCAGGGCAATGGGCTTCGGGCCCGAGTGCATTCGCCATTTTGTTGACTGCGTGGTCAAAGACCAGCCGCCTCTGGTGACGGGCGAGGACGGGCTGAGGGCGGCGCGAATCGTCCTTGCAATAGAGGAGGCGATCCGCCGCGGCGCGCCGGTCGAGGTGCCGGCGTAGCGCGCACTTTCGGCATTTCGGCGCCGGCTTGCCCGGCGGTCGCGCAGCGGGCGGGCGTCTTGACAAGTTGCCCGATTGCGGTAAAATATCAACAGGAGGAGCGGAACTAGCTCAGCTGGTAGAGCATCGGCTTCCCAAGCCGAGGGTCGCGGGTTCGAATCCCGTGTTCCGCTCCAGTCCGCCAGCTGGCGGATTGCCCCCGGCGGGGTCGCCAAGTGGTAAGGCAAGGGTCTGCAAAACCCTCATGCACCGGTTCGATTCCGGTCCCCGCCTCCACACGTTGTAATGTATTAGCCGGCAGTTTGACTCTCACTTCGATCTCGCGGCGGCCTGGCTCAAGACTGACCCCCTCCAGGAATCGCCGCGCGAGTTCTCTCTTCTCCTGATTGCTGGCATGCGGCAGCAGTCGGCGCATCTCGGGCAGGTATCGTTCCAGCGCATCCTCGTCAACGCGCGGGGGCTCCGTCGCCAAGGTGTCCCCGCCGACACTCGAAAGCACCGCTTCCCTCTCGGCGATCAGGTCCCTCAGCCTGCGGTTGGCCCACTCAACATCGCAGAGCCCGTCCTCAATTGCTGCCCGCAGGTTGCCGATCTTCTGGTCTATCTTCTGAAGCCGCTGACGCGCCAGAGAGGAGGCTTTGCCACCCTGCACTTCCCACTCGCGGCGTAGCTCAGCGTTGACCTTTGCCGCGAACCGCTTTGAGCGCCCGTCCAGCACCGTGTCCGCCCAGGCCCCTATCGTGTCCCAGGCAGCCTCCTCGATCAGCTGCTTCTCAATGAACAGGCTCGGCCCGCACCCAAGGCCCCTGCGGTACTTCGCCGAACCGCAGACATACCCGTCTCGCCCCCTGTCCAGGTGGCTCGTCATGTTGGCTCCACAGCGTGCGCACTTGAACAGCCCTCCGGAGAGAACGAACCGGCTGCCGCTCGATCGGGCGTGCGACATCCGAGCGGAGGTGTGCGCGTGGATGGCCCGCGCTTCGCTTCGGACGCGGAGCAAGTGCCTGGCCTGTGCTTCCGTGATGATGGCTGGATGTGCGTTCTCGACGATCTCCCCATCCTCAGGCCGGTTCCACTTCTGCCGTCTCTTCTTGCGGACGTTCCAGGTTCCATAGCCCGCGTACTGCAAGACCATGTGCGGCTCCAGAAGGCAGTGAATCGTGCTCGTGCTCCAGAGACCACCGCGGGGCGCAGGCACACCGGATTCGTTCAGCATGTCGCGCAGGCTGTCCAGGGACGCGCCCTGTGACGCCCGCACGAGTAAGTCCCTCGTCCAGTGCCACACCGGCTTGCCCGCCTCTTCCGTTTCATCAAGTGCCCAAACCGCCTTGAACCGGGGCCTGCCGCGAATGTCTGAGCGCTCGATGCGGAGCGTTCGATAGCCCCACGCAGGCTTGCCCCCGTTCTTGTAGCACCATTTGGTGTCCGGGTCGCGCGTGTTGGCGTTCTGGCGCATGCCCTTCCGGGTGTGGAAGGCCACTTCCATCGAGTAACTGGCGTTCTTCGCTTCGGTGACTTTCTGCATCCACATGCCCATGACGGTGGTCACGTCATAGGCGGGCTCCGTGACGGACACAACCCTCACGCCGCACGCCTGCAGTTCCCCGATGATCTGCGGCGTGCGCCACGGGTCGCGCGAGAACCTGCTGAACTCGTGGACCAGAATCGTGTTCACCTGCTTGTCCGACTTCGCCCGTTCGAGCATCCGGTGGAACTCGACTCGCTTGCCTTCGTCCTGGAAACCTGAGGCAGCCTCAACGTATGTTTCCATAATCGCTACGCCTTGGTCCCTGGCATAGGCCTGTATGGCATTCAACTGAGCCGGGATGGAAAGCCCCGCCTCTTGCTGCTTGTCGGTTGAGACCCGGACGTATGCAAGCGCGCAAGCTGTCTCCAGCCTAGCGTCCATCGCGCCGTCTGCAGAGGCCAGCGCGCCCCGCACCAGCAAACCGGGTTCCTTCATCTCGACACCTCCTTCGGCACCTCAACCTTCGCCAGCGCCTTCTCCAGCAGCTCCATCACAATCGCGTGCTGGCTGCGCCGCTCCTTGAACGCGAGCCATCTCAACTTATCGTGCAACTCCTCCGTCAGCCGCAGCGTCAGTTTGACCATTCCCGCACCTCCAATGCCACTATACCATATAACCGTCGTGCCGTCAAGCCCTTGAGAAGGCGTATTCCTGGCGAAGCCGCCGAAGTCCCTCGGCCCGAGGCAGGCCGCCAGTTGCCGTGGCCGCACCTACTCGTCAGCCCCACCCTGCCCCTCAGCCTCAGCGCCCTGCGCTCCAGCCGAGCGTACTCGAAGGTTCGCCCCATCCACGGCTTCTCCGCCTTCCACGGTGAACTCACCGTCCACGACCTCCGGGTTGTTGGCCGGCTCAGCGGGTTCCCTGGCTGCATTTCTATCTGCTTGTCCACCCGTAGCCACGTTCACCTGCTTCTCGCCCACGTTCACCTGCCCGGCCTGCTCGATCTTGATAACGAAAGGTGCCGCCTTCATCTGCCTCAGCGCCTCCAGGTTCCGCAGGAACAGCTCGTTCGCGCGGGCGAGGTAGGTCTGGGCATAGCGCACCAGGGTCTCGTAGTTGTAGGACTTGCCATAGGCCGTGTAGCTGTGCAGGTTGGAGGCGGCGCGGATGTACTGGTAGTAACTCAGCACCAGCGCGTCCAGCAGCATGAACTCCGCCGCGGTCTTTATCTCGTAGTCCCGAACGAGGCGCTCGCGCATCGGTTTCAGGATGGTGAGGAAGGTATACTCCCCCTCGTCGCGGTCACCGCTGTGCTCGGCCGCCAGAACATTCTTCAGCAGATCACCTTCCTGGACAATGCCCCTCTGGTGGAACTTCAACATGACTTTCTCATTTTGGCGAATCGCCCGATTCCGCTCTCTTACCGACGCAGCGTAGAAGCGAGTGAACCACTCCTTTATCTTGGAGGCGTCGGCCTGTTCGTCGCCTGTCAGCGTCAGCGGTCCCAGCTCGGCCTTTGCAGGTTTGCCTGCCTGCTTCCTCTTCGCAAGTTCTTTCTTCATGTTGCTCGACCTCCTGTAGTAGCAGATTCGTCAGCCGCAGCGGCCGCGCGGCCTCGTGAGGTCCCACTCCGCCGCAGACGCACCACGTGTCCCTGGTAGGAAGGTAGTCTCGAAAGGTCTATATCCAGTAGGATGATCTCCTCGCCCGTGCGCGGGTCCCTGACTTTCCATGGCAGACCGAGCCGGTTGCGGCGCTTGCGCTCGGAGCGAATCATCCGCTGCAGCAGGACGAAGTCGTCCTCCGTGATCCCCCATCCCACCGCTGCCACAATCCCATCCCGATTCAGCCGGTAAAGCGCCCTATCCCGCGTCTCCGCAGGAAACGACCGCCGCTCTCGCAGCTGACACCCGTGCCAGTAGCGCCCCACATCCTGACCCATCCGCCTCCGCGTCTCCTTGCGCTGTTCTTCCAGTGCTGCCAGCATCGCCTTGAGCTCCCGGAGACGGACGCGAGGGCTGTCCGCTCGCGCTTTCTCCAGAGCGGATCGCACTTCAGGCAGCCGCTCCCGCGGCACATACGCCTTCCGCTGCCTCCCTGTCCCATCCCGCCAGCGCCGGTAGTAGTATGGCCCGTGAAGAGCGCCCCGCGCACAGCGGCAGTTCCCCTTCCCGCACCGCTTGCGCTCCGCGATTACGGCCCCTTTCAGAGCCTTGTCTTGAGCCGGTTCAGCACTCATCACCCCGCTCCCCAATCCTGGGCAACACACCGCCCGGACACTTCGCTCCGTTCCCGTCCTTGTCGCTCTGAGGCCACCAGGGCGGACCGCCCCCTTCTTCAGCCTCGCCGTCCTGAACCTCGACCCCCTCGGCCACGAACTCCTCGTCGGTGGGCGGGTGACAGTTGGCACACCGCCATTCCCCGCCCGCATACCGCCAGAACCTGCGCCCCCCGCAAGTGTAACAGCGCTGCGACGGCGGCGATGCTGCGCCATCATCGGCTATGGTCACCGCCTCAGGCGCCATGTCCCGCTCTTCCTCATGCAACCGTCCCAACTGGCCCATCTGTCCCAATCCCTGCTCCTGGCCCGCGCCAGGGCCTTCCTCGCAGCCTGCCGTCTGGGACGGTTCCTGGGACGGTATCGCCATCGGCGCGACCGCGACCGGCCCACGCCCAGGGCCGCTTTCTGCCTCGTCCGCGCCGGTCTGGGCCGATTGGGACGGTTGGGACGGTTCCTGCAACACAAGACTGCCTGTATGTATGTGAAGCACCGCCCTCCGGCGTTCCCCAAGCGTCTGCCTGACGGTCAGCCTCTCCCGCCCCTCATCCTTGGACGCCAGGAGCCTCCGCTCATCCAGACGTTTGTGAAGCGTCCGCGGGCTCACGGCGAGTGTGTCGCCAGCCTCCCGCGCAAGCGCCTGCGCCTCGGCATACGAGGCCTGAGGTTCGAGGTACAGGTCCTCGGCGTCCACCCATCCAACCAAGTGCCCCTGGGGCCGCCATTCCTCCCGCTCGTTATCCCCTGTGCCGACAACAACGTGCCTCCAGCCCCACGCCTGCGGCTCGTCGGGCGGCCCGCCATCCGGCCCGGCCACGTGTGCCCGCCCGCTGGCTATCGCTGCCGCCAGCAGTTCCAGGAACCGCCTCGTGGGCTCCTCGGCGGCCTGGTGCCCGGACTGCAGCGCTGCCGCCTGCCCCAGCGCTTGCCAGCCTCGCTCCCACAGCGCATCCGCTTCCCCAGCCGTCAGGGCGCCGGCCTCCTGCGCGAACGCAAGGTAGTAGCGCAGCCCGACAGCAAGGTTGGCGACGATGTCCGGGGTGCGCCGGTGCGCCGCGCTCTGGCAAGCCTGCTGCCTCAGTTCGCTGGTCTCGTCTTTCAAGCCAGCCTGGACGGCGTCGTAACGCGCAGCCAGCCACTTCACGAACCCCGCCATCGCCTGCGCGTAGAGCCCGCGTGCGGCATCTTTCTGGGCACCGGAGAGCCGCTCCCAGTCCAGGCTGCCTGGCGACAACTCCAGCACGAGCATTCGGGCGCGCAGCGACTCCCCGCGCGGCACATCCTCCCCCGTGCTCAATACCAGCCCCCTTGGTGGCTTCGGCGGCCTCAGGCTCTCCGGCTTCGGTGGGTTGGGCTTGTTGCGTCGGTTTATAGCGCGACGGCGCGAACGGGTGTGCAGGCCAGGAGTCCCTGAGGCCGACGCGGGCTTGCAGGGAACTGCCGTCCGGTCAACGTCCGGGTAGTTTCCGCAGTTGCTCGATGAGCCCGGCGACGCGAGCGCGCGCGTTCAATATGACCCGGGGGTCTTCGGTGAAGATCTTGTGGTCCACGACGACCTCGGGTGAGACAGCGAGTTCCGCTTGGGCCCGCGCGCGGAGTTCCGCGGGCGCCCGTTCGCCTGCTGCCGCCAACAACTGCCGGAGCAGATAGAGATACTCGAAATCCTCAATCCCGTCGCGGACAAGTTCGAAACGGAGCGATCCCAGCGGCATGCCGTTAGGCCCGGGATATATTAGATAGCCGCACCCATTGTGTCCCGGCTGCCGGTTGTAGGGAATCCACGGGATGTCGGGCCAACGCCGTTCGGTGGTCACATTCAGATCCCAATGGGTCGTGCCCCAATAGAGGAATCCTTCCGCGCCGTATTTCCAGCATTGCCAGAACATGAGCCTATGGTCGGTAGCCGGGAACTCGATCATAATGCCGGGCCGACCCCAGACCGTGTAGAACCAGAGCCGATCGCCTTTTGCGCGGCGCTGCGCCAGCACGGCCGGGTCGAAGCTGTCTATCGTCGGGCACCAGATGTCCACCGCGCCGAAGAGCGACTGCTCCGGCGCGCTCGTCTCGAGTCGAGGCCAGTCGGGGATGATCGAACGCGTCCAGTTGTTCATCTCGACGACCTGAGGAATCTCGTGACGGGCCATGACGGCCACCTCGTCGCGCGAGTAGAAAAGTGCGCGGTCGTTCCATCCCTTCGCCGTGATCAACTCATGGAGCGCGCGTAACTTCTCCGCCTCGGCAGCGCGGGCGGATTGCTCGATATAGCCCGGCACGTGGACGAAGAAGTTGTTCTGGCCGTGAGACAGCACGTAGTCGAAGTCCTCGACCACATGGCCGCCGCCGTACGGAAGCGCCATCAGCGGCCCGGTGCGATGTTCGAGTTGGTAATCGTAATAGCGCTTGCGCACCTCGAACGGCGCGCGGCCTTGATACTTGTAGAACTGCTGTATATATCCTTCGTTGATCCATAACGACGTTTTGAGGTGCGTTTCCTTGGAAATGCTGAAATCCCACACGTGTATCTTCAGCGGCGTCGTGATCGCGGCGCAGCCTTCGGCCTGGAACACGACCGCGGCCGTGTAATCCCCGGGAACGGTGTTGTCGTGCACGCGGACCGTAACGAAGTAGGGCTGCGCGTCCTGATCCGCCGGGACGTCGAACGGCTCCATTGGGAAGAGCACGTCCGGATAGAACCCGCGCTTCTCGACATACCAGTTGTACTCCGGCGGGCCCACCTCGACGTATCCCACCCGGTTCACGAGGATGTCCTCAGCCGGAATGCGGGCGGTTCCGTTGCTGTGCACTGCGTCAGTCACAGCAACGCGCAACCTCGGTATGTCCTTCCACAGGGGAACCACCACAAGCTGGATGCCTTCGAGTTCGTTGCCCGCAACGGCGATCTCGCACGGGGACGGTTCCGCGTCGCTGGTCAGGCATGGCTCGTCGCGGAAGATCTTCTTCAGCGTCGTGACCGGCACCACCGCAAAGTCAAGGTTTGCGCCCGGCGTCGCCGCCCCAGCCCTCAAGCGCGCTATGATTCGGTCGCACTCGCGCAGAATGCCGTGTGCGGCGTTGGCAAGGCGGCGCACCTCGGCCCGGCTGCTCGGCGCAGCCCGATCGCCGACAGGACGCTGAGCGACTGGCGCATCAGCGCGGCTGAGCCCTGCCAACGCTGATTGCCGCGCAGCCATCGCTTTTGCGGCACGAGCCTTGAGTTTCTCGTCCTGCAGTCGGGAGAGAATCGCCGAAGCCTGTTTCAACCGAGACGTGATCGCCTGCTTTTCCCAGCCGAGAGGGACAAACCGCGGCCGATCGCTTTTCTTGGCCAATATCGAGCCGGCGCCGACGTCGAGCAGTCGCACCGACAGCAAGTACTCGCCCGAGTCGAACGCGTCGAACGCGATCCTCGCCAAGTCCTCCGAGTACGGCTGAATGCGACGCGAGACGGTCCGGGTCACGACGCTCTGGTTGGGGCCAACGACCTCAGCCACAAGTTCGAGATGCCGCGGCCGGTAACTCAGGTTCGAGAAAGAGACCACGATGCGGTTTTCGCCAGTCCGCAGCGGACCGAAACCGCTGACATCGAGCAGCGGGGGGCACTGAGACGGCTGCGCGGGCATCGTGGTGGCGAATGCCGCACCCGCCATGCTGCCCGAAAGTTGTGGGTCATGATTGAGACACGGCCACGGCAGCCGGTCGGCATGATAAGCGCCGTCCACCGTCACGCAGCGCACGAACCCGTCCTTGCTGGTGAAGACGATTTCCACCTTGCCGTCCGCGTCCACGTCGCCAATCGCGGGCGTGGTGAGCGAACCGGCCATGGACGGGAAGTCCCATTCCTCCTGACCGTCTTGCGAAAGACAGACCAGGCGGTTCTCGCGCGTGCATACCATGATCTCGAGGCTGCCGTCTCCATCCACGTCGCCGATGGACGGCCCCTGCACCACGCCCCCGCGCACGTCGGCAGTCCACAGGGCCTTGCCGTCGCGCAGGCGATACACGTGGCCGGGACCGCCGAGGCCGGCCCCGTCGCCACACACCACGTCGAGCCGGCCGGTGCCGTCAAAGTCGGCCAGGGCGAAACTGTTCGTCTGGTCAATCTCAAGCAAGCCTTTCCACCGCCAGCGCTCGTCGCCCGTCGCGGCGTCGCAGGCGATCACCTGGAAATCGCCAGTCGCTGAGACCATCTCGATGCGGCCATCGCCGTCGAGGTCGCCCAGGGCGGGGCCCGACCGGCGCGGCTTGGCCGCGTTGGGTTCATCGCGAGACCATAAGACCTTTCCCTCGCTAGACAGGCATGCCGCCTTGCCGCCGCTGAAGGTGACGTAGATACGCATCGTGGATGTGGCAGGGTCGCGGAGCACGGCAGGTATCCCGCGTATCGAGCCATTGCCCTGGTAGTGCCACAACTCGATGCCCGCGTCGTCCAGGCAATACAGCGTGCCGCTATCCGAGCCAAAGATGACCTCGATGCGGCCATCCCCGTTCACATCCGCCACCACCGGACCGCTGTAATCCACGCGGTCGCCGGTGAAGACGCGCCAAACGACGTTGCCCCGGTAGTCCAGACACCCCACCACCCCGCCCTCGTCCGCAAAGAAAACTTCTTTGCGGCCGTCGCCGTCATAGTCAACTGCCGAAGGCGTCGCCTGGATGCCGTCCCCGGCGGCATCGTGGAGTTGGTAATCCCACCGCACTTCGCCGGAGCCGTCGAAGCAGATGATGCGCCGGTCCCGCGACGCGCAGACAATGACCTCGGGCCGCCCGTCATTCTCCAGATCGGCGATGAGCGGCGAGGCGTAGATCTTGCCCTTGGTCTCGTAACTCCACTCGAGCCGCGGCTCGGCGCCATGCGCGGCAGCAGTCGCAATTGCGGCAACAAGAAGAGATACGCCTATTCTCATGACTCTCTCCCTCGATATCGTCCATCACAACGGGTCTAATATCGCACGCTGCAGCTCAACGCCGGCCTGTGCTACACCAGCCTGCTCTGCGCTCTCGGATGACACGATCGTTTCCGCGAGCGGCCGCCGTACAGAGGGCACGGCAACACCTGCCTTCAGTGCCGTCATTACACCAACTGCCTCGAGATAGTTGTTAACAACAAACAACTTCCCCGGCGCAAATGGAAGGGCTTCCAGATCGTTCCTCATCCGGTTGCGGTTTTCTCGCACCGCTACTACCGGTATGCCTTGCTCCAGAGCTGCAAGGGTTGGCAGTCCTACGCAGCCGTCGGGAATCACCAAGCAGGATACATCGGCCGCAGTCAACACACCAGGGAGGTTGAGGACCGTGGCGTCTCGGACAATGCGCGGGCTCCGATACAGCCCCTTCAGGACTGAGTAAAGGAAGGAACCCGATATGACCTCGGCTGACATGCGGGGGTCAACTACCCCAACATCCCTATTCAGAATCTCCATGGACTCTACCATCGGGGCATGCGCAGATGGTACATCGAACATCAGCGATATCGCATGAGTCAGCATCGCCTCGACGCCGCCCCACGGATTGACTATCTCGCCGTGGCTCTTGTAGTAGTCGTATTGAAGGCGCTCAGGCACGTCAATCACCGAACCAAGCGCGACAGCATCAAACTCGGTTCGGCGGCGCGACAGTACTTCACATAGCCGTTCAAGCCCGTCAACCCGTCCGACAGCTCTGCTAGACGACGAGTACTCGCCCCACATACGAATCGGTGGGTCAAGCTTAACAACAAACGGACACTCCAGGCCTAACGTGGCCCGTGCAGCAGAAGCAGCATTGATAACCAGTTCACAGATTCGCGGGTCTTGGTGTTGGTCGATCACCAGGCACACTCGGTTAGATCGCACCTTTTGCAGGCCGACTGTCCCCATGAGCAACCGAGCAATGACGCTACCCTCAACATAAAGTCCATTCTCCGGCAGTTCATTGATGTCTGATGCGTTTACCACATTTGGGTGCGTGATCAACGTGTCACATGTGGAGGCGAGCAGTCTCGCCACTGGCCCAGCATCGCCGGCGTGGCCGCCGATCTCTGCGCCGATTCCCGTCGGCACCAGCAAGACGGCGGTGAACTTGCCGGTGTTTTCCGCCTTTCTGGGCATAAACTCAAAGATGGACGCTGGCCGCACTCCAGCAGGATCGTCCATTCCTTCCAGAACGCCCAGCTCACAATGCCAGGTCTGGCGGTCGCCTTGGGTCACTGCGAGGCGCACGGGGATTCTGTCAGGAGAGAGCCGATCTAAGACGGCTCTCTCAAGATACGAGATTGGCACATCAGCATCCTTCACCGGAATGTCTATCTCTTGCTCAAACAGGCGCATTATCAATCCCTCTCTATGACCACCCTGTTACCGACGGACTCAGCTTTGAAGAACTCAACGCAGAACAACTCGGTGTCTGCCGAATTGAACTCCTTACACGAGAAAATGTTTACAAAGACCTTGCCTGTCAGATCCAACGCGTGGACAACAATCGAGCTGGTTAGAATGAACTGGACGGCACTTGTGCCCTTAGTGTGCGGCTCGGTCTGGCATTCTTCCGGGGGCAGCCCTACGTCGTCCCAGAAGTACAGTGCCTCCGGCCTCATGTCAATCCGCTTGCACAGGAGTCGGAAGAACACGGTCAGATCATCCCGGTTGAACAGGGACGTGTCACAGCCGTGTAAATCCAGGATCAACTCTTGTCCGTATAGTTTGTTCATGTAGCATCCGCAGTGGCCATAACGCCTGCGTCGTCGCCTTTCAAATGGTGAACATCATCCTTCCGTCCTCAACCCCTGCCTGTAGTCGATATTGGGCCAACGGCACCTCAACATGCGGCCCTAAGCTGTGCAGCCTTCCTCGGGCAAGGCAATCCGCTCCCAGAACATCGCCGGCTAACTCTGCCCCTACAGGAATTCTTATCCCGAACTTTTCGTTCACGCGCTTGTGCCTCGCAAAGGCCCTCGCATACGCGGCAAATCGTCCGTTGGCAGACAACAGCATCGCGAAACGATACCTGGCAGTTTTCCACATCTCCTGGTCATCTCCATCCCGGGCCTCCAGGAGGAGCAAGTATGCACCACACAGAATTTTGGTATGGAAGTACCTTCTCTCCTTCGTGTAAAATTCCCCGTCCAGACCAATCGTCTTTATAGTTGTGCGCCCCAATGCACTGTGGCACTTTTCCATAGGGATTCCGTAGTCGTCTTCCGCGTCGTCCACGACAAAATCAATGTGGTCTTCGGGATCGACGTCAGTATCTGATGGATCAATAATAAGCGACTGCCCGCGGGAGTTACGTTTCTGGTAAAGCACCTTGGCTTCACCTGAATTGTCGGTCAACTCCGTCGGAAATCTGTCCGACTTTTGCCCGTTACACTGCGCACATGCGAGCAGCAGATTCTTCCAATCATTCCTACGATTCTTGTAGACCGACTTAGGGTAAAAGTGTTCTACTGCCTTCAAATGCCCCTTCTTAGGAACCTTCTGTTCGCAGTAGCAACACTTCTCGTGTTGCATTTTCCAAAGAGTCTCCACAACCTTTTTCTTGTTGTAGTGGGTACCTTTGGGACGTGAGCCTTTCAATACTTTAGGACAGCTGGCGCGCTTGATCTTGATCACCGTGTCCCCCTGAACAGCCGCTTCTCCAGTTCTGCGATCTCACTTCTCATCTCTTGATGCTGCTCCGATTGGATCTCCCGCTCGATGCCAGTTTGCCCGTCAGGGACAAGCTGTTCCTTCAGTTCTTTCTTCAGCTTCCTATAGCGTGCATCTTCCGCCCGGTTCCTCTTCTCACCCTTGCCCGCGAGAATTGAAGCCTCTCTCAGCAACTCCTCAGTCCCGACGCTTGCCTCGATCAGGTATCCGAAGACTTCCGAGGCTAGCACTTGGTCGGGTCGTAAACCGGCTAGCGACGGGAGATCAGCGACGATCTCCGCAATGCCATCGGCATTTCGCCGTGCCATCACGAGTTGCGCGCCCTTGTCCGTTACATCCGCGGTTCCCCTCGCGCACAGCGGAGAATGCGTAGTTGTGATGAACTGGATCCTGGGAAAGTGTTTGCTAAGCAGTCCAACGATAGTTCTCTGCCATTTGGGGTGTAGATGCTGCTCGAGTTCATCCACCAGCACAATGCCTGTTACTTGTCGTTTCTGCTTCTTGTCATACAACAGCCACCAGGAAAGCAGGTCCAGAACCCATGCGATAGTTGCCCTGTGGCCGTCACCGAGCGCCTCCAACGGAATGTGTTGGCCTCGCTCCCTTCCTTCAATGCCCTCACTCGTCAGGCTTATCCTGTAAGGCTCCTTCAACATGAGCACTTTGCTCAAGAGTTCGGCAACCCGCTTGTTGGCCTTGCGTTCCGCTTCGTCCGCCTTCTGGCGTCCCGGATACCTGCGCGCATGCCTCAATAGGCGCCCCCATACGAGTTCGGGATTCTGCAATGGCTGGGTGTACCAGAACAGCGTGTACAGGGCGTCTACGGCGACGTACTTCCGGAAATTCTCGCTTCCTTCCGTCTGCCTGCCAGCGCCGTATCCACTGACGAAGATTTCCTTCCAGGGGAAAGAACCTTGGTCCAGTTCCTTCCTGTTCTTACCCGTGACCTCGAATACTTTTTGGGTCACTCTCTCAAACGCCGGTAACGGCTTGATTCTCGTGTTGATTACATAGTGCCGGTTGTCTTTGCCTCTAAGATGGACCTCAACTGACGCACGGCCCTCCCCTTTGCGCACAAAGTCACCCGCTAGTTCGCGATGGAGAGCGGCGGCGCTCGATTCATCACACAGGCCCATGGCGATGGCGCGCAGAAGCGTTGTCTTTCCATCCCCGTTGTCCCCGACCACCACCGTCCACATCGTGGGCTTGCCCTGAGATTCAAGATTCAGAGTGGCCTCACGAAAACACCGAACGTTTTTCAGGGCGACCTTCGTTATGTACATTGCCCATTACCTCTTGGCTCTGATCTTGGATGTCCCATCTAAGTCATCACTCTCCGCAGACAGCTCCTGACCAACTAGGCCCTGTTGGACGGACTCGTGAAGCAATCGAGCGCGGCGGCACGAGCAGGGTTGTGGCTCAGGCTGCGAGTTCGACCCTCTTCATCTCCCTCGTCCCTTGTCTGACCTCCACGTAAAGCCAATGGGCCGTCAGCACAGTCTCCTTCTCCGAATCGGCTCCAAGTCCTGCTCTCGCCGCCAACGCGCCAACTCCTCGCCTTCGCGGCTGGCAAGGATTTCCATGCCCACGATCTCACCCGTGTGTGGGTCGGTCAGAAAGCCTACCGTCACCCCGTTGCCCTGCAACTTCACCTGGGTTTCATCTGCTCCCAGCACCGGGACCTTCATACGAGAACGAACCAGTTTCTTCTGCCTGGAGATCGCCTGTTCTCCCATCGCGCGCACATTCTTCAAGACCCCCACATCCGAGACGCGTATCTGCAATCCCTTCATCACACGGCAGACGTTCTGATAGGAAAGCGCCAGACCCCACACTGATACTGTACCACCGACGCCTCGGACACTTTCGGGTTCACCAGCGGCCGGCGACTGCGGCGATGGCATCCCATGCCCACCTGCCCGCAGCGAGGACAGGCTCTTGGGCGCTGATCGGTCCGTGCTGCGACCTCTGGAAAGACGAAGGCCTCTTTCATTGCTGCGACTCCGGCTGCGACTAGACCACGAAAACTGGCATCTGGGGGCTAATTCTTGAATCGCGGCCAAATTCCTCCCGGCCAGTGTTAGCAGTTACAAAGCCATCTGCCCCTTGACAGATTGTTCGACATTTGCTATATGACCTGCGGTCGCGCGCACCGGCTAGCGCGATCCGGCTGGTCGCGGGGGCGGGCGTGTTCGCGCTTGGGACCAGGGAGGGAGACCTGGCCGGAGGATAGGGAGATTCAGTGCAGGGGACGGTGGCAGCGTTGTCTCTTGTGTGCTTGGGCTGGATTCTCGTTTCCATCGCCTACCTTGGGGCCTTGAGACACCTTCTCGAAGCGTGCGCGACATCTCTCACCCGAGACCTGGAGCAGTTGGCGGCAAATATACACTCCTGGGAGCAGGCGTTCCAGGAGGTTGGCCATCGCGAGTGGCGGGAGGAAGCAGCGGGGATTGACCAGGTTCTCGAAGTCCTGACTGGCAGCGCGGGGATAACAGAAAAGGTGCTAACTGCGGCGGAAATGCGCCGCTTGCTGGTGGAAGAGAAGGCGTTTGTCAGCCGCGAGCCATCGGCTTTCGGGCCTGGGATCGCCGATCGAGTGCGGGAGATAGAGGAGTCTCTGGACCGCCTGGAGGCCCGCTTCGAGGAGTACCGGTTGATCTCGGCGGATGCTGTTTTCGCGCTCAAGCGCTTTCCGCTGTCGCTTCTTGCCGCGCTCACGGGGCTGGGCGAGGAGTGGGGAGTCGCGTGAGGGGCGATGCATAATCGGCCCAACTCGCGCTTGCCAAGGTGCAATGTCGGCTAGCGAAGTAGAGGTGCAGAAAAAGGACGAGATGAAGGAAGCAGGGCACGCATGGGGGAACTCACGCCGCAGGTAGTAATGTGGCTGGTGGCTGGGTTGCTGGTGGCAGTCAGCCTGGCGGTGCCAGTGTGCTACCTGGTGGTGAAGCGGTCGCTGTGGGACCTGCAGGGGCGATGGGATGACATATATTTCCGGCTGCGCGAGCGGTGCGAACTGGTGGGGGTGCTGGGTCGTCATTTGCGCCAGATACTGAAGACCGACCCCAAGATTGTGAGCGACATCGAGTACTTGCTGAAGCGCATGGAGGAGACTAGCGACCCGATGACTCACGCGGGGGTGCAGAACGGGCTGGTGCTGACGGTGCAGACGGCAGTCGAGCAGTTTCACCGGGAGGGGTTTGAGGCCTCGGCGAAGGTAGTGAAGACGATGCAAGGGATTGGCCTGGTTGACGCTCGCTTGGCCGGGCAGCGCGACCGCTACAACGACTGCGCGCGGCGCTACAATATGCTCATCAATACCCTGCCCTTTAGCATTGCCGCGCGGCTGGTGCGGGCCAGAGAACGCGCGTTCTTCCCGATGCTTGTCCCCTGGTGGAGCACCGACCCGGCAGCCTATGGCGCGGTCAGCGCGGACGAGATCCGCCTCCAACTGCGGAAGTCGCACGCGCCCCTGGTCCTGGCGCCCTCGCAGCGGGAGCAGTGGTCCACAGCCAGGCGCGTGATCCCAGTATCCCGCAGGCTGACTACTGCCGAAGCGCCTGGAGATGGGCAAAGCATGGGGCCGGCCTCTTCCACTGATACCGGTGTGCCCACATGATTAGCCTGGATTCGCTGCTCGAAGGCCTGGTAAGCCGCGAAGGGTCGGACGTCCATCTGCGGGCGGGCGAGCCCCCGGTCTTTCGGATCCACGGTGACCTGGTAAAAACGGACTTGCCACCGCTCAGCCGGGAAGCCGTGGCCGAGACCGTCTATCAGATGATGAGCGGCGACAAGTTGGAGCGGCTGGCGCGTGGAGAGGAGGTAGATGTCGGCTACGAGATCCCAGGCCTGGCGCGTTTCCGCGTCAATGCATACTGGGAGCGGGGCTGGATCTCGGCCGCGGTGCGGCTGATTCCGCTGCGGGTGCGCACGATTGACGAGTTGGGCCTGCCGCCGATCCTCAACGACCTGGCGATGCTGCCGCGCGGGCTGGTGTTAGTGACCGGCCCGACCGGATGCGGCAAGTCCACAACCCTGGCTGCAATGGTGGATCGAATCAACGCGGAGCGGGCGGTTCACATCGTCACGATTGAGGACCCGATCGAATACTCCCACGCCGACAAGATGGCTTCCGTGAGCCAGCGCGAGGCAGGGATTGACACGCACAGTTTCGCGGAGGGGCTCCGGCATGTGATGCGGCAGAACCCCGACATTATCCTGGTGGGGGAGATGCGCGACCTGGAAACTATCCAGTTGACGGTCACGGCAGCGGAACTCGGCCACCTGGTGTTGTCCACGGTGCACACCACAGACGCGGCGCAAACGGTGGACCGCATCGTGGACGTGTTTGAGCCGCAGCGCCAGCAGCAGATTCGCACCCAGTTGGCGCTCACGCTTCAGGCGGTAATTTCCCAGACTCTCGTGCCGCGGGTGGACAGGACCGGCCGCGTGGCCGCGTTCGAGATCATGATTGCCACGCCAGGCGTGCGCAACCTGATCAGACAGCGCCAGACGCACCAGATCTATGCGATGATCGAATCCGGCTCTGAATACGGCATGCAACTGATGGACATGCACCTGCTCGACTATTGCCGGCGGGGGATCGTGAGTTTCAACCAGGCCCTGGCCCGAAGCCCGAACCCGAGGGATTTCCGCGCGCGTGCCTCAGGGGTGCTCGGTCCCGCACCCGAGGCCCCAGGCGAGTTGATGAAACACGCAGGCGAGCGCTGAGGAGCCAAGATGTCCACACTCGACGACTACTTGCGTATGGCGGCGGAGTTGCAGGCCTCGGACATCCATCTCAAGGTTGGCAGGCCGCCCCTGCTGCGAACCAACGGCGACCTGTTGCCCACCGACCTTCCTCCCCTATCGGACTACGACGTGACCCGCATGATCGAGGAGGCGCTGGGCGAACGCTACTGGAAGCGCTTCTGCGAGTTCTGGGAGTTGGACGTTGCTTACGAGATCGCAGAGGGGACCCGCTTCCGGCTCAATGTGTACAAGCAGCGCGGCGCGATCGAGGCCGTCTTTCGCGTTGTGCCCGTGCGCCCAATGACGATGGAGGAAATCGGCCTGCCGGAGTTGGCGCGCAGTTTCCCCAAGCGCCTGCGCGGCCTGGTGCTGGTCACCGGACCCGTGGGCTCGGGGAAGTCAACCACGCAGGCGGCGATGATAGACTTCATCAACGAGCATTACCCGTGCCATATCGTGACGATCGAGGACCCCATTGAGTTCATCCACCCGAACAAGAAAGCCCTGGTCAGCCAACGGGAGTTGGGGCTCGACACCAGGTCGTTCGAGGACGCCCTGCGCAACGTGCTGCGCGAGGACCCAGACGTTATCTTGGTTGGCGAGATGCGGGACCTGGACACGGTGCGCTTGGCGATCACGGCTGCGGAGACCGGGCACCTGGTGATCAGCACCCTTCACACCATGGACGCCGGGGAAACCATCAACCGGGTGATTGACATCTTCCCCACTCACCAGCAGGACGAGGTGCGCATGCAACTGGCGGTCAACCTGATCGGGGTCATCGCGCAGACCCTCGTGCGGCGTGCCGACGGCCGGGGGCGCGTGGCTGCGTTCGAGGTGATGGTAAACGTGCCGGCGGTGGCAACCGCGATCAGGGAGAACAAGATCCATCAGATCGCCTCCGCCATCCAGACCGGGATGAAGAGCGGGATGGTCTCGCTTGACCGATCGCTGGCACACTTGGTGCGCGCCGGGGAGATTACCTACGAGGAAGGACTATGGAGGGCCAAGAACCCCGACGAATACTCTCACTTTGCCTTGGGCACCAAACAGAAGGAGGCCACGCGACCCTGCTGATTTGCCTCGCAGGGCACGGTGATCGGCGAGAAGGTTAGGAAGGTCGGCATGCGGTCGCGCCAGCCACCTCGAACCGCTGTCCAGACGCACATCGTCGGCGTTGGGCTGCTCGCATTCGGCGCCGCCGGGCTCCCGATTGGCATGCTCGGCGGCCCATCGCAAGCCGCTAGCCTTGGCATCGCGCTTGCCCAGGCAGGAGCCTTCGCCGGCTGCCTGGGTGCAGCGCTCATCTCCGGCAGCACGTCGCGGGCCACCTCGCGTGCCGGGCAGCGGGCAGCCCGCTGGGCGGCATTGTTCGCGCTCGCGGCAGCATGTGCCCTGCTTTTCTTGCGGCCTGCCAGTTCCAGGCTGATGGCCGATCTGTGGCTTCTGGCCTTACTCGCGGGGGCCTGCGCATTCGCGGGGGCGGCAACGGGCGCGGTGGTTCATGGGAATGGCTTGCTGTGCGGCCACATTGTTGGTGCCTACATCATCGGAGCAACTGTCGCCGGGATTGTGCTGCAGGCAGACGGCATCAGCGCACAGGCTGTTGTTCCGATAGTGGGAGCAGCGGGGGCGCTGGGCGCGCTGCTGCTCACCTGTGGGAGCATGGATGGGCTTTCTCGTGGAGTAGCGGGCATCGCGCTTGCCGCGTGCCTGGCAGTGCCGGTGCTCGAAAGGCTCAACTTCCCGGTGCCTGGATTTGCGCCCACCGGTTCCCGGTGGCTGATACCAGGCGATGCCGCGGCTGGTTTGCAGGGCTTTCTCACCTGGTGCTGCGCGCTGCTTGCCGTGGCGGCTCCGGGCGCTTTCACGGCTGCGCTGCCCGCGGAGCAGCGCCACGGCCTGCTGCGGCTCCACGTGGTGGTGTTGCTCTGGGTGGCGGCCTC
>Ga0315296_10000433_pt1 | contig 38260 bp, 34 predicted proteins | sample YL17G14_18_MG_FD_203921 | JGI IMG/M metagenome (GOLD analysis project Ga0315296, IMG submission 203921) | Sediment microbial communities from Yellowstone Lake, YNP, Wyoming, USA - YL17G14_18 | ecosystem: Environmental > Aquatic > Freshwater > Lake > Sediment | place: USA: Wyoming | collected... | reverse complement strand
AAAATTGTCGGCTGCGCGATAGCCCAGAGCAGAGGGTGGCTAATAGGCTCTCACTCGCCAAGACCAGGCTGCCGTCCGCTGATTGAGTCACCACGCCTCAGCAGAGACCAAACAGCCTAACTCGCTCGGCCATGCCTTGCAACAATGTGACGATTCGTTCAGTTATGCCTGCGCTAAGGAGACACCGTGACTTGGTCATCAAACATTCTGGCTGAGTGACAATTCTGGTTATTCAATAACCCAGGAGCCATTGGATACGAGGTTCTAGCCAGTCGATGAGTTCTTGACGCAGTTTGTCGGAAACCCACTTTGTCTCAGGGGCATCGTGGACGAAAAGTCGATACCGGTCTAGAAGTAGTCCTCCGATCTGCGCACTTCTCATCCTCAGGTTTTTATCGTCCAATGCAAGGGGAAGAGAGAACGCCTTGTAAGGCTCGCTAGCGAAATCAACGATCTTCTTCCACTGCCCCAGATTCGGCATGTCCAACTTGTTTTCCCAGTTCCTACCACTCGCACATTGCGCCAAGAACACGGGGAGTCCACCCCGCTCGTCTGGAAACGGTAGGTGCCAAACCAAATCAAGTCCTGCTTCGTGAGCCTTGCCCGAGGCGTAAGTCTCGACATCTCCCATTCGTTCCCCTAGCCTATCTACGAGGTTAGCAAGAACATCTCGGAGATTGGAAGCATGGTCCCGAGACCATCCGGTCTTGATAAACTGCCAGCCCTGAAACGCTTTCGCCATGGCCTCGTGAGTTAGAGATTCGAACAGGGAGCCTTGCTCAGTATAGTCCGTACCAAACGTTTCCAGCCACCCAGCGTATTTCGGACCGAGTGATAATATCAGGCAGAAACTTTGGCCAGGTATCTCTCGCCACTCCATTTGGCGGACCATTCGCCTTGTCAAGAATAAAATGGGTGAACCGGCACCCATCCATCCCAGACGTCGCTCAATTTGTGTCCAAGCGTTCGAAACGAACTCGGAGCACAGACCTTGGCTACTATAGATTTGCTGTTCCATTAAAAAATCAACTACATCGCTTTCCGACAAGTCGTCATCAAGTAAAAGCACGTCAGCCTCGAGCCAATCGTAGAATGTGTCAGGCTCACTGTTGTGAGCCAAGGTGGAACGTCGAATACCGTGAGGCAGGCTAAGCATCGTCGCTATCACCTTTATCTACAGTTGAAAGGTCCACACCTAAGCTTGGGAATTTCTGAAGAAGTTCTCGAACTCCCAAGGCGAAACGGCGAACAGCCTTCTGAAGTTCCGGTGAATCTAAATGCAAATGAACCCGTCCTAAGGCTAGTTCAAGGTAATCGGTTGCCCCCTGTATATACCGAACAAGCTCAGCTTCCTCAACCCCCGCTTTTTGTAGCGCTAAGTCGAAGCTTGGCTCTGGGGATGACTTCAGATATGCAACGGCCTCTGGGCTACCTAGTATTTGGGCAAAGTCACCTATGTACCGCGAATCGGTAAAAAGTGGCTTCCTCTCCTCCGTTCCAAATAACCACACCATGAAATAGGCAAGGTCATCGAGCTTGTTTTCAGGGACTGGAATCCTAGCACTTTCTGGCTCTGCCCGAATGTCTACACCCAGGAAATTTTGGATTTTTGCCTCTCGTAATGACAAAAATAGAACACTGAATCGCTGCTCCACTTTCTCGATCGAAATTTTGTCCTCGATACCCTCCAATTGCTTATATACTCTGTATGAAATATAGTTGCGGCGAACTGTCTCCATTCTGCTACCAATTCTTCGCCTGACCTCCTCGTAAGACATACCAAGATCATCAATCATATGCGCAATATACTCAGCCTTCTGTGTAGGCTCCCATTCCTTTATGCCAGTGACATGCCTAAAGCCAAGAAAACCTATTACGTCCTCTCTACTGTCAGCCAATATGTAGGGAATCTTTGTGAACAAATCGGGTGGAGGGGTTGTGCTGTCAGCCAACTGCTTCCACATCCGGGATGCTGGACTGCCACCAATTGCATCCCGTAAATATCTTAAGGCAGCAATTCTTCTATTCCCTTCTACCACCACCAACTTGTCTGGTGGTCCATATAGAGGCTCCTTTACCACGATGACCGCTTCTTGAGGCCAGAACCCACTTTCAATAAATGACACTGCCAATTCCTCCAGTGCCCAACTGCGCATGATTTCTAAAAGTCGTGTTTGCGGTACGTTTGGACCAGAATTAGCCCTACCAAGCCTCGGATTCATCGGATCTAGATAGAGTTCATCAAGGTCTGCAAATTCTATAGTATGAGCTAGAGCCATAGATTGCTCCTGTTTCCCTTGTGAAGACTTCTGATTGGATTCAAGAGAATAGTGTACACGGTTGACTTTGAGTCGTCAATAGAGAAGGGTAAGTCTTGGGATATCTCTAGGCAATTCATACCCTGTCTACCTAGAAAAGTACAACCATTTTCCAATAGATGATTAGTTCCTATTTTGTATAATGAACTGACTGAGTTGGCTGTCTGCGGTGGTCTGAAAAGTATGCTACAGAGGGAGGCAAACCATTGCGCTAATCACCATCTGTAGGCTCTCGCCAGACGTTCACATTCTGCTCTCCATGTAAGCAAATGCCGGTCAAAGGACAGTGGGAACAGGCTGGAGCAGTAGCATGGCAATAAGCTGAGGCAATATCTATAAGCCCAAGGTTAAACTCCTTAGGAGATGCTTCAGGTAGCATAACGGCTGCTACCTGAAGCAGTCTGGAGTCGCAATATGCTGGACCTAGCGGAGCCATGCCAAGAACTCTGCGAAGGACTCTGCCACTTCCCTCGTCAACCATTGGATAAGGCTCGCCAAAGCCAAGACATAGGATTGCACGAGCGCTATAGATTCCTACTCCAGGCAGAGAGGCAAGCGCTTCTAGGTTTCTTGGCACCTGGCCAGCAAAGCTCTCCACCAGTATACGCGCAGCCTGCACAAGGCGATCAGCGCGTTTTACCAAGCCTAGTGGTCTAAACCAATCTCTAAGTTCGTCAACGTTAGCCTTGGCCAGAATATCAGCACTCGAGTATCTGCTTGTCAACTCTAGGTATGGTTTCCTCAATCTAGTTGCCTGTGTCTGGCGAAGCAAACACTCAGCTAAGAGTATATGAAGCGGGTCCGATGTTTGGCGCCAGGGGAAGTGCCGTCCGTTTGCTTGATACCATTTCAGAACAGACTCCCTTAATCTAATGCGCTTGTCCTCCGAGCATAGAGTCAAACACCTTCCTATTTGTAAGCTAGGCTGTCTCAACGCTTAAGCCACCTTTTTAAACTGCCATTAACTCTATGGAGGACGCGAGACAAATGCTGAATACTTAAGCGAGGTAATTTGCCCCATTACGATAACTCCCTCACTTAACATTAGTGCCTAGACATCACTCTTTAAAGGCTGTGTCTTCCTCTCTAGCCAGCTACCGCTCATGTGTGCAAAGATCTCCGCTGAGCTTGCCGCATGGTGTACCACACTTGCTGAGTCTGGCACATTAAGCAGTGCATGTGCTACCAACTTGGCGACCTCAACATTAACAGCGTTGCCTAGAGCCCTATATGCTTTTGTTACTCCCCCAGGCAGGTACTTGAGAGCATCCATACTCTGCAGCCGCTTACACTCATTGAGAGTCATATAGCGCCCTTCCCATGGCACGATTGGAATCTGTGTAGCAGTCATCGCTACTAGAGAAGGGGAGGTAGTCGGACGTTTTACCCTTACACCTGATGCTCTAATCTGAACAATGTACCTGTTGATATCACGAGGCTCACCCTGGCAGTTCCACTCCAGCTTCTGGAAGCTGGGTGGGAATGCCATAATGTCCGGCTTCCACTTGTCGATCCAGGCTTTATTCTCCTTGTAGAAGTCACGATTTAGCCTGATGAAGTTCACCTTCCAGGCAGGGAAGCTATCCTCCTGCCTTCGAGCATGAGACGGCAGTAACTTGAATAGCTCATTTCTATCAGCAACATCCAAAGGCTGTCCGTGGGAGCCCTTATATTTCCTTAGCTCAGAGGTTGGGAGGCAATGCGGCGTTGTGTAATCATACGGATAAGTTGCTCCAAACTCCATAGACCATATTGGATGTGGAACATTCCTGTCTTTGGGTATTCTATCAAGAAACTTTTGCCAGACTTCAAGACACCGTTTCACTTGTTCTGGAATTTTGCGAGCTTCGGGAGGGTTGGAGCCAAGAACACTATAGACTGAGGTCTCTGCGTTGGTGGGCGGAGGCCACACAAAGTTATCTAGAGGTGCTATACTGCCCACAATATAGATTCTCTCTCGAATCTGAGGTATCCCATAATAATGCGGTGATAGTTTCTTCTGCCTAATGTCATATCCCTCTAAGCGTAAGAGTTCCTCGAGCTTGTCCCAGGTTTTACCACCGTCGTGGTTCTCGAAATTAGGGACGTTCTCGAGTATAAGGTATACAGGTTTGTGATGACGAACTATCCGAAGGATCTCGAAGAACAGTGTGCCGAGTTTAGGATCTTTCAGACCTGCTTGGCTACCCGCCTTCGAGAATGGCTGGCAAGGGAATCCGGCGCAAAGAATGTCATGCCGAGGCACAACTGCCTCAGACACCCTACGGATGTCACCAATGGGCTCTATCCCAAAGTTTTGCTTATATACCTGCCTAAGAGTCTCATCTAGCTCGCAGGCGAATACACAACGATGTCCTAGCTCTTTAAGCGCCAGGTGAAAGCCACCAAGTCCAGCAAAAAGATCTATAAACTCCATAGGGTAGCCTCTTTTGTCATCCTGTTAATGTATACCCTTTCCCCATTATACCACAGGCAACCCATCAGTATTTTCACTTTCTGATGCTCCTTCGCCCTCTAATCATATTGACGAAATGTTTAAATTGTGCTCTGGATGCCCTCTGGTTCTCTGTTGTAGCCACAACATGCAGCTATGGGCTGTGTACATGTCATCCGGCCAAGCTTACAGAAGCTTGACTTTATGAGTACTTTACTATACAATAATATACAATAGTATACTAAATTCCATTAAAATCGGCTAATAATGAAAAGGAAGTAGCAATGGTCCACAAAAGGCCTGCGGTTCTTATTGTTGATGATGAAGAAGCAATTTGTGACCTTGTGCGCGAAGAATTAGCTGGGGAAGGGTATGTTTGTGACGCTGCCTCAAACGCTGATGAAGCCCTTGCTAAATTGAAAAGGCACAGCTTCGATGTGGCTTTGCTGGACATTAATTTGCCCGGATTGTCTGGTATGGACTTACTGAAGACAATAGAGAAACGCTACCCGATGACCGTAACTATCATGATAACTGCTGTTAATGACCTCAACATTGCTGTCGAAGCTATGAAGCTGGGCGCTTCAGATTATATCACTAAACCATTCACGCTCGATAAGATAAATGTCTGCATTAGCACAGTCTTAAGGAACAGGGAGCCGCACTCCACGGTTTGTAATACAGTCCTAGGGATGAGAGACGCGGACTATGGTAAGAACACCAATGGTCGCTCGTTCAGCGAAATAAACGCTATTGCTTACGGTGTCGATGTCCAGGTTGACTATTTTGATTCCCATTCAAAGATAGTGACCGAGCAGACTGTTGAGTTGGCACGGTGGCTTGGTCTGCCGGGGAAAGAAATCGAGAAGTGGGCAGTTGCACGGGATGAGCTTTATTCCGAGAGGGATAGGCGAATCAGATCTGCGTTAAACAAACTTGAGCGAAATGTTATAGCTCAGTTGATGTTTGGCCTCACTCGCTCGGTATGCGCGTTTGCAAAGTCTGCCGAGGAGCAGAATTGAGGTGGTAAGTAGAGTGACGGCGCTCCTGACTCTTGAAGAAGTGGCCGATTATTTGCGGGTCACTAAAAAGACGATATACAGGTTGCTGGAGAGAAATAGTATTCCGGCGACGAAGGTCGGACGTCAGTGGAGATTCGACAAAGACTCAATTGATGTCTGGTTGCGTCAAAACTCAATAGAGAGAGGAGCCAATGTTCTTGTTATCGACGACGATGAGACACTTTGCTCCCTGTTTAAGGAGACTTTAGAGGGGGTAGGACATGCGGTAACAACGGTCAGCGAATCTCCCAAGGGACTGGAATTGGTGAAAGATCGGGATTACGATCTGGTTTTCCTTGACCTGAAGATGCCGGTAATGGATGGTGCTGAACTCTTCAGACAAATAAGAATGGCCAAGCCCGAATTGCCTGTCACAATCATAACGGGTTACCCGGATAGCGATTTGATGATGAGCGCTTTGGCTCACGGCCCTTTTGGCGTTATGTACAAGCCTTTCAGTAGCTCTGACATCTTAACCGCTGTCAAAACCTATCTCCGTTTTGGTATGCCGACTAGATAGCTTTTATAAGGAGGACTTATGGCGGCACAAGATAAACTACTTCAAAGTGACGAGTGAGAACTGAGCGAAACTAATAACACATAGCCAAGTCAAGGCTACACTTTGCAGGAACATGGTAATAACAGCAAGATATAGTGAACTGTAAAATCTAATAGCAAAAAGGAGGTTGGCGTATGAAATCTCAGGCACTGCAAGAGCTAGTTAAAACTATCTTTGGCGATGAGAAAACCAGGCGCCAGTTCATGTCAAACCCGGATAGTGTTCTCGTCCAGTTCACTCTAACAGAACAGGAAAAAAAGGCGGTATTGAACACGCATGCCAAGCTGGGATTGGTGACTGCTGATTCACAACAACTGGAAGCAGCTCTTGATCCTACCTTTATTTGGCTTGCTCCCGTTCCATAACGTCACACCTTCATCTGGTTATGTGGCAAGAGAGACAAGCTGAGCTTCTCAGAGATGAGATAGTCGCACTTTTGGCTCCTTTGTCTGATACGGCCGGCTTCTATGATTTAGTTAAGGAACCTTTGACCAAAGCCAGGCGGGGGTTGGCCCCTGAAACGATGCATGACCGGCCATGGGCCTTGTTGCCTTTAATAGTGTGCGAGTCTATCTGTGGGCATTATGAACACGCTCTCCCTGCGGCCGCAGCCCTTCAACTCTTAATGGCTGCCGGCGATGTCTTCGATGATATCGAAGATGCGGATTCCTCCGAGTCGCTATCAGCCAGATACGGTTCTGCCGTGGCTACAAATGTAGCCACCGCTCTTCTTATCTTGGCAGAGAAAGCAATCACAAGATTAAAGGAAAGAGGTGTAGAGGATTGTATCACGGTCCGCGTTATGGAAGCGGTTAATTCGTTTTATGTCACTGCTTGTGCCGGACAACATCTAGATTTGTCTATCACCTCGGAGATTCGTGTTTCGGAAGATATCTATCTTAAAGTCACAGGCATGAAGTCGGCTTCCCAGGTAGAATGTGCCTGCCGTATCGGGGCCTTGCTAGCCACTACGAATCAAGAATTAATTGATGCATTCGCTACATTCGGTCAGAATCTTGGCATGGCATCTCAGATCGCTAACGATATCCAAGGCATTACGGGGGGAAGCGACCTCATGAAGCGTAGGATTACGCTGCCCGTAATCTACGCCTTGGTTCAAACGGATGGTGAGATTCGGAGTCAATTGGAAGCCGCATTCCGCAAACAATGTGAATCCGCACCTGATCTCAGACAAATAAGGGATCTGCTGTTCGGCGTCGGCGCGATCCATTACGCAACGATAAAGATGGAGTTCTATAAGCAGCGAGCTCGGGATGCCCTCTCTGAAGCCGAGGTGGCAGGAGCCAGCGTGGAGCGATTGAAGCTGTTTCTGGAATGAGACCAACGAGGTTCTCATGAGACAATCTGATAATATATTCTATAGGCTGCACACAACCTGTGGGCGGCTTAGATTAGTCCTATTTTCTTTATTTGCTTTCTGCATTCTGGTTGTGTCCCTGGCATTCTTTGCCTTGAGCATGGGCAAGCCCTATATAGGGATAATGCTTTCTATGGATGCTCAAGGCTGGGCAGTCGAAACCGTAGACACTAGCGGCCTAGCAATCCAGGCCGGAATAAATGAAGGCGACCGGCCGGTAGAAATTAATGGTCAACCGGCAGAAACATTTCTGGAGAAATACAGAGAGGCGGGCGTGGTTTTTGGAATGTTGATTAGAGAGTTGACCGTGATCGATGACAATGAGCAACTGAAGTCAGTAGTTCTTAAAGGCAGCTCTCCATCCTGGCAATCTGTGACTGAGCTAGCAGCATGGTTCGTTGTCTGCCTCATATTCTGGGTAACCGGGTTATATGTTTTCTTAAAAAGACCGAGAAACGCTGCTGCATTATTACTATGCCTTTGTGGGTTGGTCTTAGGGCTAGCCGTCAGCGGAAACATAGCGGCAGAGACAGCAGTTCCCGCAGCACCACAGCTTTCACTCGTTGCCTCTGTTATTGGCCCATGGTTGCTCCTGCATTTTTTCCTCATTCTGCCCGAGGAACGGAGCTGGCTCCGTAACAACCCCCTTGTGTATCTCATCTATCTTCCGGCAGCTATAACACTGGTGCTTTTCCCTCTGGTCGGCTACGCTGATGGCCAACCTGTGCTATGGTTTCGTACAGTCAGGATGTTCGAATATGGGGCAGGATTTCTGGCGGCGGCCGGAGTAGCAATTTTCAACTATTTCCGTACAGTTTCTGTCAGAACGCGACAACAAATGAAAATAGTATTAATCAGTTGCCTTGCAGCCCTGGTTCCTTTCCTGATCCTTAGTATATTCCCGGAGGCGATTTGGAGACAAACCATCATACCACCCGAATTCAATTTTCTGTTTATCGTTTTCATACCACTGGGAATGGGGTACGCCGTGGTCACTCAAAAATTAATGGATATTGATGTTATCATCAGGCGGAGTGTAATCTATGGCCTAATTACAGTAGTAATGGCGGCTATCTTGTCAGTCGCCATTTTCTTTACCATAGCTTTCCAGAAGTCATTGGAGGTTCCAGGGGAGATTATTATAGCTTTAGCCTTGGGCGGCATCACTGTTTCCCTTTTCGGGCCAATAAGAAAAGGAATCGAGATCCTGGTAGACAAGCTCTTCTATAAAGACAGGTATGATTATCGCCAGATAATCCAGAGTCTGAGTACTTCTTTGAGTTCGTTCAAAGACTTTACGGACATATCGCGCTTCATAGTTGGTACCACGGTTCATACGCTGAACATAGCTGGCGGTTGTCTGCTTGTCAAGGCACAATCCGGTTCTTTTGAGTTAAGCGCAGCCCAAGGCACATTTGTTGATATGGGCAAGCAGAGACAACTAATAACCTTAATATCTCAACGAAGTAGCAGAATCGAGTTTCCCAATCCAGCGTCAAGCGTCGATCCGGATGTCGCATTCTTAATCCCTCTTGTTGCAGTAGAGAAAGAGGTTGGCATTCTCTGCTTATCACAAAAGATTTCAAGACAGGATTTCTCGTCCAATGATGTATATCTGCTGCAGGGCTTAGCTTCTGTAGCCGCTGTAGCATTACGCAGTGCCATGCTCATCCGTGACGTCAGCATGCGGGATACCTTCATTTCGGTTGCTTCTCACGAACTCCGCACGCCGCTGACATCTATTCTGGGCTATGCCGAGCTTCTGCTGCGTCGGGATCCGCATGATGCTACTCGAAAACAGTGGCTCAGGAACATTATTGATAATGGCCAGAGGATTACCGCTATGGTGGACGACCTGTTGAACGTCACCCGCATTCAGTCCGGCAAGGTCAGTATAAAGCTGGAAAGGACGAAGCTATCCGATGTCCTTGGCGAGCGGTTAGCCATCATACGCGAAAGCACTAGTAAGCATGAGTTTGTTATTGACATAGAACCTAACCTCCCTGACGTACTGGTAGACCGCGACAAGTTTGGGCAAGTTGTAGTAAATTTATTGAGCAATGCTGTCAAGTACAGCCCTAATGGTGGGCGTATCACGCTTTCAGCCCATAACGACCTACAGCGGCATCGTATAGTCGTGAGCGTTGCTGACGAGGGTATTGGGATCGGCCCAGCCGATAAAGGTTCACTTTTCACGACTTTTCACCGCATACAGAGGCCCGAGACCCAGGGTATTAGAGGGAGCGGTCTTGGTCTTTATATTGTGAAAGAATGGACGGAGGCGATGGGAGGTGAGATCTGGTTAGAGAGTGAACTGAACAAAGGCTCAACATTCTTTATAGGAATACCAGCGCAGAATTCTAAAGGAACGGGCTGAAAGAGCTTCACGTTATTGACAGAGGAATATGACCAAGAAGATATTGATAGTCGAAGACGAGGAAACCATTCTTGAATTGCTCTCGGCAACATTCGGTGATCTCAGGGATTATAAAATTCTCTGTGCCAGGGATGGCAAAGAGGCGCTTAGGATTGCACGAGTAGATAATCCTGACATTATCTTGTTGGATATCCTATTACCAAGGATAAATGGTCATGAGGTATGTAAGTCAGTGAAGTCTAACCCAGCTATGTCCCACATCAAAGTATTGATGCTAAGTGGCATGGCGCAGAACTCTGAATGGCAGAAAGCCCGGGAAGTGGGGGCGGATGCGTATATTGCCAAGCCTTTCAGTCCACTCGCATTAGTGGAGAAGGTGAAAGAACTTCTTAGAAGCAATTCGCGAGGCTAGGTTCATAGAATCTTAGTTGACCCGACCTGAAAATGCGAACTGTAGTGACCAGATATGATCCTTTGATTGCACAGAATGACGAAAAGTGCAGAAGGAAGGTTCTCAATTACCCTTGGACTTCAGGAAAACCAGCACATAAGATAATAGCCGTTGCCGAAATCGTGATGGGAGACACTGTTTATCGCAGACGAGGTCGACCTTAGAATAAGGCAATCCAAAAGGGAAGCGAGTTCAGAAGTCAGCCTCGACAATCCCCTCTGACCCACCTGATCGGCCGACAGCCCTTGTGCCCACATCTCCAGTCCCACGGGCGTCCGTCCTTTGTGTAGTTCACCCGCATTCTCGTGCCTCGCGAACAACTTGGCGGTTTGAGGAATGGAACACGCCCATCTACACGGCGCAGGTAGCCACTACAGGTAGTCTTATCCTCATTCCAACGTGCGCACCCCAACTTCAACGGGTAATGATCTGTAGGATTCTGTGTAGCTTGGTTGATCAGGATTAGTGAGCCACCACAGTTGGGGCAGCGATCACCTGCCTTCACTTGTGCGAACGCATCGGTGATGGGATCAAGCTGAAGCATCTTTTCAACGAGCTTTGCCATGTCCGGACTTCTAAACCGCCACATGTGTTCATAGCTTGACGTCTGGCTCGCCCAGTTAAGGCTGCCCTCATAAACTATCTCACCGTCGATGACGATGGTCTTCGCGTGCACCCCCGACATGGGTATTAGCTTGACACCGAGACGGGTGAGAGAATCAAACACGTTCCTGCCAAAGTCCCTATCCGCGCGCCTCCATTCTGGGTCAGTCAACGGTTTATGGAGCAAGAACACTTCGGCATTACGCTCACGCAGCATCGCAATGTAAGGCGCCACCAAAGGCCATCTAGTCTTGCCAATGAATGCTGTGTATAAGACGACCCTACGTGTCGCCTTCAAGAGATCGGTGGTGAAGTATTCGTAGAAATCGGTCTCGGTTAGGAGTACGGCCTTGTCGGTGCTCCTGATGTCCCAACCCTTCACCCCGGCAACCGTCTTCGCAACTCTCTCCTTGAGGCCTTTGCCAAGGATATCCGTGGCATGCAGCTCGACTGCCCCGTCCTTGAGGAATGCCCAGAGTTTTCCGTAGCCTGTACCGGCCCTTGCGTACTTATTCAGCCAATGGCTATCTCCGACAAAAACGAATTGATGACGTGCCCGGGTTAAAGCAACGTTAAGGTCGCGCCGAACCTGCCGCCAAGCGTTGGGATTGGTTAAACGCGACGTCCAATGCGGCTCTCCAAGAACGCTGTCAAAGATGACGACGTCGCACTCGTTGCCCTGAAATGTGTGAACGGTGCCGGCGGTGGCCCACCGCTCTAGCCCGAACATTTGAATTAGTTTGTTGAGGTAGCGTCGTTGCGCAGCATACGGCGTGATGATTCCAATTGGAGGTGGAGTCTTCTCCTCTGGCTTATCGAGCTTCGCAGCGTACAAAGCGCTCAGTTCAACAGCTACCTGTCCGGATATGAAGTTGAATCTACTGAGACTGCCGGGCATCTTGCCTGACCAAGGGTTCAAGTCGCTGATATCAATGACCACAAGAGCGCCGTCCGTCTCGATAGCCGAAAGGAAGTCGGGTCGCTGGCGCATCAGAACTTCATTGCCATCTTCAAGGTGCTCGTAGCTATCAATAAGAACCTTCGCGCCTGCGGCGATGTCAGGATGCATGCGCCTCTGGGTAGTAAGCTTCGTCAACTGTGGGTCATCGAGACCAGAGTCGATCATCTTCGTGATGCCACGGAGTTCGAAAATATCTTTTCCGAGAATCTCGCCGGCAGTGTTTCGCTCGCTGTTTACGACCGGTGGCAGTTGGTACATGTCGCCAACCAATACGACTCGTTTTCTTGCTCGCGACGCCGCGTAAGCGAGTAGCGGGGGCATTGCCATCGAGACCTCGTCAACAATGACGGTGTCCCACTTCATGTTTGGCAACAAATCTCGGTCAATATACAGCTTTGTCAATGTAGCGAAAATGGCAAAAGCATTCTGAACGACTTGCTTTGCATCATCCTTAACCGCAATCCGAATCGCTTCAATTTCAGATCCAAGCGTCGCGATGCGCCCCTCATCAGCCGTGATTTCTTCTTCCAGCTCGGCATAGGGTTTGAGGTCTCGGGTTATTTGTTGCAGCCGCAACAGACGCGCGTGAGCTTCGGCCGACACTCTTTCCGCCCTGATAGCATGGGCCTCTGCTTGACCTGCCTCAGCTTCGGCGAGAGTGAGCGCCTGTCGTGCGCACGTCAGTGCCTCTAATGACTTCTGAACCCGACGGCGTCGGCCAATGAAGAACGAGTGCTGTGCCCTTACCCGCTCCACTTCGCACCGGTCTACGTCTGCCTTTGCTCTCGCGACTCGAGCAGCAGCGGCGTTTCTCGTCGCCACTGTGCTTTCATGTCTCTCTTGTGAACTTTGATAGGCAAGCTCAGCTTGTCTCAACTCCAGCCATGGAGCCAGCGTTGCTTTCAGCCCTTGGGAGTGTTGTGAGATGCGCTCACGCTCCTCCTCCAAGATTCGGATGGTGTCTTCTCGCTCCTTGGCTTTGTCTTCCAGATAGCTGTTCAGATGAACAGATCGTGGAATTTTGTCCGACTTGAGTTCACCAACTTTGAGGATTCGCCCTTCCTCAATCAGTGGATTGCCATACAGAAAGCCTGCTCGCCGGTCGGCGGATGGTTTCTCAACCAGCGCCCAAAGCGCTTGCTCTACTGCCGCGTGAGTGTGGGACGTCACGAGAACCGTCTCAGTGAGCTTAGACAGAGAAGCTACTAGCGCTGCGATCGTGAAGGTCTTGCCGGTACCAGGCGGCCCCCATACGAAGGTCACCTCTGAGCCAATACACTGCTGCAGAACCCCCTTGACCTGCCCTGCCAGTCGTTCTCCAAAATCGACCGTGAGCGCAGCTGAGCCGGTTGTTGCGGGTTCAAAGCCGAAGACCTTGGGCGCGAGGCCGAACTCAGAGCTCGATCTCAGAGTCTCGATCTTCTCTTTGAGGCGCTTCAATAGGTCAGTCTCGTTGACGACGAGTCGTGCAGATGGAATGTACTCCGGCAGGGGTTCCAGGGATTCGAGCAGCAACCAGATACGATTGCCTTCTTGAGAAACGACCATGGCATTGATATCCCGACCGTTAACTTTCAGGGTGCCGGCGGCCTCTTCTGGAAAACGCAAAGTATCGCCGAGAACGAAGATGTAGAGGGTACCAGTCGACTTCTCCTCCCGCTGGCCGGAAAGTAACTCGTATGCTTGTTCACGGCTCTCCTTCTCGAGGAGGGCAATCTCAGCGTCGATTGCGGAGGCGAATTCAGCGAGCAATTGTTTCATGTTCATCGCTCAACCATCCCATCAGAGGAAGCTGGGCCAGGCCTATCCGACACCGCCAATTCTACCACCACATCGGACCTGCCGCAATCAATGGCCCTGCCGTATCACCGACAAAGTCAATCAACTGTGAGGGTTGCGGTCGCAGCGCCACACAAGATAGCACCCCTGAACCATATGTCCAATTGCGGTCACACAATCCTGACCTTTGTGCAATCCCTCTCGGTCCAACGAAAGTCAGCAAGTTAGATTTGTAGAACTAGCTAATTTGGCACCCCTGTTAAAAAGGTGTGATTGACAATTTAACGGATAAATATCATTATGAAAGAGAAATGACAAGTAAGACTGAGCCGGAAGAACCGAGAATTTCGCCAGAAGCTCAATATAGAGAAGAATATGAGAGTTGGCGACAGCATGACCGATTCATCTGGCAGATGCCCAGCATCATAGTGGCTGTTGACGGGATTCTTGTCGCAAGCTCGTTTGCATTTCAAATTCCTTGGTGGGCGAGAGAGTTCATTCTTGGGTTCGCCTTGATTCTCACCGTGGTTCTTACCTTCACACTTCTTAAGCATAGGTACTTTATTGACCTCTCACAGAATACCCTGTTGAAGTTGGAACAGAGACACGCTGAAAAGTGTATTCAAAGGATGACAGAGCCAGAGAAGAGCATCGAATATTGGTATAAAGAGGAGAATCCTACTTGGTTGCAAAAAAAGAGTGCCCACCGTTTATTCAGATGGGGCATGTATGGTATATGTCTGCTATTGTTGACTCTGCTAGTTCTAAACTGGGTTAACTATAATCCTGGTGTCCCGCTATGTGCAATCGTAATTGTTTGGGTAGCCTATATTGCTGTCGTGATTGTTGCTGCTTGTTTTTTGTGGAAGAACCGTGCCCTGTAAAAACCTCAGACTATCCTCAAACCTCACTTACCTAGTACATCCAAAAATTCCACATTTAGTCATTAAGTGATATTTCAAGAAATAGCTAAATTATCGCCCCCTCCGGGGGTAAGCTTTGAATAATGAGAAAAAGAAGAGCCTCCCAATATTTGGAGGCTCCAGTTGTCGTATTTGCAGGCTAATCTATCGGCTAGAAACTGGGCTCACTTCGTAGCCACCTGGTTTCAGATGAGATGTCTCGAAAAATATGCCAGGTAGGCTTATAATGAGACAAATCCCGAAGATTGTTTCTTTGGACGTCCAGCAAACAACAAAGTAACTAGGATGGAGATAATACCGTTGAGGCGTACTAATTCGGACACTTTAGTGAGCAAGGTTTATTATAACGAAGCTATCTCAGCTCTTGTAGCCATGAGTGTAGAGGGCTCACATTTTCGAACGCGGTTGTCCGGTACTTTTCTTGATGGGGATAAACTTCCGCGATTTGCTTCCCAGCGCCGGATCTGGCCCGGTTAGTTCTATTTCACGACGGTAGCTTCTGATGCGGTCAGCAAGTGGTACTCGGCGGGCATTCCTCCTAATAGACAGGAAAGATAGGTTTAAGCGCAGGTTCGGAATATGATGGTATTGGTGGACAAGGATATTCAATGGGTTCCCTACTTCTTCTGCTTCAACGGTCCGAACGCCAATTTCCTGGCGTGCCTTTCCATATGTGGCTGAAAGCCCTTTGAAGTAACCTGATGAGAAGCCTGCTGAGAAGTAGAGATTGGCGTCGGCCCCTATATACTGTAATCCGTTTAGGACGTCTACATCGGCGGACGTAACAAGCAAGGGGCCTTGTTTCCCTGGGCGTCCAACTTTGTATACGCCACTGTCGTAAAACAACACGCAGAATTCAGGCGAGATTGGCAAGAATATCAAAAGCCCTGTGTTTGTTGCTCCTGTATTGCCCCCCTCGGTAAAGCTTTCACAGTAAAGGTTGTACTTAAAAACTGGATCGTCTGATGTCACGAAAGCACTGGGCATATGAGTTTTAAGCAAGCATATCTTGAGATCATCTAGGTAATGAGCTACTGGGAGGAAGCTTCGCAGACTGAGAAAGACTGGGTCTTTTAACTCCCAATCGAAGTCGCCGTCACCGGTAACAGAGAGATTAGAGTCCTGAGCCGTTATTGTCTTCATCATCATACGTATCGATTCATTCGTGTCGAGAGCCCGCCGATTTGTCCTAAGCATCTGGATGGAGATGAATAGGAGGAGAAGAAGATGGTCCTTACTTTTCGGCTGTGGTGGAATGGTCTTGTCGCGAAAGTCTCTGAAGAAAGATGCCCATGCACTTTCGAGGGTTGACATGGCATCCTCAAGGTTATCTGATGTCCCGTAAAACCAATCTTTAGCGCACTGGTCCGCTATGCTTGCTGCGGAAATAAGGAGCTCCTTAGGTATGTTATACATGCTAATTGTCCGCGGGTCCTTCGCTGCAATTTCAGTGGCAAATAATTTGAGGTAAAAACGCGGGACGTAGTGATGCTTCTTTTTGTCAGGCATGTTGGTCGCTTCCTGGTCGAATGTACTTAGCTAAGTCTTGTCATTCGGCAGTTTGGGAAGTGAAACCGGTCGCAAGGAGTAGCAGCCCTATCCATAGAAACATATTACTGAGTAAGAATTCTTCCATACCAGAGATGCCCTGGGTCGATATTATGCTTTGGGTGGCTTCTGCAAAAGCACCGACAATGCCTCCCATGGCCAACCCAGCTACTAGTCCCTCCATCCGTGTAGTCACAGCTATGCCGGTTATTGCACCGACCAGGACTAACAAGGTAATAGCCACCTCAGGAGGAGCTAAATTCACAATCAAATCGACGAGAACCATGAACCCACCAGTAGCAATCACCTTCGACCCCCTTTTTCTAACTGTATCAGACTTTACAATGAATGTCAATAGTTATAGAATATTATTTAGCTACGAATAACGACGTTTAGTCAATAGTTCTTATGTGGAGGTATCCATGCCGGTTTGCCCTGAATGTAGAAGTAGAGATTTAGTCAGGTTTGGAACATTCAACGGTCATCAAAAGTGGCACTGTAATAACTGTGGATTAACTACAATTCATGCGCTTTCCAGAATGCCCACACAGCGTAATGCTCCAAGGAAGAGGATAAAAAGAAGGTAAATTAAACTAAGGTAAGGAGACAAGATAATGTTGATAGATTTTAGCAAGGTTGATTCGTTCTATACCGATTTTCAAATCGATGAGTTAAAAAAATACTTGGAGACTATGGAGACTCTACTGAAAAAGGAGTTGAATGATTTTAAGAAAAGAGTTAACGCAGCGGCAAAAAAGATTCCGAATCCGCAAGAGAGAAACGAGTATTATGAATTTTATAGTGACGACTATTGGCGTCTAGATGAAACATTTGTACGTATGGTGCGAAATTCCTTCTTTGTTATGGCTTTTTCATTTATGGAGGATAGGTTAGGAGATATTTGTGACAGTCTGCAGAAAGAACATAAAATGCAGTTCAGTTGGCGTGACCTTAGACATGATGTTTTGGAAAGGGCAAATCTATATATCAAAAGTCTTATGGGGGAAGCTCCTAATACCATTAGTGTATGGGAAAATATCAAGAATTATCAAAAGCTGCGTAACTGTATTATCCACGATAATGGCGAACCACAAGATGAAGGTCTGATTTCCTATGCACACAAGGAAGGCATTTTGCCCGCTGGAGAGGAGAGACTTTTTCTAACAGATAGCTTTTGTAAACAATGTCTGGACGATTTTCACACTTTTTTCAAGGAGTTGTATGACTCCTTCTACAAACGCAAGCAACCTGCGAAATAGCTTGCTGGGTTATCATCTCCTTTGGCATTCAGTGTCTCTCCCAGAAAAATATCTGAACCGTGCTAGTCGGGTTTCTTTATATGGCTTGCTTGCCCGATTTCTGGGTAGAGGGTGAAGAGAGTATTCGACCAAGGCTCTTCACCGGCTCTCTTCCCTTTCCCTGCAAGACGGTAGTGGACTCACTCCGGAACTGCCGTGTAGTTATCTTAAATCGCAGATTGGCCCAGAATGCCAATCACACACACTCATCTAGTTACCTTTGAAGAAGCTGTCAGCCGGGAGACAGCCAGCACTGCGTACTTTGACGCGCTGTGACAGTCTGAGCTCGTCTCATTTTCTGCTTGTTTTCCGAAAACAGATGAGTGTACAATACTGAAGAAGCAAGACGGTCTGACTCGAAGGAGGTGCACATGAGTGGGTTAGAAGAGGCGAGAGCCAAGATTAGACACGTTATGCTGGATTTTCAGGTGGGTGATTTGAAGAAATGTGCCCAAGCCAACTTCCTAGTCGCTATTGGACTAATGACGTCTACCGAATTTCTTGGAGGACTTATCACTGGAGATCTCGGGCTCAAGGGAGCGGTGGAACATCGCTTTGAAACTGGCTTTAAATATCTGGGCCCACCATATGAAGAACTTTTGATCAAGAAGAAGAAGACGGTGATGGATATTTACGAGAACATCCGGTGCGGGTTAGCACATCAATATTTGCCGACAAACACTGAGGGGATATATGGCGGAAAAACGTCAGACCCAGGCATAGTAGAAATTAACGGGCGATTCAGAATTATACACGAAAACTACACTAGAGACCTCGAGGCGGCTGTGAAGAAAATTTTAGACAATTTAGGAATCGATGCTAGCTTACTGCAGAACGTGGAAAAAGCACTCAAGCAGATTCCCAAATTGGCATAAAATAGCCTAGGTGTAATTTTATTATCTCAGGAGGCATGTTAATGACCGTATTAGTCACAACTCACGGAATATATAAAATTCACCAGTTTGACACTGAGAAAGAATTTGAGAGTCATGTTATTGCACAAGCTGCAACGATATTTGGGGACAGATGTGTTTATGTAGACTGCAAGCGTAGGATTGGGAAGGGTGCCATTAAAATGAGCATTCCCGATGGATACCTTTTAGATTTTACGATTAGACTGGCTCCTAGGTTATTTGTGGTTGAAACTGAAATTGCGTCCCATGATCTGTTTCAGCACATTGGCGTACAATTACTGCAGTTTGCCCATTCCTTTACCGGCTCACCTCGAGAAGTGAAGCAAATACTCTTTGAAGAAATATTTAGGGAGGATAAAGTTCGTAGTGCTTGTGAAAGTCATATACCGGAATATGGTCTCCGCAATTTAGACAACATGCTGGACTACCTAGTTCATGACCAGTTTCGAGCGCTAGTGATTGTTGACGACGCGAGTGACGAACTTTATAAGGTTGTGAATAATTTCAGGTTTCCTATTGAGATTATTCAAGTAACAGCATATCAAGGTGAAAAAGGGGATTTCATCTACAGGTTCAAGCCGCTATTTGAGGATGTAACGGCTGCGGTGGAATCCCTTGGGAAATTGGAAAAGAGGCTGGTGGATCCCTCAGAATTTGATACTATTGTCGTTCCAGCTAGAGAGGAGGGTTTTAAGGAAACCTTCTTAGGAGAAAATCGCTGGTATGAGATACGCATTAACGCTAGCATGATTCCCCAAATAAAATGCATCGCAGCATATCAGGTCGCACCAACATCCGCCATTACTCATTGGGCGCAAGTAAGAAATATTGAGCCATGGGAAATGGGTGGCAAATACGTTGTCAACTTTCTCGGTAAGGCGAAAGAAATAGGACCAATTCAGTTGGTTCCTAAGAGTAGAGTAAAAGCATTACAGAATTCTAGATATACTTCTTTTGAACGATTGCAGAACGCGAAAACATTGGATGATGTATTTTAAGTAATGATATTTGCTCAACTCTGGTACGAATATTCTACATTCTATCGTTTAGTTACTTTTCAAGGCAACCGACTAGATTCTTATCAGATGAAGCTTTTCCTCGATCCCTCGCCGCCCTAAAATTTCACCTAAAAAGGAGAAGTCCCCTTTTTGGTCAGCAATACTTCTATAAATGGCAGCTCGCGGGCCAGGATGGTACATTGGCACAACCGTATATTTACCCCATTTTGCTGGTTTTCGTACGTCTTGCCGCAGTTCGATCTGATGTGCTTCGATAATGTGAAGTGAACGCAGAGCGCATTGACCTAATGGGACGATGAGTTCAGGTTCGATAATATCGATTAATATACTCAAATGGAGGGAACAGTTCCGAACCTCTTCTTTGTTTGGCGCGGAATTATTACCTTTTTCATTTCGTGGGTTACATAGCACGGCATTCGTAATGAATACTTGTTGTCTTGTTAGGCCAGCGAATTGAAGCAACCGTTCGAAATTTTGGCCTGCTTGGTCGCCGTGAAAGGGGATACCGGTTCGGTCGGCACCTAAGCGTCCAGGCGCTTCGCCAATAAATACAACTTTAGAGTCAATGTTACCATTTTTTTCGCTCAGCACCCTGGTTCGTCCGTACATACGTGCGCACAAATTGCATCTATTAGCATTTTCAACAAGCATCTCGAATTTTCGCCTCTTATCTGTATGAAGCATCTTAACCTCCAACTAGATTTCTTAAACAAAGCGGATCAGCTCTTTTGACGATGTTTCCATCTTCTATAGACTCTTGTTCAATCACCTTTTGAGCAAGGCAACCTGATTTACATTGTTCCAAATATAAGCAATGAGAGCAGGGTTCTTCAAAAGGTGTTGTTAGATAACGTCTAATTGTATTTAAATATTCCGACTGTTTCCAACATTCGTTCAAGGAGTGTTTAAGAATATTGTGGTAAGGATCATTCAGTCCAATTTCGCTAGGCTCGGTATTCTTAAAGGCATCACACGGATATATATTACCGTTTGGCCCGATACACAATGTCTTCCTAGCTGCGATGCAGTCAACCTCTTCATTCAAAATAAGTATATTATAAGGGGACCCCAAGCGAATATTAACGTCATAGTGTTCTTTACAATCTAAGATCAACTTTCTCAATTCCACTGTTTCTTTATGCATCAACATTTCATGGCTCTTTTTTAGAATTACTCCCCGCCCTTGAGGAACAAAACGGAGAATGCTAACCTTCGGAATTCCCAAATCTTTGGCAAGTTCGATTAATTTAACCAAATGTTTGTAGTTTAGTTTGAGCGGAACAAAATGAATTTCTCTTTCTATATGATGTTTCCCTAATTCTTGCATCACTGCGACTGTTTTATCAAAACTTCCCAATTTTCTGGTAATTCCTTCGTGTTGATTCTTGAAAGGCGAATATAGACTAAAAATAACCTTACTTAAACCATGTTTGGTTAGGGCTATGATTTCTTTTGCGCCATCGTCCGTTAGGTTTATCCCAGTGGAGTATATTGAGCTATGTAAACCATGTACGTTGCACGCCCTTACGGCATCTACGATCCAAGGCCACAAAAGAGGTTCCCCTCCAGAGAATACGATAGATTTTACGTGTAGTTCTGCAGCTTGGCTAACGAGGGACAAAACTGCCTCACGGGTTAATTGAACAGGATTACCAGAAGAAGCATTACTAGAACAATGTATGCATGAAAGAGGACAATTCTTTGTCAACTCAATTTTAACTTCTTCTAGATCACCTTCCTTAAGATGTTCATACATTCTCATGATTATTTCGGACTTTGAATAATCGCCCGGATTTCTGTGGCTTCGAAGACGATCAGTTTTCCCGGACAGGGGTAGACAGACATGCGTATTTTGGAAAGGGTAGGTCCTTCCTTACTTATAATCATCGACTCCGACCTATGCGGTTGTGCGCATTGAACTCTAGCGGCATGCCCTGAACTCCCCATTCGCCACGATTATCAAGCCAGGATTCAAATGCAGTAGCGAACTCATGAGATCTGACGCGGTGTCCCTGCCTGGGACAGCAGAGATCCTCATCGGTGGGCTGGTACGGGCGAAAGTCCTCCGGAATATGTGGAGCAGCATTCCCGTAGTAGACGAACTTACTTGCAATGAGCAAACGGTTCACTCTTGTGTCGTGAGCGATGTTCCTAGGATTTGGTTGGCCAGCGTCAAGGCTATGGTGCGAATCAGCCTGAATCCATCGGCCGTCGAGTCGATGATAAATGTTGTCGCCGTAAAGTTGCTTTAGGCTTCCGTTCATCACTGGCCTTTTGCATAGGAATCTAGGATCGTTCCAGTAAGAGTCGAAATCCATTACCTCATCAACCTTCATGGCGTAGATAAGATATCCTGCAAGATTGTACGTAGTCTTTGCGCCGGTCCCGACCACCCAGTCACCGACGGAGGCACTTGACCGAACCTGCGGTTTGCACGTTGCTAATGTGCAGTATCCGTGAAAGGGGTTAGGTGCGAACCCATAATCGCGCGCAACAATGTAGGTGAAGAGTCTCATGAGCAGGTGAACCGCCTGATAGACCACTCAGGGCTTCTCGGCTCGCCGGACTGCGGATCGTCCCACTCCGAGATGTTCCCGTTGATGGCATCGACGACGCGGTTGCCCCGCCAGCCGACAATAGCCGCATCACCGCACTTCCCGAGCTCTTCAGGAATGTCGGCATCCGTAGCTCCTTGTGCAAAGACGCCGATCACCCTTTTGCCAAGCTGTACAGCGTGTTTGATTTCCCAATTCACCCACCAACTCTGGGCGGTGTCGTGCGTGATCAGAACTAGCAGTGTGCTTGCCCACTCGATTCTGGGCGCGAGGATCTCACGCTTGATGTACTGTTCGTTCTCGGCGTCGTTCGGCTTGTCGCCGCTGATTGAGCCGTCCCGGACCTCCATGCCAGCGCGTGCGATTAGCTGCTTCAAATCCGGCAGCAGCGCATCATCCTCATGAACATGAGAGATGAAAACATTCTTTGTATCTGCCATCCCATTTCCTCCATCTATGAGGTTCCTCGGCTGAGGCCTAAAAACACGAGTTCGACGATTCGATTTCGCTACTCGTCAAATGTTTTGATAAAGGCGTCTAAAGCACATTGGTCTACGTGACAATATGAGATAAACACCTTGTGACGAATGTCGTCCACTCTTAATCCTCGCAATGAGCGCCACAGAGCTTCATCAGTTCTGACTGGTATTGCTCCAAGTTATGCTGAAGTTCCTTCAATTCTTTCTTAAATTCGTCCAGCTTTGGCCATTCTTTCTCATACTCAACTCTGCTCTTTTGCGCAGCGTATTTACTTTCGTGAAGCTGTAATTCGTAGTGCCATTTGGTGAGAAACGGGCGTAGTCCTTCATTCAGGAACCCGATAGCCAGTGGTGCGAGAGAGTTCCTGCCGTGGGCTATAGAAGGACCCGATTGGCTCAGAATCCTTCGTGTTTCTCCAAACAAGGCGTAAATGGAGTTCAAAGCCTCTCTAACGGACCCATATTGGGGATCAATTGGTTGTACGGGGACTCTTGTAGATATTTCAATATATAGCGACCAGGCGGCTCGCACCTCGGAGTCCTCCGGTACGAATGTGGCGCTCCCAGCATACGGAACGTTCACAGTCACACTCTGTAATTTCGCTCTTTGATGTCCGATTCTCTTGAAAGGGTTCCACACTTCCTTGATACCTCTTTGCCCGATCGTTGTGCCAAGTCCATCTTAAGGATTTGATAAAGACACATTTACTGTAAGGAGCGAAAGAGAGAGCCTTCTATTTATTTGGGTCTTGTTCAATCCATATGTCGATTGTTTCTGGGTCCCAGTTCATATACATGGTCGACCGACTATTCAAAAGGGCAGAAGGGATCGCTGCATTTTCGCTGCCTTTCAATCTCATACCACGAATGCGTTTCCAGGTTTCACCAGGAAGCCTGCTCTTCATTTCATGGAATGTGTCAATTTCCCACTTCACCCAATCGCTCTGCCACGTGGTCTGGCCAATTAGAACTATCATCTTGGACGCTTGGTCGAACTTGCCCCGAATCTCATCTTTCACCGGTTTAGATCTGATATCATTCGGAGGGTATTTTATGGGTTTGCCGCTCCGGTCCAGTACCGGTTCTTTGAGTGAATGGTCATGAAAATCGAGCGGATGGTTCGGATTTTTCACGAGGGAACGGAAGCCGTTTACTTGGTTTTGGTCTTCGTGGTCAAAACTGACGAAAACGTTCGTAGCCATTCTTGGCTTCTCCAGACATTTTATCGCCGAGGGAATCGTCTCCAGTGTAGTAGCCTGGTTAAGATTTGTCAACCTGCGTAACCATTGCCTACAGCCGACACGATCTAGTAGATTGTGACGAACTGGTGGTCAGGTCTCCAATTCCGATTAGTTCAGAGTCGCATTGCACTTTATAGCGTTTTGTTAAATCTCACAAAATATATACCTAAAGATGCAGCAATGCTCTACTGCCGTTTCGAATAGTTAATGGCTGGGCGCCTATTCAGACCTTAGTGCTTCAATAGGATTAAGGCGAGAGGCATTCCATGCAGGATAGAACCCAAAGAATAGACCAATACCGACCGACACGGAAACAGCAAGGATTACTATATCAGCAGTAACCAAGGTTGTCATCAGTCCCATGCTGGAAATGATGTATGAGACTACCCAGCCCGCGATAACCCCAATGATACCACCGGCAAAGGTCAGGAATGCTGCCTCAATTAGAAATTGAATCCAAATGTCATGCTCTCTGGCTCCCAGCGCCTTGCGGATGCCTATTTCTCTGGTCCTCTCCAGTACCGACACCAGCATTATGTTCATCACGCCGATACCCCCCACCAGCAGCGAAATGGCGGCGATAGCCCCCAGAAGAAGGGTCATCGTGCCTATCGCTTCCGAGAGGGTGCTGGCTATCTCCTCCATGGACATAACATTAAAATCGTCGTCGGCAGAGGGACCAAGCCGGTGGCGGGAGCGGAGCAGGCTGGTGATTTCTTCGACAACTTGGTCTGACTTGTTTTCATCGCTTACCGTCAGGGCTATGGATGATACTATGCGCTCACCCTGGGCAGTTCGGGGCTGGGCAACCGTCTGCTGCATGGCGGTCAGCGGGATAAAGATAGCATCATCAGACGAGTTCATCATGCCACCTTTGCTCTCCAGCACGCCGATGACACGCACGATAATAGTGCCCATCCGCATCTGTTCTCCTATTGGGGAGGCACTGCCAAACAGAGTTTCAGCGACATTGGAGCCGAGCACGGCTACCTTGGTGCCGCGCTGATACTCATCCTCGGAGAAGAAGGCACCATTGGCAATCTTCAGGTTGTGTACCTGCATATACTCGGGGTTTACCCCAGTGACCTGAGAATTTGTATTCTTACCGCCAACGACCAGCTGCAGATTACTGGAGTAAGAAGGAGCTACTGCCGATATGTAGGAGACCTGTTCGGTTATGGCCTCGGCATCTTCCATAGTTAGTGTGTTAGCGGCACCGCCGGCGCCCCTGACTCCGCCAAAGGTGGATGCCCCGGGGCCGATAGTAATCAGGTTTGACCCCATACTTTGGATATTGGAGAGTATGCTTGCCTCAGCCCCCTTGCCGACGGACATCAGGGTAATCACGGCGGCCACGCCAATAACGATTCCCAGGATAGTCAAAAAGCTGCGTAACTTGTGGGTAGCTACTCCGACCCAGGCGGTAGATAAAGGGTCCAGCCACTTCTTCATACTGTTTCCTCCGAAACTACCTGTCCGTCCTTGAGATTTATGATGCGCTGGCAGTGTCTAGCAATGTTTGTATCGTGGGTTACCATGAGCAGGGTGATGCCCTGCTCGGCATGTAGAGAGGTGAGAATGGAGATTATCTCCTCGCCAGAGTGACTGTCCAGGTTGCCTGTAGGCTCGTCTGCCAGAATCAGGGGTGGTTTTTTCACTAGAGCTCGGGCAATGGCAACCCTCTGCTGTTCTCCTCCCGAAAGCTCGGTAGGACGGTGATTGGCGCGGTCGGAGAGTCCAACCCAACCCAGTGCCTCCATAGCCCGGTGACGGTCGCTTCCACCGGCGTATCTCATTCCAAGTTCCACATTGGCCAGTGCCGAGAGGCGGGGCAGGAGGTTAAAAGTCTGAAAGACAAAGCCAACCTTCTGCCCCCTGATCTTAGCCAACTCACCGCTGCTGAGCCGGCTGACTTCCCTATCCTCTAGGTAGTAACTGCCTGAAGTCGGTTTATCCAGGCAACCAATAAGGTTGAGCAGCGTTGTCTTGCCCGAGCCGGAGGGGCCCATAATCGCCACCAGCTCGCCCTTTTCAATATGCAGGTTTATTCCCCCGAGGACGGTCAGCTCTCTTTTGCCCATGGGATAAACCTTGGTTATATCCTGTAGGCGAATCACTGGCCAAATCCTCCCATCCCTGGAATCCGTATCCCTCCAGCTGGTTGTTGCGTCGTCGGTGTCGTGGTAGTCCCTTGGAGAACGACTACCTTTTCACCTTCACTGAGTCCGCTGGTTACCTCAGTGTACTGCCAGTTACTGATGCCAGTCTGTATAGCACGCTGTTCAGTAGCACCAGTCGGCAATATTACCTGAACATAGCTCTGCCCTTTCTGGCTGGTAATCGCTCCGTTGGGTATCAGCAGCACGCCGGTCTTCTGCTCCACGATTATGCTTACGGTAATAGTCAAGCCTTCCCTGAGCTGAAAGTCTGCAGGTATCATAGCCGGCATCTGTTGTTGCTGCCCTCCTTGCCCCTGTTGCCGTTCCTGCATTACCGTTTCCAGCGATTGAACCTCCACCTTCACTTTATAGTTCACTACGCCTGATTGAATAGTGGCTGTCGGTGAGATATGAGTAACTTTAGCCGGAAGGCTCATCCCCTGCATGGCATCCACCTGCACCGAGGCATTTCCTCCCAGCTTTATCTGCAGGATATCCGTCTCGCTGACCAGAATATCGGCTTCAAACTTGTTGGGGTCGGCAAGAGTTACTGCCACCGTGCCTTTCAGTATGTCGTCACCGCCTTCAACGTTTACCGTGGTGATAAAGCCGTCAAAGGGGGCGACAACCTCTGGGCTAGCTTTCTTAGCTTCGTCTAATGCTTCCTGGGCATCCTCAAGACGTGCTTCAGCCAGCTTGACCTTCAGTTCCAGTATGTCTATTTCCTTCGGGTCAGTGGTTTTGCTTGCAATATCACCGGTGATACTGGTGCTTGTGTCCTCCTCAGCCTGCTCCAGGGCAAGTTCGGCATTTTCCAGGTTTATCTCTGCGTCGAGCAAGGCAAGCTCGAGCTTTGTCAGCTCATTGTCCCATTCCGAGGTGTCCAGTTTCGCCAGTACCTGTCCCTTCTCTACCGACTCTCCCTCTTCCACCAGGACTTCTTCCACCGTCCCCGCCATCTCAAAAGCGAGGTCCTCCTTGAGGGACAATGCCAGATTGCCACTGGCAGTAATATCTACTGTCAGGTCCCCCCGCTGCACAGTTACTACTTGGTTCTGGGGTGCTGACTCTGATTTAGAAGCACAGCTTAGCGACAAAACGCTGATACTGCACAGCACCAGGGTTATCAGCACCATCTTTAAAACCTTCATTACCATTCACCCAACCTTTACTTATTATATTATATGGTTTAAGTGGTAGTAAGACAAAAAAGCTTCTAGTTTCTGTTGAACAGTATGACAGGAAATTGTTAAGAAGTTGTTAAATTTTATAGCACTTGGGAAAATAGAGCAAACAACCCAGAATTAACAGGAAATTAACATTTCGCCTGTATAATGAAGCCACAACTATGAAAATAAACTACGCTTGCGGATTACTGGCAGTGTTACTCCTGTCCGCTGCGCTGGTGCCATCCCCAGCCCAAGCGGAGTCGGGAGTCCTTGAATGGACATCAGTGGACAAACCGGGAATGACCGGCAACATTGTTGTCAGTCCCTCCGAGGTCAGTGAAATCGCCATCGGGAGTAACGGTGTTCTTTATGCTATAGATAGCGAAAACGCCCCCGCCCCCAAACTCCCTAAGGTCTATCGCTCATTAGATGCCGGGGTAACCTGGGAAGACATAACCTTATACCTGGTTAATGACGGTGCCGAGTTACCCGCCACCAAGATTGCTGTAGCTCCTGATAAGCCTGGCATCGTAGCCGTGGTAACCAACGATGGCACCGGAGTCTACTTGTCTACCGATGGTGGCATAACCTGGACTGATACCGGTGTCCCCGGCCTGGTGGTGGACACTATTCAGACTACTATTCAGGCAATTGCCATATCTAAGGAATATATTCAGGATAACAAATCGTATAGAGAGATTGCCATCGGCACGGCGTTCTGGGGAGATGGCGATACTACCGGTCAAGTGTGGGTGCGTCAGTTCGGAGGCTACGGGACATCATGGCAGAACCAGAAGCTGACTGTTGATCCATCACGTACCGGTGACGAAGCTACCGGTAGTGAAGTCTCAGCACTTGCCTATTCCCCCAAGTATCCTGATGATGCAACCCTCCTGGTTGTCGCTTCTACCAGCGGCGATGTCGCTGGCTACGAGAACCAGACCTTGTTGTGCCTCCATAACACATCAGGCTGGAACAACCTGCCGGGCTACCCAGCGAAGATTGCCTCAGCCGGTGACGGTCTGGGGGTTTCTTATATTCATTCATCGCTGGCTTTGCCCTCAGACTACGATGGTGATGACGCATCAAAACGGCAGCTCTTTGTCAGCTATGATCTTAACCTAAAGCCAGCCAATCCAGACGACCCCGACTTAGACGACCTAGACGCTAATGACGATGTCTACCGGCTTGATGACCCCACTAGTATCCATCCGTTTTGTCGGCTGAAAGCCAATATCGATAATCCGGGTGACCCCATTAATATTTGCGGCATTGCCTATCATGGGACAACAATCAAGGGTGAGCTTCTTGCCGGAGATGCCTGTCCTGTTCCCGGCTCGCTAACTGTACAGGTACGTCGAACCGAAGAGCCTTTCGACGCATCCCCAATATGGCACCTGTCCACCGTGCCGCCCACCGGCCCGGGTAATGCCAAGGTAGGCTGGAGCTCGGATGGTGAAATGGCTTATTGCGGCACCGGGGCTTTGCCCGGTGCTGAGCTGGATGAAAGCGCTTTTTCAGCGAGCCTTGACGGCGGCGACAAATGGCGGCAGATGGGGCTTATGGACACGATAATCAAGCTCGCCGATATCGTCCCGGCGCCTGACGGCGAAAGCCTGTTTGTGACAACCTCTAGTCAGTACGGTCCTGAAGGCATCTGGCGCACTGCCGGTGACCCGTTGGGGGAAAGGTGGGAACGCCTACTGACAATAGATACCTGTTGTGATGCTGTAATCCTGAGGTTTAGCCTAAATTACGATGACGACTATACCATGTATGCTGCTGAGGCTGGTGGCAGCCAGCTAGCCGTGTCGCATAACCGGGGCAACTCGTGGCAGTGGTGCCGGTTTCCCCCGGGAGGGTGCCCGGGAGGGCCTATAATCGACATAGTAGTTGCCGCTGAGGACACCGTCTATGCTGCCCTGCCCGAAGGCTGTGTTGCCAAGACAACCACCGGCGGCTCGACGTGGTGGGACTTAATAGACACCGGCCTTCCCGACATAAACATGCTGGCTATTGCCGATGCGGAGACAATATTTGTCGGCGGCAGAAACGGGGATGTCGCCTATTCTACCGATGGCGGTGAGAGCTTCACTCTGATAAGTGAAGTTATCGCTAGCGGCAGTGGCGATGTCCAGGTGGTAGCTGATACCAATTACCAGGAGAATGGCACTATCTATGCTGCTAACAATCTCCCTGACGAGGGAATCTGGCGGTGGGTTATTGGCACTTCCACCGAATGGGAACAGATTGACGAATCTATTACCGAGCTAGAGAAGAGACAGCGCATCGGTGGTCTAACTATGGGTCCAGAAGGAACTCTCTATGCCCTGAGAATAGAACCAGCCTCAAGCACTAGCGGTGGCGTAACTCGGTCGTTGAATCCCCTGGCGCCAGACCCCGCTGACGTCGAGTTTGACCTGGTAAATGACGCGCTGCCTGCGGGCGCAATCTTTGGCCCCACTCCAGCTTTCCCGAACACCCTCTCCTGTCTCAAGCTTTCGGGGGACGCCAAACAAAATGAACTCTGGACTATTGACACCAGTGACCAGATTATTTATCGCTTCCAGGATACCCTGGCAACGCCAGTAATTCTTGTGTCACCCTCTGATGGTGCTAAGCTGACGACAACAACCAAGGCTACCCTTGAGTGGGAAGCGCTCTGCGATGCTGAGTCCTATCAGATAGAGCTTTACCGCTACTGCCCTGAGTGCCCCGATGAACAGGTCTTCGTAGAGTTACCCTATGTCTGCTATCCGTGTGAGCACATCTGTACTGGTTGTAGCGGGGAGACCTGTTGTGAAGTCGTGAGTGACTTGGTAGACCTAGACCCGGGCACAATGTACTTCTGGAGGGTAAGGGTGTGTAAAGGACATCCGGTGCTGAGCAAGTGGTCAGAGCTCGTGGAGTTCACCACAGCCCTAGGCAAAGTGCCTTACCTTTGCTCTCCATGGTGCGGTCAGGAGGACATCATCCTTACTACCAACTTCTCCTGGGATGAGGTTCCAGGTGCTACTGGCTATGAGGTTCAGATAGCCACCAATGAAGACTTCAGTCCTATCATTGCTGAGGGGACACCAACGGTTAATGCCTGGGCGGCTGCGCCTGAGCTTGACTACTCCACCACCTACTACTGGAGGGTGAGAGCTATCAGTGCTACCAGCTATAGTGCGTGGGGGACTAGCGTCTTTACTACTGAAGCAGCCCCTTCGGCACCACTACCACGCCAATCCTCTCCTCCGCCCCTTGCACCTGAACCAACGCCGACGATTCCATCCTACTTACTGGGAGTATTAATCGGCATTGGCGTTATCTTGGTCGTTGCCCTGCTTGTCTTCATAGTCAGGACGAGGAGGTAGTCTGAGAATCCTGCTCCGCAACAGGGATGGTGAACGAAAAGCGGCTGCCCTTTCCCAGTTCACTACGAGCTTCTATTTTACCGCCGTGAGCCTCTACAAGGCGTTTGGCGATTGTAAGCCCCAACCCGCTGCCGCCTGTTGCCCTAGTGCGGGACTTATCCACCCGGTAGAACCGCTCAAAGATATTGGGCAGGTCTTCGGCAGGAATGCCTTCACCGGTGTCGGTTACGGTCACCTCTACCCAGTTACCCTGCTGTTTGGCAGCCACCGTGATGGAGCCTCCTTTGGCGGTGTGAGCCACCGCATTCTCTAGGAGATTACGCAACACCTGACTAATCCGCTGGTAGTCAATGTTCACTGGTGGCAGCTTATCTGGTAGGTCAATGGACACCAATAACCCCTTTGCCGTTGCTTGAACCTGTACTATCGCTACCGTTTGGTTGACTAATTCAGAGACATCTTCTGTCTGGCAAACAAGATTTAGTTCACCTGCCTCAGCAAGAGCCAGGTCCTGAAGGTCATCAACCAGCCGTGACAGCAGCATTGCCTCCTCAGTAAGGGAGCGAATGGTGTTCGCATCTGACTTTATCACCCCGTCACGAATCGCCTCCAGGTAACCTCGGACATTGGAAAGAGGAGTTCTTAGTTCATGGGCAACATCAGCCACCATATTCCGCCGCAACTTTTCAATGTGCTCTAGGTCGCTAGCCATAGCGTTAAACGCCTGGGCTAACTCCCCAAGTTCACCTTTGTCTTTAATCTTCACCTTTTGGGAAAAATCACCGCTCCCCACGCGCTTGGTAGCCGAAGTAAGGGCTTTAACCGGAGCTAAAATTCGCCTCGACAGGAAAAAGGTGAGCAAAAGAGCAATAGCCACCGCCACCAAGCCTCCCCAAAGTAGAAAACGACCCATGGAGTTATAAAGGATGCTCAGTGAAGCAATGTCCACCTCCGCTGCTCCGCGATTGATATAAAGTGTGCCAACGGCACCTTCCGCCCACGGAAAGAATATGGCCCTGCCCGGTGAATCAGGATGGTACTGCTCTTCCAAAAGCTCTCCCTCAGAATCAGCCACCACCGTTCCGCTGCTGTCGGTCAGTATAATCTGCCATCCGTAGAGGTTCCCCCATTGCTCCACAAAGGGTTGAATGCCCTCCCAACTCCTTTGCAGCTGGTAATATTGGGAAAGCTCGAATTCTATCCTACCAGCCTGCATACTCTCAGCGCGTTCCTCAAACCGGCCGATTTCACTTCTGGTTGCCTGATAGAGAAAGAAAAATATGGAGCCGATGGTTACCACTATCACTAGAGTGAAAGCCACTAGGAGACGAAACTGCAAGCTATGTCTCACTTTCCACCCCCGAAAGCTTGTAGCCGGCTCCGTACACTGTCTTAATGTACCTGGGGTGGCTGGGGTCTGGCTCTAGTTTCCGGCGCAGGTTGAGAATGTGAACATCAATGGTGCGGTCAAAGCCGTCAAAATCGTAGCCAAGTGCTTTTTCAATAAGCTGTGCTCGGCTAAATACCCTACCCGGTTCCTTGATGAGAACCCCCAGCAGCTTGAATTCAACCGCAGTGAGATTCAGTGACCTTCCAGCAAGAGACGCCTCGTGTTTGACAAAATTCACGGTAAGCTCGCCATGTTTAATCTCTTCCGGACCGCGCCGCAGTGCTTCCTCCGGAAGACGCCTGAGCACTGCCCGAACTCTGGCGGCCAGTTCTCTAGGACTGAAGGGCTTGGTCATATAGTCATCCGCACCCAGGTTCAAACCCACAAGCTTATCTTCGTCAGTAGTCCGGGCGGTGAGCATGATAATCGGCACGTCGGATTCAGCCCTGAGGGTACGACAGATCTCAAGACCATCGACGCCGGGAAGCATGAGGTCGAGAACGATGAGCTCAGGGTGGCTTTCCCGAGCCAGGCGAAGGGCTTCAACGCCGTCATAAGCAGTAAGAACCCGGTAGCCATCTCGGTTCAGGTAGAGCTTAACCAGTTCCACCGTTTTTACATCATCATCAACCACCAGAACCCTTTTCCCCGCCATCTCAGAGCTCCTTCGCGATTCATTGCCTTTTACTAATGTTATAACATAAATGTTAAGGAATTGTTAATAAAAGAGGGGGGTTATATAACCCCCCTCTTTGCTACCAGCCAAATTATCTGTTAAAGCCTATTTGGCTATTCTGCGGGTTGCGGTTCACTTGCGCCGCCGGGGAACCCACCACCGGGTCCGCCGAAGCCGCGGTGCATGTCACAACCGCCCAGCCCAGGTGCAATTGTGACATCTGGCCTTGACTGCCACCATGCCTTGTACTGGTCAGCTTGCTCCTGGGTTATCTTGCCCTGCTCTACCAGGTTCTGAAGATAACTGTCCAAAGCTTCATCCCGCATCTCGCTTTGGGCCTGGTCGAAAGCATTTTGCAGTTCCTGAGCGTCGATGGCTGTGCCTGTGTTCTGTTCGTAGATTGCACAGACTTTATCCAGTAAGGCTTCGTATTGAGCCTTAGGCTGGCTGTCATCTCCATTTTCAGTCTGGGCGAGGACTACCCCGCCTATACTACCAACCAGCACCACAGCAGCTAATACTGCGACAATGATAAACTTCTTGCTTCGCCACATTTCTGTTTCTCCTCCTCCTTTCTGTTGATAATGCTAGCATCTGAATATTAAAATCCTGTTAAGAATTGAGGGAGACTTTAGAATTTCCCACCAACGATTGGTAATCGGTTTTTGTTAATAGGAAAGAGGAAAAACCAGAGGCAGGCATATTGAGTATACGGTGGTTGTGGAGTAACAATCACCCAGAATATATGCGGTCATATTTGCTTGCGTCGTTTACTTTTGCACAAAAGGGCGGAATGTTGCCCATCCAAACCGGCAAGCATTTGTGCGGCGTCTTTGACACCTTCAGCCTTTGTCAATAGAATATACTCATCGGACAACTTACTGGGAGGGTGCGAATGGATACATTCGCAAGCGATCAAGCCACGATTTACCAGCGTCCGGCTCAACTGCTGCAGAACCTGATTCGTTTTGACACTACCAACCCACCGGGCAACGAAGCCGAATGTATCAGATATATAGATGGTCTACTCGCTGGAGCGGGTATTCAAACACGCATCCTTGCTCGAGATCCTGGGCGACCTAATCTGATTGCACGTCTAGCCGGGCAGGGCAATGCGCCGCCATTGTTGCTCTACGGGCATATGGATGTGGTGACAACAGAAAACCAGGCATGGCAACATCCGCCATTCGGAGGCGATTTGGCTGATGGCTATGTTTGGGGCAGGGGTGCTCTGGATATGAAAGGCGGCGTCGCTATGTTGGTAGCTGCCTTCCTACGCGGTAAAATCGAAAGTTTAGTACCGCCTGGTGATGTAGTGTTAGCGCTTGTGAGCGATGAAGAGGGTGGGAGTAATCTCGGAGCTAAGTATCTGGTGGAAAACCATGCATCTCTGTTTGATGGTATTTGTTACGCTATAGGCGAATTTGGTGGCTGCACTTTCTATGTTGGGCAGAAGCGGTTCTATCCTATCATGGTTGCTGAAAAACAGCCTTGCATGATAGAAGCATCTGTGCTCGGGCGTGCAGGATATCCTTCCTTGTCAATCCGTGGTGGTGCAATGGCGAAGCTTGCTTGGATACTTCAGCAATTAGACCGACATCGCACACCACTGCATATCACAGGTGTAGCGCGTCAGTCAATAAAGGCAATGGCTGATGCCTTGCCATTCCCTTCAAACCTGGTTATACGACAACTACTGACCCCGAAACTGTCAGGTGGAGTGCTGAGATCGCTAGGCGCAAAAGGCGAGGTATTTGAGCCTATGTTGCATAATACGGTAAATGCCACAGCTATCAGTGGGGCCGACAAGCTCTTTGTATTACCAGAAAGAATCTTTCTTAACTTGGCTTGTTTGTTACTTCCCGGATATAGCCCTGATGATATGATATATGAGCTACACCAAATTATCGGTGATGACGTAGAACTCAAGGTTATCTATTTCGAAAAATTACCGGCTGTGTCAGACATGGGGCTCTTTGACACTTTAGACAAAATACTCCGTGAGGCCGACCCCGATGGCATACCTCTACCTGTACTACTCCCTGTGCCAACGGATGGCCGCTTTTTTTCTCAGTTAGGCATTCAGACTTACGGATTCTTACCGATGAGTTTGCCCCGGGATTTCAACTTCTGGCAGACGATGCATGCAGCTAACGAACGTATCCCAGTTGAAGCCCTAACCTTTGGAGCAGACGCTATTTATAAGGTTCTGCAGCGGTTTGGGAAGTAGCCCTGACGGCAAATAGCACCTTACTTCGCCACAGAGGGAGGTTTGAGACCTGGTCACAATCGTCTAATTTCTTGCGCCGGCGAAAGTTAACAAATACTCAAAATGTTTAGCAAGGCGCGTTACATCCTCTAGCGTCTTGTTTGAATTGACTTAGAGTACACGGAGGAAAAACTGATGATCAACTGTACTGTGCTTTTGCCCCTTCGCAAGACTACTGAAGAGATTCTTCCCGTTCCTAATCTTATTGCGTATGGTGAGTCAGTTTGCCTTTTGCAAACCCCACAAAACGTATGTCAGCGAGCAGAGCTTATAGAGCCTGAAGTCTCCGCTAATTTCTTGGCTCTCTCTGCACCACTTTCGGAGATGACGTACGATTTCGCTGATGGTATTCAAGCTTGCTACAACTCAGGCAATTGAGCATCCTGCGAAGAGGGGGGGCGGTGTACAACTGAAAGTTGTTAACGATTTTATTGAAGCTTCCACGAAATTATTTAGCCTCGAAGAACACCGATAGGTGCATTGAAGTCAATCTATACTTGCATATACCGCCCTTTACCCACCTGCAGGCAAACAAATGTTTCGCTGTCTTTCAGCCCTTCTATATCAGCCAGCTCTTTATGCACGAAGTTGGAAAGCTCATCTGTAGAGCGAAACCGTGCCAACGCTAGGACGTCAAATCGCCCGGTCGTAGTTGAGAGCCATTTAATCTCTGGTCGACTGGTTAGAATCTGCAAAGCCGATTCTAAGTTCTCATTGGCCACATCGAAAGCTATGATACTAATTAATGGAAAACCAGCCTCCACAGGATCAACAAGTGCGACGATACGAAGTACGCCGCTTTGGATGAGGTCCCTTATCCTACGCCTAACAGTGGTGGGGCTTACTCCAAGCTGCTTGGCTAGCGCCTCGCTTTTCTGGCGAGCATCCTGTTCTAGTAACTGGAGTAGCTCCTGATCTATTGAGTCCAATATGGCCATTTTGGCGATATTATAGCATATTTTAGCCGATTTTGCAACCATTTTCGCCATGTTTGTTTGTTGACAATCGAACAGTTACATGCTAATGTTACTAACTGGGATCTTTAACGGTTATGTTGGTTCGCTGTGTAGAGGAAAGTGTTAATTAAGGGGGGTGAGAAATGAGGTAGGTTAATTTACTTAACGGGACTAAAATCTCAGTGGAGGTTATAAATTGAAAACGACAAAATTATTAGCAATTATCGGTAGTGTCTGTCTGTTTTTGATGTTGGTAACGGGAGGCTTCGTGTCAGCTAAGGACGAAACACCACCCCCGGGACTCGCAGGAAGAGCCGACATGATTTTATACAATGGGAAAATAGTAACGGTTGATAATAACTTCTCTATTGCAAAAGCTGTTGCCATTCGCGATGGTAAAATTATTGCTGTTGAGGATGGCAACAGGATTATGAGGTACAAAGGCCCCAAAACGAAGATGATTAACCTAAAAGGAGCAACGGTACTTCCGGGAATCAATGATTCTCACATCCACATTAAGAGCTTTGGTGTATCAATACCTCCAGCAAAGCTTGATCTGAATTACCCAACGGTAAAATCAATAGCGGATATAGTTGCAGCGGTTGAGGCTAGGGTGGCGCAGGTTTCGCCTGGTGACTGGATTTTAGGAAATGGAGTTGATGAGAATTATCTTGACGAATGTAAACAAGACCCAAATAGGCGTCTAACGCGGTGGGATTTAGATCCAGTAAGTCCAAACAATCCGGTTGCTCTTACTGGCCAGCATGGTCTCTGGTGTAACAGCAAGGCTTTTGAACTGGCAGGAATTACAAAGGATACACCAAATCCTCCAGGTGGAACCATTATAAAAGACCCTGTGACAGGAGAACCTATAGGTATATTATATGAAAAGGCAACGAGCCTTGTAACTAGCATAATTCCTCCTTTGACTGTATCACAGATAAGAGAAGGAATTTTGTTAGCGATGCAACAGCTTAATAGGCAGGGAATAACCAGTGCAACTGAGCCTGGTATTAGTACTGATCTGCTCGGCATTTACAACGACCTATATAATGAAGGTAAGTTTACTATTAGATTAAACTGTCTGATCAGCGCTGGGATCTCCTTGGAGCAAATGCAAAATGTTGTAGAACATTTAGGAACACTTGCTGGTTTTGGTAATGAATGGCTTAGGATAGCTGGACTGAAAATTGTGGGTGATGGTATTCCACCTTTTAGGACTGGTTGGGTGTGGGAGGAGTACCTTCCCTACCCAGATGGTACTCCGGGAGGCTTCGGTACTTTGCTTGTAGCGGGTGATACTGAAGAGGAGCGTTACAACACTCTAATCAACATGATTAAATATGGCAATGAACACGGGTTTCAGATTGGTATCCATGCTACTGGCGATAGAGCCATAGATGCATGTGTAGATGGTTATATAGCGGCTTTGCAGGAGCATCCTTGGGATGCAAGGCACTACACTATCCATAATGAACTGACAAGACCTGAAACCGCGCAGCGCATGGCTCTATGGAACATAGGCGCTAATGTGTCGGGGGGGATAAAGTACCATATTGCAAGCTACATGGAGTCGATTCTTGGTGTAGAGCGAAATGCATATGGATTCCCTTTGCGAACATTAATCGATGCTGGCCTCCATGTAAGTAACAGTTCTGATGCTCCATCATTTGGTTGCGACTGGAAACAGGGGGTAGAAACATGTGTTCTGAGAGAAGATAAAGCTACAGGTAAGGTTAGCGGACCACAACAATGTATTACCGTAGAAGAGACAATCCGTACTTATACCATTGAAGGTGCGTGGCAGGACCATCAGGAAAACATCAAAGGTTCTATTGAAGTGGGTAAATTGGCTGATTTCTGCATTCTTGGCAAAGACATATTAACTATCGACCCGCACGATATCAGCGATATACCTACTTTGATGACTATTGTTGGCGGAAGGATTGTATATGATTCGGGTGATCTTTCCGTGAAGTGAGCGCCGACCAAGGCCAGAGGAGGGTGTTAGGAGCATACCTCCTCTGGTCTAATATTAGGTGTATAAATAGGATCAATCAACTGTCTCAGTAACGCTTGTAAAATTGACCAATGATAATCGTTGCAGGCTATTTAAAAATAGGCTTTGAGCAAAAGTGAGGGTGACATACCGTTTCGAATGGCGCGAGAATGGCAGGGCCTAAAGCGAGTTCCTCGTTTGATAGTCCTTGCAAGGGGTGCAAGCACTTCTTCGTGATGTAGAGTCTAGGTAATAATCGCTTGAAAAGTTACTCCAGAGGTAAAAACAAACTGAGGGTGATTCCTCAGCCTTGTTTAGCTCAGGGAATGGAGGACCAAGACCGAGTTGCTGAATTACTAAATCAAGCCCAGCTGTCTAAGTCTGA